>WNFG01000676.1_pt1 | contig 29607 bp, 32 predicted proteins | sample 5400431 | NCBI WGS metagenome assembly WNFG01 (sample SAMN13153346, study PRJNA577476) | soil metagenome | isolation source: 120 cm saprolite under Douglas fir tree site 2 hole 3 replicate 2 | place: USA:California | collected 2015-04-18 | reverse complement strand
AGCTTGGCCACCTGGATGGCAGCAATGCCGACGCCCGAACTGGCACCCAGCACTAACACAGTTTGCCCCGGACGAATGCCAGCGCGGCCCACCAGCATGTGCCAGGCGGTAAGGAACACGAGAGGTACACTGGCCGCCAGGCTGAAGTCCAGGCTGTCAGGAATCGGAACAACATTCACCGCAGGTGCAGCGATCAGTTCACAATTTCCGCCATCCACCCGGTTGCCGAGCACGGTGAACTCCGGACACTGGTTCTGAAGTCCGGCAACACACTTCGCGCAGCGATTGCAGAAGTGCATTGGCGCGAGCAAGACCCTCTGTCCTGGCTTGAAGCCGGAGACGTACTCGCCCACTTCGACAATCTGACCGGCCACATCACTACCTGGAATATGTGGGAGTTTCACCCCGGGCAGCCCCTTGCGCACCCACAGATCGAGATGATTCATGGCACAGGCTTTGACCCGGACCAGCACCTGATCCTTGCGCGGCTTTGGATCGGGGACGTCCTCGTAGCGCAGAACCTCTGGACCACCGAATTCGTGAATGCAGACGGCTTTCATGAATCCTCCGACAGGAAATCAAACTACCACAGCCCAAAGCGAAAGTTCCCGTTTTGGCACCCAGGTAATGTTCGGCAGATCACAGACAGCGGGGTGTCGTCGTCCGACTTACTGTCTCACTCGGCAGACCGTAGTTTGGCGGGCGTTGCCAGGGGGTACTGGATACGGCATGTCATGCCGGTGAGTAGCCCTATCAGCCACTGCGGTTCGACTCCGGCACCTCCCCGGCGACCACTCACCTGGAGACACATTCACATGGGGAAGCTTGCGATCTCGGAACGCACGGGGCGACGATATGGGTGACAGGCCGTGTCCATACCGCTGGTGAACGCCAGCACCCCCGGAGTGATGATCCGGGGCTTTTGCTTTTCGGACTCGACAGCCAGGTAACTTACCCTTCTGCCGGCAATCCCGATTCCACTAGGTGCTTGCAACTCCCACGCTGTTGTGGAGGGCGAAAAAAACGAGCACTCGAGACCAAAATTCGTCAGGCCTGACCCCCACCGCCCCACAGTGTCGTGCTCCTGGCACCAGCCACAACTGGGCATGCGCCGGGTCAGCCTGAGCCAGAACGCGGGAGTGCCAAGGTAGGATATTGATGTCCTCCGTACCGTGAATCAACAGTACTGGTACGGCCGAGGATCTCACCGCGTCCACCGGGTTGGCTCGCCGCAGATCCACGCCGTAGCGCCAGCGGGCGTAGAAGATACCCATCTCGGCGGGGAGGAGTCCGACCGTTCTTCCGACGATTCTCTCCATACCGAGCCGCCCAGCTCCCACGAAATATCCTTCCCGATCGTAGGCGACGCTGCGGAAATTAGAGAAGGCAGAATCGGCAACAACGGCGCAAAACCTCGACTCGGAACGTATGCTTTCCAGCACCAGCGCGGCACCCATCGATTCCCCAAAGCCGTCGACACATTTTGCACCTTTACCGTAGAGCCAGGAAACCCAGCGGTGAACGTCATCGCTTTCGCGCAAGCCGTAGGTTGCCACTGCACCGCCCGACTCGCCGTGCGCCCGCGAATCGGTCAGCAGAATGCGATAACCTTCCCGGAGGAACGCCTGACCGTATCCCGCAACGCCACCACGGTTGTCGCCGATTCCGTGAAGCAAAATGACTGCGTGGCCATTTTGATGTTCCGGCACGCTGTACCAGGCATGCAGCTCGACACCATCCGCGGCTTGAATAACCACGGGCTGCAGGTCAGCCCCGTAGGGCGTGTACATAGCTAAAATACGGGCCCTGTCAGGCAGCGGTAGGCGCATCGGATGTAGCGTGAGCTCAGCCATCACAATGGCGACCACCAGTGATAAGGTGACGTACATTGCAAGGGTTTTAACCGCAATTCTCAGCAGGCGCCGCACATAGGACCTTCTCCCAAGTTTAAAATCTAGGCTATTAAACGTTGTCTGCGACTGGTTTGTTCCGCCGAGAAGTGGCAGGCAGCCATTGACTTGCCCTGTTGACCGACTGATAATCGACCGGGAATGGACCTCTACGAGGAGATCGTCAAGCTGCGCCAGGCAGGGCGTCGGGCCGCGGTCGCCACCATCGTCGACGTGCACGGTTCCATTCCCTCTTTCAAAACTGCCAAAATGCTGGTGCGGGATGACGGCTCCATCTTCGGTACGATTGGAGGAGGCTGCGTCGAGGCTGAGGTCTGGCAAGCCGCCCGCGAAGTGATGGAGAGCGAAAGGCCCCGCACTCTGACTTTCAACCTCAATCAGGACCCGAAATACGATACGGGACTGGTTTGCGGAGGCACCCTCGACATTTTCGTCGAACCCATCCTACCTCCATCATTACTTTATATTTTCGGCGCAGGTCACGTATCTGTAAACCTTTACAAGGTTGCCAGGAGCGTAGGGTTTGACGTAACCGTGGCCGACGACCGCGAGGGTTACGCTAACCGCGAACGCTTCCCCGATGCCAAAGAGGTCATTGCGGAGGATTTTGAGCGCGTCATGGCGCGCCTAGCTCCGAACGAGTCTTCCTACATTGTGATCGTCACCCGCGGCCATCGCGATGACATGCGCCTGCTGCGCTGGGCTGTGCAGACCCCGGCACGGTATATCGGGATGATCGGCTCGAAGCGCAAGACCATCACCATCTTCCGTGAGCTTACCCGGGAAGGCATTGCGCCCGAACTCTTCGAGCGCGTACACGCCCCGGTCGGATTGGATATCGGCGCAGTCACTCCAGAGGAAATTGCCGTGGCTATCACAGCCGAGCTGATCGCTGTGCGCCGTCGGGTCGAGCGGGATTTGCCGCACATGAGCTGGTTTCATGGTGGCCACGCCGAGCCCCTGCATACAACTGACAAAGGTCGGACCGATGCCAATCCAAGCGATAAGGATGCAGCCAATGCAAACGTCGAAACAGTAGACGGTCAGGAATAGATCTCGCCCAGGTTTCGAAGTAGCCACACTGACAAATCAGAATTCAGCGATCACCAACCCGCTGCTTATCTGCTATCTTCCCCACATGAGCCGGGCGCCAAGTTGGTGTGGAGTGATACTGGCAGCGGGCGAGTCCACGCGCATGGGTTCGGACAAAGCCCTGCTTCCCTGGCCGCCGGTTGCGACTGGCATCCCGTTTTCAGGCGAGACGTTTGTCTCTGCCACCATTCGCGCCCTGAGTCCCTTCACTGACCTGGTGGTCGTGGTCGCGGGAAACAACGAGCTAACTCTCGCTCCGGCGGTGTACGCAGCCGGCGGATCTCTGGTACGCAATCCTGCTCCCGAGCTAGGACAGTTCAGCTCTCTGCGGGTGGGGTTGCGAGAAGTTCTGAACCTGGGCCGGGATGCCGCCATGATTACGCTGGTCGATCGTCCGCCCGCTACTGCCTCCACGCTGGGAATATTGCGGGCGGCGTTTGAAACCGCTTCCTCGGAAATCTGGGCGGTCGTCCCGGAATTCAACACCAGACATGGACATCCCTTCCTGGCCGGCCGGGAGATGATGGAGGTTTTTCTAAAGGCTCCCGCGAGCGTGACTGCAAGAGACATAGAACATCAGCACCAGCGGCATATATCCTATGTCCCGGTAGACGATCCGCACGTCGCGATGAATGTAAACACGCCAGAGGACTACGCAGCGCTGTTGAATACGCAGATGAAATGATTTCCCAACCGGCATGAAAACAAAAAAGCGCGCGACCCTGAAGCTCTCCACCAAAGCGGTTAAGTTCGTCAAGTCGGTTCTGGAAATAGAGCCGCGACTCGCCGTCTTCGACTGCGATGGCACGCTGTGGGCAGGCGATGCCGGGGAAGGCTTCTTTGACTGGGAGCTGAAGCGCGGCCTGGTTTCCGAGGAAACTGTCCGTTGGGCCCGTGCCCGCTACGCCGACTATCAGGCCGGCAAAGTCAGCGAAGATGATATGTGCGCCGAGATGGTGACCATTAACCGCGGAATAGATGAGGCCGAAGTGCGGCGTGCCGCGGGCAAATATTTCGGGGCGAAAATGTCTCACCAGATTTTCCCCGAGATGAAAAAATTGGTTTTTCGCTTGCAGGAATTGGGATGCGAAGTTTGGGCGGTCTCTTCTACCAACGAGTGGGTTATCCAGGCGGGGATGGAACATTTCAGAATTCCGCCGAACCGGATACTGGCAGCAACTGTCATCACCGAGGACGGCAAGATCACTGACAAGGTCATCCGCATCCCCAGCGGCAAAGGCAAGCCGCAGGCGATCTATGACGTGATCGCCCGCCCCCCGGACGCAGTCTTCGGAAATTCCATTTGGGACGCGGATATGCTGGAAATCGCGCGCCATCCATTCGCGATTAATCCAACAGCCGAGCTGGAGGCCATCGCGCGGAAGCGGCAATGGCCCGTCTATTTTCCCGACTCTGTTTCCAAGTCATAAGTTCTTGATGGCCGCAGCCAAAGTGTCCATCGCCAGATGACTGGCATGAAGCGAAGCCTTGGGCAAACCGCCGATCGCTCTCACCAGCTCCTCCCGGCGCAACTGGCGGGCTTCGGCGATCGTCCTTCCCTGCACCAGTTCGGTCACCAGCGAGGCACAGGCCATGGTGGGAACACAGCCTTGTGCTAGAAATCGAATTTCCTCGATCCGACTGTTGATGACTCTCAGAGTGAGCTTCAGAACGTCGCCGCAGGCAGGATTGTCGATCTGGACGGATGCGTCCGGATTGACCACTTCGCCGCCGTTGCGCGGGTGTTGGAAGTGATCGAGAACCTGAGGGGAATACATCGAGAGAAATTGTACCGCGCCGCTGTAGCGTCGGCAGCCTGCCGGTTATCCCGAGCGCGTCTCACCCTCGGCGAGGTGAGCGGGGACGCCCGCCGCACAGCCGCCGCGACGGTGGTCCCACTATTTCACGCCTCGAAGTCAACTTCGATGGGCTCAATCAGCGGCATCAGCCAGCTCACCAGCTTCTGATGGACCGGATGCGGCCCATAGGCGTCCAGCGAAGCCTTGTCGGCAAACTTCATCGCGCCTCCCAGCTCGTAGCCCTGTCCGCGTGCTGAAATGTTGATTCCGACGGAGGTTTCCACCAGTCCCGGGATTTGCCCTTGTAACTTGCGTATTTCGACGATGACACGTTCTTTCTGCTCGTCCGTAACCCCCGGCTTCCAGCGAAAAGCAAACATGTGGATATACATGAGTGGCAAAAACCTCTGTTTAGATGGGGCGGCTAGGGGACAATTGTAACGTGGAGGTTGCCCTCAGGCGGGTTACCGATCGTTTTGCGGTCGGATGGCCAGAGGCGGCTGTCCCCACGTGGTCCGTGCCTGTACCATTACGTCTATGCCCGCCGACTACACTGCGCAGCGCGTGGTTTGCCTGCAGCCCAGCGCTACTGTGATCCTGGCCGCCATCGGCAGGCTTGACCGGGTCGTCGCCTGCACCAAGTACTGCGCCGACGTGTGCCCCGAAGTTAAAAGCGGCGGCCATGTCCGCACCATCATTGCCGATTCCTGGACAGCTCAGAGCCAACAGATCCTGGCTGCCGGGCCTGACCTCGTAATCGCCGCAGTTCCCTACCAGGAGAAAGCGGTGGTAGAAATCCTCAAAGCTGGCGTCCGCTTTCTCGGCTTGGCGCCCCGGACTCTGGCCGATATCTACACCGACATCGCGACCATCGCCGGAGCCATGGGCGCCAGCGATAACGGGCAGTCCGTGATTACGGAAATGCGCAACGAGATCGATGCGGTGACGGCCCAGATCAGTGAGGCCCAGCCCGGTGGCAAGAAACGTCCCCGTGTTTTCTGCGAAGAGTGGGGCAAACCGCTGGTTGCATCCCAGCGGTGGGTTGCAGAACTGGTCCACGCCGCCGGTGGTGAGTTCCTGGGTGACCCTGGGTCACAGCGGTTGCCGGAATCCGTTCTGGCGGAAGATCCCGAAATCGTGGTTGCTGCCTGGTGCGGAGCCGGCGATCGTGTTCCGCTGGAAAAAATTGTCCGCGACCGCGGCTGGCAACAGATGCAAGCTGTCGAGGCCGGCCGCGTGTACTGCGTTCGGGATGAACTGCTAAACACGCCCGCGCCCACTCTGCTCCTTGGTCTGAAGGCATTGGCGGCGGCGATTCATCCCGATTCTTTTCCACAACCCGACGGTCTAAGATGTATTGCCAACGGGCGCGGTCAAATCCACGCCTCTCAGCCGGGATGACCCCAGGACACCGATGCCTCCTGCTCCAAAGATCGCGGAAGTCCAAAAGGAGATCGACCGCCTGAGCCAGGCGTCTGGCACGGTTGAGGATTTGATGTGGGAGATGGTGAAGCTCCTGCACGATCGCATGCTCAAGTACAACTGGGTCGGCTTCTACATGCTGGAGGAGAAACCCATCAATTCGCAGCCGCGCATGTTGGCCCTGGGACCGTTTCAAGGGGCCATGACGCCGCATACCCGCATTCCTTTGAACCAGGGCATCTGCGGCGCGGCCGCCTCCACAGGCAAGACCGTGGTGGTGGACGACATCAGCCTTGACGACCGTTACCTGGCCTGCTCCAGCGAAACCAAATCTGAAATCGTGGTCCCCGTCTTTGTCCGCGGCAAGGTAGTGGGTGAACTGGACATCGACAGTCACTTCCCGGCCGCTTTCGGCGATCAGGACCGGCGGTTGGTCGAGTACTGCGCTTCCCTGGTGGGCAAGCAACTGGAAAAGTCCCAGGCTTAACTTAAAAAGTTAAGAAAAGGAAGCTAGGAAGTACAGGGCTTGAAAACAGAAACGCAATCCGGAGAAAACCAAGCCGGTGCCACGGACGCGGCTCGCGCGTTTCCCAGCCTTGAGCCTCTCGATCCAGTCGCTGTTTTCGCAGTCGCTATTCTCATAGAGGTTCCTTGCCGTCCATGAAGCGGGTGGTAGCGGCGTTGATTTTCCGGGACGAGAAAATTCTCGTGTGCCAGCGCACCCGCCACCAGACCATGCCGCTGAAATGGGAATTCCCTGGAGGCAAGATCGAACCGGGCGAGCAACCGCGCGACGCGCTGCGCCGCGAATTGGATGAAGAACTCGGCATCGACGCCACCATCGGCGAAGAAGTGGCCCGCATCAGGCACGATTACAAGAACGGCGCGGCTGTGGAGTTGCGCTTCTACGCCGTACGGGAATACAAGGGCGACATCGAGAACAGAATTTTTAAGGACATGCAGTGGGCAAAGCGCTCAGAGCTTCCCTCCTTTGATTTTCTTGAAGCCGATCTGGGATTGGTACGAAACCTGGTCGAAGGAAAGGTGGAGTAGAAAAATAAGGCCTCAGCGCAAGCTCCTCCGCACGGCTGCCCTCCCCGAACTCCGTGATTTTGTCTCTGGTTGTGGAAACACAGCCTGTGGCGCATCTAGCCGGGCCCACCCCGCAGCGTCCAGAACCAGGCGATGGTCAGTCCCACCATGATCACGGTGGTAATCCAGGCCACGGAGTTATAGAGACGCGAGTTCACGTATTCGCCCATGATTCCCTTGTTGTTCACCAGCAGTAGCATGAAGACAAGTACGAAGGGCAGCACCAGGCCATTCACCACCTGGGACAGAATGGAAATCTTCACCAGCGGGATATTCGGCATCAGGATTACTCCCGCGCCCGCGACGATCAGGATGGTATACAGCCAATAGAAAACCGGAGCCTCGCTGAATTTCTTTCCAATACCGGACTCGAACCCGAGCCCCTCACAAACCGCATAGGCAGTTGATAGCGGCAGGATGGAAGCCGCAAACAGGGAGGCGTTGAACAATCCCACGGCAAACAGAATGTAAGCATAGTCTGACGCCAAGGGATGCAGCGCCTGTGCCGCATCTTTGGCGCTGTTGATATTGTGGTATCCGTGAGCATATAGAGTCGCTGCACAGGCCACGATGATGAACCACGCCACGATGTCGGTAAAAACACATCCGGCCACAACATCGAGGCGAGAGGCCTTGTACTGCCGCCGGGTTACTCCCTTCTCCACGATGGAGGCCTGCAGGTAAAATTGCATCCAAGGCGCAATCGTGGTGCCCACTACTCCGATCACCATGTACAAATAGTCCTGGCGGAGAAACATCTCTTTGTGCGGTGGCACGATGGTAGCTTCGAGGGCCTCCAGCCAGGCAGGCTTGGCCAGAACGCCGGCAACGATGTAGGTCAGATAGAAAAACGAAGCGGCCAAAAATACTTTCTCCACCGACTTGTACTGACCCTTGACCACGATCAGCCAGACGATCACCGCGCAGACGGGGACCGTGTAGTACTTGCTAAGCCCGAACAACTCGAGGCTGCCGGCAATGCCCGCAAATTCCGTGACCACGTTGCCGAAGTTGACGATGACTAAGCCGATCATCATCAGGAAGGTGATGCGAAAGCCGAACTCTTCGCGAATCAGGTCGCTCAAGCCCTTGCCAGTAACGGCCCCCATGCGGGCCGCGATCTCCTGGACCACGATCAGCGCCAGAGTGATCGGGATCATGGTCCACAGCAGCATGTGCCCGAACTGAGCTCCAGCCGCCGAGTAGACCCAAATGCCCCCCGCATCGTTGTCCACGTTCGCCGTAATGAATCCCGGACCAACGACGGCGAAGAAGATCAGGAGCCGGATTTTCCAGCGTCTCAGGAATTCCATGGGCACACTGCGCAAACATAGTTGTTACACCGACCGATCAGCATAAATGCAGCGGGGGAATTCTGGGTAGATGAAATCGGGTACTCGTCCAGATTTCGACGGCTTTCAACTTCTAGCGGAAGTCGCCCCGAATCGGGCTTGAGGCGGGTGAGGGATCTTGCGCGCATCTTGGCAAACGCCGTTCGGAAAGCACTGCACGCGAGATCCCCTCGACTTCGTTCAGGGCGGGCTCTTCGCCGCCTGAAGGCTACTCAGCACAACGGACTGAGGGGGAGCAGGGTGCGTTTAAATCAGGACCAGCAGGTTACAGATTCGCCCGCAGCAGACTGATGATGTCGTCGGAAGTGATCACCCCGGTCAATTTCTTGTTATCGTCCACCACCGGCAGTGTCAGCAGATTGTATTTGTCGAATAATTCCGCAACTTCGTTCTCTTTTGCACCGGCGTGGGTAGAGATTAGGGGCTCCTGCGTCAGCGCGAGCATGGGAGTGTCAGGAGTAGCCAGCACCAGCTTGGCCAGTGGCACCGCTCCTGCCAGGGTGCCCTGGGAATCCACCAGGTAAATCGTACTTACGGTTTCAACTCCGCCTTCGAAGTGCCGCAAGGCCTCCACCGCGTCGCGCACCGTGGCGCCCACGTTGACGGCCAGGTACTCCGTGTTCATTCTGCCGGCAGCGGTGTTCTCCTTGAACTCGAGGAGCTCGACCATCTCCTTCCGTTCTTGGGGTTGCATTTCCAGCAGAATTTCCGAGGCGCGTTCTTCGGGCAGATCGGCCAACAAGTCGGCAGCCGCGTCCGGCTCCATCTCTTCCACAATTTCCGCGGCACGCTCCGAGCTGAGGGACTCGACAATCGCTTTCTGTACCTTGGGCTCAACTTCCTCCAAGGCTTCGGCCGCCACATCTTCGTCGAGGGTCTTGAACACGGCCTCTCGATCGTCGGGGGCCAGATCCTCCACAATGTCGGCAATGTCTGCGGGATGAAGTTTGGCCAAGCGTTCGTGAGAGATCTTGAGTTTCACCCGCCGCGCCGGATCGGTTTCGATCAGATCGACAAATTCCCAGGGAATGCTCCGCGGCGGGATTTGCCGCAACAGCGCTCGCAAAGCCAGCAGCGGAACCACTCCCTTCAGCAAGCGCCGGACTGCGCCTCGTGGGCCTACATCCACCGAGCCCACTTTCAGCACCGGCCGGTTGCCCACGATTTCCTGAAGCAGATCCAGGTCGTTCACGCGGACCACTTTCCGTCCAAAGACGTCGATCACTTGCTGGTCAAGCAGATCGCGGGCCAGCAGGAGCATTCCCTCCGAGCCGTCGCCGACGGCCCAGTCGGCCGGGGGGGCGTCCGTACGAACACCGCCGTTGATCGAGGTTACCAACCCGAAAGGCAGCAGGCGGCTTCCGGCTCCAGTCTTGACGATAAGGGTCGCCACCCGGGCCCGGTCTTCCTGAGGGACCAGTGCCACTTCGCGAACCCTCCCGCAGCGGCTCCCGGCGCTGTCGAACACGGGAGCGCCCAGCAGTTCGGTAAGGGCGAACGTCGGCATAATCCGAGAATACTCAACTAGGAGGCAAGAATCCAGACGCGCTTTCGCGTTTGCCACTGGCGCGCTGTCCGCTGGTCAAAGCCGCCCGAAGGAAGATATCGAACGATATCGACTCCCGCGTTGACATTTGCACAGCGTAAGGGCAAACTACCGCATTCGCTGGACCGCATGTTTTCCCGCCATGGCCAGGCAGTCGGCGTTGGTGGAAGCGCCGGTCCGCGAAGTTTCCGGTTCCGGAGTCTGGTACTCATACAATCTTTGCCATGACCGAACAGCGGGTCTCCTACACGTTGGATTCGACGCTGGAGACCGTGGACAGCGCCGAGCAGGCAGCCAGCCGCATTGCAACTGAGGCGGGCTTCGACGATGACGAGGTCATGCGGATCGCCATGGCCGTGCGCGAGGCCGCAGTCAACGCCGTCCTTCATGGCAATGCCTATGATCCCGGCAAAAAAGTCAGTCTGGATTTTGAGCGGACCGGCGGAGATCTCGTAATCACCATCCGGGACCAAGGCAAAGGGCTGGACCCGGAAAAGATTCCTGACCCCCTGGCGCCGGAAAATCTTTTGAAGACGTCAGGCCGGGGCATTTTTCTCATTCGCTCGTTCATGGACGAGGTGCAAATCAGTCCGTCCCAGACGGGCACCGAAATTAAACTCATCAAGCACGTCCCCGGACCATCCGCGGACGTTAAGGAGGCTTCCCAGTGAGCATGAAGACCAGCACACGTCAGGTCAACGGCGTCACCATCGTGGATTGCAGCGGCCGTATCACCCTCGGTGAAGGCAGTGTCATCCTCAAGGATGTGGTTCGCGACCTGCTCTCCAAAGGGCAGAAAAAAATTCTGCTGAACCTCGGCGATGTGAACTACATAGATAGTTCGGGCATTGGGGAGCTGGTCAGCGCCTTCACCACGGTGCGCAACCAAGGTGGCGACCTCAAGCTGCTGAACCTGACCAAGAAAGTTCACGACCTGCTGCAGATCACCAAGCTATACACCGTCTTCGACGTAAAGGACGATGAGGCGACGGCAGTCAAGTCGTTCGGTTAAGCTTCCCTCCAAACTGAGCTTCTATTCTTGACGAGGGCCGGCATTACAACCGGCCCCGGCTGTTTCTGTTTCGGGAAACCGGCACATTTCTTTGCACGCCGCCGCCAGTTCCCCGCCCTACAATTCACCCGGGCCGTTGCTGGCATTCCCGGATGAGCATTGTCAAGATGCATCTTCTTAGCAAATATCCCTGGCTGGTTGCGACTCCGCAACTAGGCACCCTGCCCGGCCCGATTGCCGGCCCTCAGAGGAAGTGCATCACCGGCAGAGTCGTGCGGGTCAAGCCGGGCGCGCGAGGGGCTCACTTCCTGGATTTTTGCGACGACTTCCGTCTGTGCCCCTTTCACAGTCGTAATCCTCCCCAGCGACCTGAAAAACGTGGGCTACCTCCGCTAATTGCAGGGCAGGATGATCGAGATCCACGGCCCGGTCGAGGAATACGATGGCCGCGCGGGGATCATTTGCGAGGAATATCGTCAACTCAGCGCTCAACCGCCAGAATCTCAGCCCTGCCCAAGAGTTACGACGTGGAAAAGAGGGGCCGCTACAGCGCAGGAACGTTCTGCCGCCCCAACAGCCGAAAAGAAAGCTTCCAAGAAGAGACAAACCGCGAAGCTGCCGATCGAAGTACCAGAAGCGGCGGACAAGGGTATCCGCCCCACATTCCGCTACGCTGCCACCTGACCGCTAAGCTTGAAGAATGCGAGTAACTCCGCGTTTACCTGGTCCTTTATGGTCGAGCACATATCATGCGGCGCCCCCGGATAGACTTTCAGCGTGGCTCCCTTAACGATCTTCGAAGACAGCATCGCCGAGGCACCGATGGGCACGATCTGGTCGTCATCGCCGTGCAAAATGAGTGTTGGCACGTCGAACTTCTTGAGATCTTCGGTGAAATCCGTCTCGGAAAACGCCTTGATGCAGTCGAACACGGCGTTGTGGCCAGCCACGCCATGACTGAAGACCACAGGCTGTCCCGTACCCCAGTCCGTGTAGTAAATCTGTGTGCCGTCCTTTGTCGTGATTATGCTGATAAAATCTCTCCTTGGTTTTTCTCTGCTGCGAACTGCATGGATGGATAAGGAGACTTGGCTGATCAAGCTGCTCGCGCCGGCTCGAGGTGGAACCGCTTCACCGCCAGAATGGTCAGTCCGACAAAAACCACCATAACCACACGCTGGGCGACCAAAAAGGGCGGCTCTTTCTGCGTCGGAGCCTGAGCTGTCAGGGCCGGTACCTTCAGGAAGGCCTGCACGAGCAAGACGAAGACATTCAGATACGGGGCCATCGCTGCGCCGACGACATAGATCCAACGCCAGGCACCCAACAGGTGAAACACATAGCGCGCCGGGATCGCGACCGCGAGCACCACCAGCGATATGATGCCGACCCTATGTGACGGCAGTAAGGTGATCGAACGGAAAGCCGAAACCGGTCACGCTCGTCAATACCGTCGTTCACTCGAACTACACCATCCCCCTTCGCAACTCCTCCAACGGATAGAACGTTCCTCTCCAGGCGACTCCCCCGCGCCCCAGAGTCAAGAATGTCGACCGCAGCATAGTGTAGACGAACAATGCTGTGCTGACCGGATGCAGAACGAAGTAGTAAGACGGAATAGCTGACTTCCGCGACATCCCCACATAGATGGAAAACATCGAGAACAGAGCGGCGGCGTATCCGAGCCGAGCCCACCCGTGCGCCAGTACAATTCCGGCAAACGGCATGAGGTTCAGAAACGCAAGCACGAAGGAGGACGCTAGCGCTCGCGGCCATTGGAATGACATGATGGCAAAGAAATTCTTGGTGAGATTGTCCACCACCCCCATCGCTCCTCTAGCCCAGCGAATCGAGATCAGGTCCTCTCCAAAGACGTTGCGTTGCGCGTAACCTGCATTCTTTACCACTTTGCCCAGCTTCATGTCGTCGAGCACCTCGAAGCACAACGCCTGATAGGTCCCAACCGCTTCGTACACCGGGCGGCGAATCATGTTGAAGGCTCCCACGCCGATGTGATCTCTAGTCTTGGGATCAGCAACTTTCCAGGGACGGTGTCCAAAAACGAATAGCGTCTGGAAAAAAGCGATCATCATTTTTTCGCCCAGCCGCTTCATAATCATGCGTGGAAACAGGACCAAGTGGTCGGCGGGTTCAGCTTCGGCGTAGGCAACCGCTCGCCGGAGAACATCGGGCTTGAACAGCACGTCGGCATCGGTAAAAAGCAGCCAGTCCCCAGTGGCCTGATTGCCCGCGCTCCACATGGCGTGGGGTTTGCCCATCCAGCCGGCCGGCAGCTCGGCGATACGTATTACCCGAAGACGACCGACCGGCGCACCATCAGCAATTGTTTCTATGATCTCGCCAGTTCGATCAGTGGATCGATCATCTACGGCGATGACCTCATAGTTGTCGTAGTCGAGAGAGAGCAATCGAGTCAGCGTCGCCTCGATGTCCGCTGCTTCGTTGCAGGCTGGAACGATGATGCTGACCCGCGGGGTGCCACCATGAACATCGCCCCCACGAAAGGGCGGCTTGCGATCCCACTCAGGACGGGAGATATCGGCAATTTTCGGCACACCAAACGCGGCGTCCACGAGACGCCAAAGCCACGCCAGCCCCAGCGTGCAACCTGCAATCCAGTGGAAATAGCTCATTCCGCGGAGACTCCGGCGGCGCCGGGCTCATCCCGCGTTCGTACTACGGGAGCAAAGCGCATGCCGTAAAACAGTATGGCAGACGAAAGCGCCATGGCGATGACCGGAAGGATGAAGGCGGCTTGGAGCGAATGGCGGTCGGCAACATATCCCATGAGGGTTGGTGAAGGAACGTCGCCTAGAAGATGAAACATGAAAATGTTCACCGCGATAGCGGTGGCACGAATGTGGGAACCGACCGAATTCACCAGGGCCGTATTGAGGGGCGAAGTGTTCAGCAAAAGCAGAAACGCCGCCACGGCGATGGCGGGCACCATCCATGGCCCCTTGCTGAACAAACCGACGATCATCACCGGCACGCCCAAGCCCATGCTGACCGCGGAAACAAAATAGTACGAACCCTTCATCCGGGGCAGCAGGCGGTCGCCAAGCCAGCCCCCAGCTAGAGATGCCAGGATGCCATCGACCACCACGATTTTGCCAAACATCAGGTTCGCCGATTCCAGCGTGTAACCCCGCACGGCAGACAGGAAGGTCGGCATCCATACTTGTATTCCTCCCAGTGAAAACGTCCCGGCGGCCATACCCAGCGTGACTGTCCAGTATGCAGGGTTGCGCGCCAGCCCCAGGAGTGTTCCCCGCTCCGGAGTTTCCTTCTGGGAGTCGAACTGGCCACGTGGCGGTTCCGGAAGAAACCACACCGCTAGCGCCAGCAGGAAGCCGGGAAACGCGGCGATATAAAACGGAAAACGCCATCCCATCGAAGGTCCAAGCTTGCCTCCCAGCAAATAGCCCGCCGCCGTACCGACGGGGATCGCCAGGTAAAAGACACCGAAAATGCGGCCGCGTTTGTTTTCCGGAAAAAGGTCCGCGACAAAGGTGGGCGCGATGGTGACAAACGTCGCCTCACCGACACCCACCAGCGTATGACGGAGCAGCAATTGTCCGTACGTGTGGGTGACCGCAGTGAGTAAAGTCAGCCCGCTCCAGAACACCGCACCCAACACAATGATCAGCTTACGCGAGTACCGATCGGCCAGGGGACCGACAAACGGCGCGGCCACCATGTAAAACAGGAGAAAAGCGCTGGTGAGATACCCAACCTGGGCATTGGTGAGATGAAATTCGCTCTGCACCAGCGGCTGCACCGCAAACAGTACCGACCGGTCAATATAGTTAAGGAAGTTCAGCGCCGTCAGGATGATGAGCGCCGTCCAGGGATAGAGTTTGCGTTCAGTCACTTGGCGAAGGAATATAACACGGCAGGAGGTCGCATTATGAGCCTAGCGCGAAAAGGTGTGCCAACCTGAGAGTTCACCCTCCCCGGCAGCTTGCCAAAATGAAAATACTATTCATCATGTGCGGCACGGCGCTTTCAGGAAAGACGACCGTCGCTAGGCAACTGGTCAGCTCTTTGCATTGCGCATACGTAAGCCTTGATGCCATCAACAGCGAGCGACGCTTGTTTGGCGGCGACAGCATTCCTGTCCACCTTAGTCCCAGCATGGTATCAATTGGAGAACAGCCGCTAAGGTTACGGCAGCGAAACTTCCCCCCGCCCGCCGAGAAATACTTTCCCCCACCCCACCCCACAAGGTAAGCTTCCCTGTTCCCAATGCCGGAGACGGTCGAATAGCCCAACCTCAGTGACCTCGCCCCCTACCAAAATAACCATGCGCCCCCTCGACCTCATCCGCAAGAAGCGCGATGGCGGCGAACTCTCCTCCGACGAAATCCAGTTCCTCGTCAGGGCCTATACCCGCGACGAAATTCCCGACTACCAAATGGCTGCCTGGCTGATGGCCGTCGTTATCCGCGGCATGAGCCATCCCGAGCTGAGCGCGCTCACCACCGCCATGCTGCGCTCCGGCGAGGTCTTGGATCTCTCTGACCTTCCCGGTGCCAAGATTGACAAGCATTCCACCGGCGGCGTGGGCGACAAAACATCGCTCATCGTCGCCCCGGTGGTCGCCGCGGCCGGCGTTACGGTTCCCATGATCAGCGGCCGCGGCCTCGGCCACACCGGCGGCACACTGGACAAGCTGCAATCCATCCCGGGTTTCAACATCAATCTATCGTTGAGCGAATTCCGCCGCGTTCTTAAGGCCTGCGGCTGCGGCTTGATCGGCCAGACCGCGGAGATCGCTCCCGCCGACAAAAAGCTCTACGCCCTCCGCGACGTGACCGCGACCGTCGAAAGCCCCAACCTGATCTGCGCCTCCATCATGAGCAAGAAACTGGCCGAGGGCATCGACGGCCTGGTGCTGGACGTCAAAACCGGCTGTGGCGCCTTCATGAAGACAGAAAAGGACTCCGTTCATCTTGCCGACCTGATGGTCGAAACCGGCGAGCGCATGGGCAAAAAGATGGTCGCCTTGATTACCGACATGGACCAACCCCTGGGTCTGAAAGTAGGGAACGCGCTCGAAGTCGACGAATGTATTGAAGTGATGAAAGGCCGAGGCCCCGTTGATTTACGCGAGGTCTCGGTTGAGCTCGCCGCCTGGATGTTCTACCTCGCCGATCGCACTCCCAGCGTTGATCAGGGCCGCCAGTTGGCGTCCGAACTCATCGGAAATCAGTCCGCGCTCCAGAAATTCCGCGAGATCATCACTCAGCAAGGAGGCGACCCGGGCGTGATTGACGATCCCCAACGCCTGCCCCAGGCGCAGCACCAGTCGCCATTCCTGAGCCGATCGAGTGGATTCGTGACCAGCATCCAATGTGAGCAAATCGGTACCGCCAGCCTGGTGCTCGGTGGGGGGCGCGAAAAAAAGGAAGATGTCATCGATCCCGCCGTGGGCCTGGTCCTGCACAAAAAGGTTGGTGATCCGGTTCGCGAGGGCGAGCCGCTGTGCACCATTCACTACAACTCCGACGCACAGCTCGCCGACGCGCGAGCCTTGCTGCAACAGGCGTACCTCATCTCGGAGAAACCGCCAGCATCGAAGCGGCCCTTGATCCATCGCGTTATTTCTGGCAAAGGAACGCAGGCATGACGATCCACGCTCGCTCTGTTCCGAGGCCCTTCGCCGCCACGGTCCGAATCTGGACCGAAGCTCAATTCTTAAACTGCACGACCAGGAGTCTCCAATGAGCCGTCTGACAGGGCTTCTAGGCTTGATCACCATGCTCGGCTTCGCCTATGTGTTTTCCAGCAATCGCCGAGCGATCCGGGTCAAGACCGTAGTCATGGGACTCGTCCTGCAGTTCGTATTCGCCATCTTCGTGCTGCGCTTCAGCTTCGGCCGCAATCTGCTGGCCTGGGCCGGCCGAGGCGTCGACAAGTTCCTGGAGTATTCGTTCGCCGGCTCGCAACTTGTGTTCGGCGAATTGGGCAGGAAGGGAGGCCAGTTTGGCATGATCTTCGCCTTCCAGGTTCTGCCCACAGTAATTTTCATTTCCGCATTCTTCGCCGTGCTCTATCACTACGGCGTGATGCAGTTCATCATCCGCCAGGCCGCCAAGGTCATGATCCGCATGGGTGCCAGCGGAGCGGAATCGCTCGACGTGGCCGCCAGCATCTTCATGGGCCAGACCGAAGCCCCGCTCACCATTCGGCCCTACCTGCCGTCGTTGACGCGTTCCGAGCTGATGACCGTTATGACCGCGGGCATGGCTCACGTCTCCGGCGGCATTATGGGCGCCTACATTCTCTACGGCGTCAAGGCTGAGCACTTGCTCAGCGCCGTCATCATGACCGCCCCCGGCACCGTACTGATGGCAAAAATGTTCGTGCCCGAAACGGAAGAGCCGCTTACTAGTCCGCACCGCACGACAGATACAAAGACAGATGCCACCCAAACCGCCAAGTCAACCGCGGAGATGGACATCGAGGCCATGCCGAAAGACGAAAACGTACTCGGAGCCATTACCCGCGGTACCATCGACGGCCTGCACCTGGCGCTCAACATCGCAGCCATGCTGATTTCCTTCCTCGCGCTGATCGCCCTGGTGAATGGTATTTTCGGCGGTATCCACAACCATGTGTTCAGTCGGTTTCCGTCCAGCCTGGAGCAAGTGTTCGGCGTGATCTTCGCCCCCATCGCGTGGGTGATCGGTATTCCGTGGAGAGACTGCGGACTGGTGGGAAATCTTCTGGGAACGCGCATGGTGATCAACGAACTGGTCGCCTACTCCATGCTGGGCGCACAGAAAGCCGCGCTCGATCCCCGTTCCTTCGCCATCGCCACCTTCGCTCTGTGCGGCTTCGCCAACTTCAGCTCCATTGGCATCCAGATTGGCGGCATCAGCGCGCTGGCTCCGAACAAGCGCGGCGAACTGGCCAAGCTCGGTTTCCGCGCCATGATCGCTGGCACCATGGCCAACCTGATGTCAGCTTCAATCGTAGGCATCCTGCTCCCATGACGATACGATTGAGAAATTAGCGATTGCCCTGGAACCTCCAGCCGTGAAGACGTTGCTTGCAACCTCTTGCCTGCAACGTCCCGGTCAGTTACCGGGGAGGACCAGGGCACAACCCGCTATCGGTTCGCCTCCCGTGCAAGCCGGATGTTGCTATCGCCCCCTCGTTGGAGACTGATTCCATTTCTTGCAGGCCGCCTGGGGGCTGCCAGGCATAGTGGCCGGAATGCCAACGTCGACACTCGTCCGAGCTCAAAAGCCGAAGCACGAGTGCCACCGTAGCTTTTTCCCAGAATGCCTTCGGAGTGGAGACCTAAACCTCGGAGCCGCCGCGGTACGGACAATGCTGCACGCCAATTCGCCGCATGATGACCCGGTATGGAGATGGGTTCGGTTTTGGAAATGTACCTCATTGCATACGGTTTTTGGTTGGAAAGCTCATCCATTCCCTCTTTTGCCGTGAACGATACCAAGCTAAAAGCCAATAACCCCGGAGGCACCGGCGGGCCGTGAAGCACGAACTTGCGGCTTTTTGGTTCTCCATCGGCTGGAACGAGGGACAATATAGTTGGCCAAGTTATGGGAAATCTTGCCGCACCGGTCCAATTCCCTGCGAAATCAATCGATCGTACAAAGTTTGCGGCCTGTGCCGGGTATGCCCTGTTGCTGGTCGTGTTCTGGTTTGTAGCTCGACACTTCGCCCTGGGGCTCCGCATTCACGGCCACATGGCTAGCAGTTTCACGGCCTTCGCGTTATTGCTCGGCCCATACTGGTTTTTCGGGTTCGGCGCAGCGGAAATGCTCCAACGATTTCTCACCAACCGCTCCATCCGGGTGCTGGTGGCCGGGCTTCTCCTAGTACCCTATCTCATCTTTTCCGTACCCCGTGGCGAGTTCCGATGGATTGATGCGCTGGTGTTGTCCAGTATTCCCATTGCGATCGCAGCACTGTTCGAATTTCTGCCTCCGGGCGGAGCGCAGCCGACAATAAGGAAATTGTGCTGGCAAGACGTCATTGCTCTCGCCGTGCTTGGCCTGCCAGTAGAGTTCGGCTGGATCCGAGGAAGCTTCCCGCATCCCGGACTTGGCGCGCTACCGAAGATCCTGCTAATGGATTCAGCCCTCTATGCGTTCCTGGTAGTGCGCCGGCTAGAAGGAGTTGGTTACGATTTTCGCGCTCGTGCCCGCGACGTGGTTATTGGACTGCGCGAGTGTGGTTTCTTCGCTCCTATCGCTATCGTACTAGGCATAGGGGTTGGGTTTATCGCGCCCCACGGCGGTATGCCTTCCGCGGCATCGGCGTCGGCGGCGCTGCTGGTCACGTTCTTCTTCGTTGCCATTCCAGAAGAATTGTTCTTTCGCGGTCTGCTCCAGAATCTGCTCGAGCCACGTATTGGTTACCCTGGCTCGCTGTTCGTAACTGCCGTGATCTTTGGGCTCTCCCATTTCAACAAACCGATGCCGTTCAATTGGCGCTATGTGTTGCTGGGAACTATCGCAGGGGTCTTCTACGGTCGCGCGTGGCACGATCGCCGTCGCCTCTTGTCTTCAGCAACTACCCACACGCTGGTGGATGTAATCTGGTCCTTGTGGTTCCGGTAAGTAGGGTTAGCCCTCGCCCATAGTGGCACGCACTCGCCGTCCACAGTCGTTCATCGCAATGGGGCCGCAGTGATTAATCCAGCGATAAACTGCCCGAGTGACCGTCGGTCAATGATGGTAGCGCAGGTAGCCCAGACCCACCCTCATGTGGTGACTGATCGCATCCGGCACTGAAATCGCCAGGCAGAGGCCCAAAGTGCCATGGACGAATCCGAGCGCGTACAGGTTGCGATAGCGTAAGAAGAGAGTACACGCGACGATTCCCCAACCCAGAGTTGCTACCGTGAGCAGAGGGCTGGGAAGATGTGCGGTCGAAAACAGCACTGCGGCGGTAAGAACTGCGGTGGATTCGTTGGGCAAGATGCGCAGCAGCCGGAGCAACAAATAATCCTGCAGGATGAACTGTTGCTCGAAAGCCCAGAGTAAATAGCCGGCCATGTGCAATCCAGGAGGCCCTGCGCCGTGTAGCGGATGCAAGGTATGCAACTCGAATGCGATCCCAACCTGTACACCGGCGAAAAGGAGGCCCCCGGCCACAATCCAAAGCGCGCTTCGTAGGCCGGAAGTCCGCAAGCCTAACGTCTTCGCATCCGGGCGGTGGACAAAAGTGGTTGTCAAAATCCACGCGAACGCAATCCAGAATAAAAAGTGCTGCGTGGGCGTGGACGTCCAGATCACCAACAGTATGAGCCCGTAGCAAATCGCAAGCTCAAAAGAATCTGGGGACAGTAGCTTCGAAAGGCTGGGCACAGTCAGATTATTTCATGTGGGAACGAAATTTCCGCCAGGACTGTGCGGGGACAAAGATCTCAACCGTATTCAGCATTACTGCTCCCTTTGCCTGATTAATTGGTAGAGCGAGTCGGCATTGCGGCGTCCACACGCTCTGAAAACAGGCAAGTTATTGAATTTGCGTAGATCGCAGAATGCCCTGAATGCCTAGAAATGCTGCAATCCCAAACTCATTCAAGACCAGCCAGCCTAGTGCGCTCCACGCCAAGTAGGCGCGCCTCTGCCCTTGGACAGCACGTGGTCCAGTTTTCGGTGTCCGCATTCCCTTTTTCGATGTCTTCAACGAAGAAAGCGCTGAGGTTCTGGATCGATATGTCCCTCGTCAGCGCAGAACAAGGTCCGAGTGTTCCCGATGTTTCGTGATGTAATCCAGGACCGTAGGGCAAATCACGTCCACCTTGAGGTTGTTTTTGCGCGCGTATTGGAGCGCGATCTCCGCCAAAGAAGACGCCAGACCTAGACCACGCAGTGTGGGTGGAACCTCCGTATGGATCAGCCCGAGCACATTTTTGGTCATACTGTATTCCAGGTAGGCTACTTGTCCGTCGCGCTCAATCTCGAACCTGCCCGTGGTTACCTGCTGCGGTGCTTGTGGCTTCCGGTCGCCAATTCCCCATGTCACTTTGGTTGTCCCCCTTATACATAACGCCTAATATTAATAGACAAACAAACGGCATCCTCCTACTAATCTTTTCGTAGGCCAACAACTCGGGCTACTGTGTGCCTTTCCTGCCCAAATGGACTCAAGGGTTCGCTTCTGTAGACCCGCTTGCCGCAGTTGTTCGCGCCTAGGCGCACTGCGAGCGTGAACAGCTGGGTCACATCTAACATTGTGCTTGACACGTTTTTCGTGGCTGTTAGGTTCGTTGTTTCTTGGAGGACATATATGGCCTCGCAAGCTGTCGCACCAGATGGTCCCGTCGAATACTGCGATTTGGTCATGAAGGGTGGCATCACGAGCGGGGTGGTCTATCCGCTCGCTATTGCTGAACTGTCACGTAAGTATTTTTTCAAGAATATCGGGGGTAGCTCTGCCGGAGCTGTAGCGGCAGTTATCGCGGCTGCGGCTGAGTTCGCCAGACGTAACGGCGACCCCTTAGCCTATGATCTGCTCGCCGGCCTGCCAAGGAAACTAGGAACGAACAACCTTCTGATTAGGCTATTTCAACCGTCAACTGCTGCGGCAAGGATTTTTCGAGTGGCACTGGCTGCGTTGAAGTCTCAATCGATCCTCTTGCGAACTATCAGGGCAATCGGTGCCCTCGTCTATCAGTTTTGGGGCTCGACTGTGGTCGGCGCATTGTTGGGCGGCTTTGTGCCCCTTTTGCTGTTTCTTGTATATGGAGGCCCAGTGTCGGTCTATGTCGTGCTTGGACTCTTCTGGATACTCGTGACCAGCGCGGTCGTTGTAATGATCGCAGCCGGTACTGATGCAATCAAAGCGACAACAGAGAATGGCTTTGGGTTTTGCTCCGGCTTTGATCCGGATAGCAAGACGGGGACGCCGCTCACAAACTGGCTGCATGAGCAGATTCAAACTGCGGCCCGCAAAGATCCAGCCATTCCTCTGACATTTGGTGATCTTTGGAAAGCGCCCGCGATGCCAGGCGAGCCACCTGGTCCAGCGATCAAGCTGCAAGTCGTAACAACGAATCTCACTGTCGGAAGGCCGTTCACTCTTCCATTCGAATCGTATTCCTTCTATTTCAATGAGAGCGAATTTAGAAAGCTATTTCCGCTAACGGTGGTCCAATACATGATCGACCATTCGCCGAAGAAGAAGCGGAATGAGACAATTACATCTCGCGACGGAATCCCTCTTCACCGATTACCCGAAGGTGCGGACCTTCCGATTGTCGTCGCCGCCCGAATGAGCCTGAGTTTTCCAGTTCTGCTGAGCGCGGTACCTCTTTATCTGCCTGATTACGCTCACAGGGCCTTTTCTGAGGAGCCGGAGTTGACGGAAACAGTAGAGGCTGAGACCGCGATCTCTGTGGGGGCGGATCGCTGTTGGTTCTCCGATGGTGGCATTTGCAGCAACTTCCCAATGCATTTCTTCGATTCCCCTCTGCCGAGGTGGCCTACATTCGGTATCGATCTGGAGCCCGACCGGTGCGAGAAACCTAAATCGAATGAGGATATGGTATGGTTCCCCCCCTTGCCCGGATCGGGTTCACAGTTGCCTCTCGACAATTTTGATCAGGGCTCAAGTTGGGAACGCCTGGTCGGATTCGTGATCGCCATCGTGAACACCATGCAAAACTGGAGAGACACAATACAGGCTACCGCAGCCGGCTATCGAGATCGCATTGTTCACGTCAAGGTGTGCCCGGCTGAAGGCGGTTTGAATCTCAACATGCCCAGCAAGACGATTACTGATTTGAGTGACAGAGGCAGAATTGCGGGTCAGGTCATAGTCAAGCATTTCGATTTTGCTTCACACGTCTTTGCGAGATACAGAATCACAATGTGTGCCCTCCAAAGATATCTAAATAGCCTCACAGATGCTTGGACGCAGCCGGTCCCTCAAGACGAAGTAGGATATGAATACGTCCGTGGAAACCAGAAGCCGCCCCACTATAACCCTCGCTCCGAAAGGCTGCGACATACAATGCTGCGGGCACTGATTCGATTGACCGAGCTTTCGCGTTCGTGGCAGGACGAAGTGCTCAGGGAGCAAAACTTTTGCAAGGATAATGCCCCTCGTCCGGAGCCAATCCTGCGCAATCAGCCCAAGTTTTGAGGATAAGCCAAAATCCAATCGTCAGTACTGCCCCGACATTGTTCTGAAACTTGCAAGCGTCATCTCCCGTCCGGAGCATGCCAGTGCGGCACCATCCTCTATCCATTGATAGTCTTCATCATCGCTGGTGCGTAGCGCTCGCCTGCTACCGAGCCTTTGGGCAACGCGTGTTCGATCCGATTGAGATCTTGCTCGCTCAAGGAGACGTCGGCAGCGCGGATGTTCTCTTCGAGGCGAGCAATGTTGCTTGTGCCGGGGATGGGGATCACGTCCTGATGGCGGCGGAGGAGCCATGCCAGGGCAAGCTGAGCTGGCGTACAGTGCTTTTCTTCCGCAACCTCCATCAATCGATCGGCGATGGAAAGGTTTTTCGTGAACTGTTCTCCTTGGAAACGCGGATTGCCGCGGCGCCAGTCGTTGGGCGCAAGTTCAGAGACGCTGCGAAACCGGCCGCCGAGAAATCCGCGACCCAGCGGACTGTAGGCCACCAATGCGATACCGAGTTCACGCAACACCGGCAATAGGTCGTCTTCGGGCTCACGACTGAACAACGAGTATTCCGTTTGGACCGCGGCGATGGGATGAACCTTGTGGGCCCGGCGCACCGTCTTCGTAGATGCCTCGGAGAGTCCGAGGTGGCGCACCTTTCCGGCGCGCACCAAGTCCGCCATCGCGCCGACTGTCTCTTCGATCGGCACCTTTGGATCGACGCGATGCAGGTAGTAAAGATCGATCTGCTCCACGCCAAGCCTTTGCAGCGATTTGTCGCAGGCGCGGCGCGCGTTCTCCGAGCTGCCATCGACCCCGCGGTCCTGCACCGGCGAGTCCGTAACGATACCGAACTTCGTGGCGAGAACAACACCGTCACGCCGGCCGAGTAGCGCCTTGCCTACCTTGATTTCAGAGTCGCCGTAGATATTTGCAGTATCGAGAAAGTTGAGTCCCAGGTCGAGCGCGCGATGAATCAATTCAATCGCGTTGATATCGTCTTGCACGCTGCTCGTGTACACATCGGCGATACCGATGCTCATGCAGCCCAGCCCAATGGCTGATACCTGCGGTCCGTCGTGCCCGAGTCGTCTCTGTTTCATCGCAATGCACTCCAAGCTCTAATTTGTGAAGAAGTACATTGCATTGGATGCATTGCGCTGTGGATAGACTCTGCTCATGTAGATATGACCAATCACGTCGTGCTGCAGCCGTCGATGCACGCGGCGATGTTTCACATTTACGACAGGTCAAGGGGGGCTTCCAAACCCTAATTCGGCGCGGCGGTCGTATCACGCAGATCACGGAAACTGAAATGGCCAAAGCCCCAACTCAGCAACACAGTGTTAAGGCACTACCGTCATCGTCTTCACCCATGACAATCTGCTGGCACAGGTCCGCACGCGGGAGGGCTGGAGTTTTTTGCACTGCGCTGTGTGAGTCATGCGTCTTCCGGTTTTCTGAGGTCGACGCTTTCCCTTTTAGAGGACCCGGGCTCGACGCATTGTGACGTTGGAAACAGCCGGTCGGCGAGGAAGGCCATGTCGGTTTTCCGGCCTTGGTTCTTGCGACCGCTCATAGATCGCCTCTCAACCGAGTCACGGCGCTTAAGCCTGCCTATCTCGACGGGTGAGGTCAACGGACTGCGGTTTGCCTCTTATTGTCGAGAAACCAGCATGACTCTCTTCAATCCATGAAGGTTAAAAGTGACAGGCAAATGTCTGGTACTTCTGACAGTTGGCGAGACCTACCGCACTGAATAAAGTTTGTGTCAAAGAAAACCTTCTGCCCGAAGGCTCGAAGGGGAGCTGTTACATAAATTATGCACAACTCAGCCCTCGTCTGAGGTTCGACCTGGAATTCAGACGTTGTTACCATCCGTTCGCATCTTGATTGCCGTCCGATTCGTCTCTTCTCTTTAAGCTACTCCGTCACTTCGCGTTAAGTTGTTGTTGATTCTTGGCTAGGCGTGCATAGATTTTCATGCACAGCTCACGATCGTAGTGCAGTGGCGAGCACCGGGTGAAAGGTTGTCTCGCCCGGAGCAATGCTGCGCAGCCTCTCCATCAGCCGCTGAAAGAGTCCTCTTTCCGTATAGTGATCGCTATAGCTGACCCCGACACGACCGGCGTGGCGCCAGATCTTTGCCGCCAGGAACAGGAAACGCAAACGCGCGATCGCCAAGGTGGTGTGCTTGAGCTCCGCTACCTTGGCCTGCTCTTCCCGATGGAACAGCATCAGCCAACAATTGAGGTTATAGGCCAGCATCGCGATCTGAAAATGAACGCAGTTCGTGGCCCATCGCCCCGAAGGATGCGCGGCCAACCCAGCATCGTTGTTGGCTTCTTTAATCAAATTCTCGGCTCCGGCGCGCTGATTATAGAACCACACCAACAGATCGATGGCTCTATCCATATCGGTCACGAACACCCGATAGGTATACTCCGGCGTGTCGAACAGTTGGTACTGCTCGCGCTCCGCTTCTCCGGCGTTGGGCTTCTTTTCATAACGCAAGGCGATAAACCGGTATGCCTGGCCCCAGCCTTCCGGTTGATAGCGGAATTCGCACTGCCCGTCGGCATCGGTGCGCGGGGAGCGTTTCCAGTCCGCAGCTTTCAGTTCCTCTACCAGACGCGAGGTCTTGCGCGCCACCATGATGAAGCGACAGCCCCGCTTTTGGTACGCTTCCACCGCTTCCCAACAGTAAAAACCAGAATCCACCCGGGCGTAGATCGTGGTCACCGAAATCGGCAGGGCGGCGAAGACACTCTCCAGATGGCGTGCAATTTGCTGCCCGCTTGGCCGATCTCCATAACAAACAGGTGTACGGGATATTCGCGAGTGCGATCTTCTTCATAGGAGTCGAGTACAAGGGCGGAAGCGTAAACGAACGGCCGCAGGTGAAAACCGGAAGCATCCACAAAATGCAGCCGGGTAGGCGGAGCGTAGGGTAGTTCCCGGTCTTGCACGCTGGGGCCGTATGGGGCGATGAAGCCAGCGAGTATCACAATCAAATGCAAAATCGCTAACGCCAGCAGGAGGATCGTCACGGCCGCTTTAGTTCGCATCGGATTCTCCTGCGCGAATCCGCGGGTCGCAAGCAATTAACAGCAGGTCGGCGATAAAGTTGCCGGCCACCATGAATACCGCTGAAAACATCACTCCTCCGATGACCAGATACAGATCGCGTGAGAGCGTGGCATCGAGGATGAGTGGTCCCAAGCCCGGCCAGCCGGTGACGACTTCGACCAAGAGCGATCCGCTGAGCAAGGCAGCGAGAGAAAAACCGAACAACGAAATGGCCGGATTCGCTGCGACCGGCAGAACATGCCGGAACAACAATCTAGTGCGGCTGATTCCCAGCCCGCGAGCCGCTTGTATGTAAGGCGCTTGCAAGACTTCGAGGACACTGGCTCGGACGTGTCTCTCAACCACAGCGATGCTGGCTAGTACCAAAACCAACGTAGGCAACGACATGTGTCGCGCAACGTCCTGGAATTGCCCCCAGGTCGAGAGTTCTTGGAAAGCAAGAGACCTCATTCCTCCAACGGGTACCACTCGCGACCGAACCGCTAGCGCGAGGAGAGCGATGGCGATCACGATTTCCGGGATGGAAATCAGCAACGAGCTTCCGACTGCTACGACTTTGTCCAGCCACCGCCCGCGAGAAGCTGCCGTCGAGACGCCCAACGGCACCGCGATGAGCCAGGTCAGAAGCGTTGCGGTTGCGGTGAGCAAAAGCGTATTTCTCGCGCGCGCCCAGAGGAGCGGCGCGACTGGTGTGTTGTAGGCGATTGAATACCCGAAGTCTCCGCGGACTACCGCTGCCATCCATCGCGCATATCTCACCGCCAGCGGTTGACCCAGGCCGTATCGTGCGCGTAAGGCAGAGATGGTCTCAGGCGAAATCTGCGGATTGAGCCGCATCTCGTCAAAGAAGCTCCCAGGCGCCATTTCTGTAAACAAAAAGCAAAGAGCCGACACTCCTACCAGGAGCAAACCTGCCCGCAACAATCTCCGCCCTAGGTATTTCATCCTGAGACTCCAAGCATATCCGCGTAAGTCTTTTGGAAGGTCGTTGCCGATGCCAGCAGCGCTTTGGTTTCGGGGTGATTAGAACTCGAAATCACTTGCGGCGTCGGACCCTGCTCCACAATTCTCCCCGCCGAAATCACAGCAATCGCGTCAGCCAACCGGGCCACCAGCGGCAGATCATGAGAGATGAACAGATAGGTGAGAGAATGCGCCGCCTGGAGTTCAAGCAGAAGGTTAGTGATTTGTGCCTCAGTAGAAAGGTCCAGGCCCGACATCGCTTCGTCCAGCACCAGCAGTTTTGGCTGCAGCGCGAGTGCCCGGGCGATCGCCAATCTTTGTCGCTGCCCGCCACTGAATTCCATCACCGAGCGGTCTGCCCAGTTCGGCGAAAGACCAACTTCGCTCATCAATTCTCGGGCACGGCTCCGGCGTTCTTCCTTGCTGCCGCGCTCCTGAATCAACAATGGCTCCTCGATGATCTGCGCCGCCGAGAACCGTGGGTTCATGGAGGTGCCCGCATCCTGAAAAATCATTCGAATCTCACTCCGGAACGGGCGCAGGTCGCGATTTCCCAACCGTGAAATGTCTGTGCCGTCCACCCAGATTTGGCCGGCATCAGGTCTCTCCAGCCGGGTCACACAGCGCGCCACCGTGGATTTCCCCGATCCTGAGCTTCCGACCAGAGCCAGCGTTTTCCCCGTAGGAATCTCAAAATTAACCCCGCGCACTGCAGCGATCGGAATGCGTTTTCGCCAGATGCCGCTGCGACGCACGTAGTGTTTGGTTAGCCCGCAGACGCGCAGGGAAGGAAGGCTGTTTCCCGCGATGTGCGCGTCAGCTCCCATACTTGAAGCAGCTCACTCGGCGAAATGGTTCGGGCGTCAACTCTCGCGGATCGCAGTTCGTGCACACCTGCATCCTTTCCGGACAACGAAATCGCACGCGGCTGGCTCGTGCGTTCACGAAGTACCGCTCCGAAAGACGTACTAGCGCTTGCGTGTAGGGATGAAGAGGTCTCCGGAAAATATCTTCGGTCTTCCCCTCTTCAACAACCCGGCCGGCATACATAACGACAATGCGATCGGCAAATCCGGGGAAGATGGTGGGATCGTGGCTGATCACTAGGAATGCAGTGCCATTCCGCTTACGAATTTCAGATAGCAGGGCAAGAATTTCCGCCTGGAGCGCAGCATCAAGCTTGCTCGTAGGCTCATCACCAATCACCAGCACTGGGTTGCACGCTATAGCTTGCGCGATCGCGACCCGTTGCCGCTGACCTCCGCTAAGCTGGTGCGGGTAAGCAAAATAAATTTGCTGCGGTTGGTCGAAGCCGACTGCCCGCAACAACTCTTCGACGTGCTGCCTGCGCTCATTGCCGCTCATCGCGATATGCGCCCGGATCACCTCTGCGATCTGATCGCCAACTCTTATTACTGGATTTAGCGAGAGTGCGGGATCCTGGGAAATCAACGAAATTTCCTTACCACGAACTCTGCGCAGCTCCGGTTCTGGCAGCGTGATTAGGTTGCGACCCCGGAACATAATGCTGCCGCTGTTGTAATGGGCGTAAGACGGAAGCAGGCGGAGGAGTGCCGAGGCAAGCGTGCTCTTGCCGGAGCCAGATTCTCCCAGAACACCTATCACCTCGCCCCGATGTATCTCAAGACGTGCGTGGTCCGAGGCCCGAACCGGCGGAGAGCCTCCCGGCGAATATGTAATCGTCAGATCGGTGATCTGGACAAGCTCCTCGCTCAACTCACCAGCCAACAGGCCTCCTCGTTAAGCCAAGTCTTACCTATCCACCGGCGGTTGACAATTGCTCAGCGAGGGGCATGTCGGAGCATAGCCATGCAGGGCGAGCTAGGTCTTCGCGTGCTCATCGCTACTCTGAGTCTTGTGCAAGTCTTCCGCTTGACGTTCCACCGGCTCGAAATCCCTCCGAATGCGTTCGACACCCACGCCAAGCGTGTCCATCAGGTTGGAGCTCTTCGGTTGCTTTGGCCAGAACAGGAGTAAACCCACCAGTGATAGCCAAGGCTGGCTATCGGCCTCGGCCGCAAGCAAGTGGCCGCAACAGGACGCGCAAACAAGGTATGCCGGACGATTGCTGTCTGATGGACGATTTAGGATCTCAGAGCCACCACTGGCCGCTCAGCTAAGGCCAGCACCAGCTAATTCCGCTGTTCCTCCCGAGTGACGGCTC
>WNFG01003851.1_pt1 | contig 29685 bp, 35 predicted proteins | sample 5400431 | NCBI WGS metagenome assembly WNFG01 (sample SAMN13153346, study PRJNA577476) | soil metagenome | isolation source: 120 cm saprolite under Douglas fir tree site 2 hole 3 replicate 2 | place: USA:California | collected 2015-04-18 | reverse complement strand
CGTGCAAGGGGCGAGGCGGGCGGGGCTGCGGGGCGCGTGGGTCGGCCGGCTCGAGAAGAAGTTCGAGCCCGCGATGGGAGAGCCGGACGTCGCCGCCGACTCGATCGCCGAGTTGGTCGAGAAGCTGTAACGCCCCGGCTGCAGCTGTGTCTGTTGAGCGTGGCGTGAATGGAGAGGGCATGATTCTCGGAATGCTCATGATGATGGCCGCCGCGCTGCCGCCCAATCCGAAGCGCGAGAGCCCGCCGCCTGATCTCGAGCGGCGCGCGCTCCCTGTCGGCGCATCCGCGCCTGCCTTTACCCTGCCCGATGCAAGCAGCGGCAACTGGAGCCTGCACGGACCGGCGGTGCTGGTCTTCTATCGCGGCCACTGGTGACCGTTCTGCCGCGGGCAGCTCGGTGAGCTGCAGAAGAACCTGGAGGCATTCCGGAGTCACGGCGCGGAGCTGGTGGCCATCTCGGTCGACTCGCCCGCCACCCCGGCGGAACTAGCGAAGAAGCTCGGCGTCACCTTCCCGCTGCTCTCCGACGAGAGCCGCGCCACCATCCGCGCCTTCGGCGTCGAGGACGTGGAGAACGGCATTTCCTGGCCGGCAATCTTCATCGTGGACAAGAATAGAAAGATCGTCTGGCGCTCGCTGGCGCAAACCTACAAGATTCGCGCCATGCCGAGGCAGATTCTCGAAGCGCTGCCAAAATGACCGCGCTGGTACTGGCGGCGTTGCTCGCGGCGCCGCTGGGCGAGCGGCAGCTCAAGACGGCCATCGAAGAGGCGCAGCGCCAGCCCGCGATTGCGGATCGGATCGAGCAGATCAGCCGGCTGTTTCTCGGCACGCCCTACGGGCAATATCCGCTCGGCGAAGGAAGCGGCGTCGAGGCGCAGCCGCGGTGGCGCGCCGACATGGTGGATTGCCAGACGTACGTGGAGACTGTGCTGGCGATGGCCAACGCGAAGAACCTGGCGCAGGCGAAGGCGCTGCTCGACGACATCCGCTACCGGGCGCCCCCAATCTCGTTCTCGTCGCGCAATCACTTCACCGAGGCGCAGTGGCTGCCGGCCAACGAGGCGAAGGGCTATCTGATCGAAGAGACCTCCGAGATCGAACGCGACGCGCCCTCGGCAACGCTGGTCCTGCGGCGCGAGGAGTGGAGCAAGGTCAAAGGGCTGGAGCGGCTTGCGCGCGCGGAGATCCCGGAGGGGAAGTTCCCTATCCGCTATCTTCCGCTCGCTGCAGCGCGCCAGCGCGCCGCGCAGATCGCACCGGGATCGGTGATGCTCATCGTGCGCGCGCCAGACCCTCGGCGCGTCGTGCGCGTGAGCCACATGGCGCTGGTGGTGCGCGGGGCAAGAGGGCTCGTAGTGCGGCACGCATCCTTCGGGGAAGAAAAGAAAGTCATCGAAGAGGGCATCGGCGCCTTCCTCGATCGGCTCGCGACCTATCGGAGCTGGCCAGTCATAGGCGTGGCGCTTCTGCGCGCGGTCGATGCCGGAAGCAGGGCGGACGCCGTGACGAAGAGCGTGCAATGACGCTCCTTGCCCTGCTGGCGGTCGCGGCGCTCGAGCAAAATCCGGCGGCGCCCGGGCTCGATGCCTCTCCTGCGCTGGTGCAGAAGCTCGCCGCCGCGCTGGCGGCGAAGGGCCATGCATTCCGACTCAACACGCGCCACCTCAATGGGCGCGGCCGGCCGCTCTTCACCAACCGGCTCATCCTCGAGACGAGCCCCTATCTACTCCAGCACGCGAACAATCCCGTGAGCTGGTACGCGTGGGGCGACGAGCCGTTTGCACGCGCCGCGCGGGAGCACAAGCCGGTGCTGCTCAGCGTCGGCTATTCGACCTGCCACTGGTGCCACGTGATGGAGCGCGAGTCGTTCGAGGATCTCGAGGTCGCGCGGTATCTCAACGAGAACTTCATCGCCATCAAGGTGGATCGCGAGGAGCGGCCCGACGTGGACGGCATCTACATGGCCGCGGTCGAGGCGCTGACCGGCGGGGGCGGCTGGCCGATGACCGCGGCGCTCACGCCCGAGCGGCAGCCGTTTTTCGGCGGGACCTACTTCCCTCGAGATCGCTTTCTCGATCTGCTCCAGCAGCTCCGGCGCGCCTACGACAAGGATCCGGGGCGCGTCGCCACCGCGGCGAAAGAGCTGACGCGCGCGGTGCAGGAAAATGCGCAGCCGGCGCGTGCGGGGAATCTCGCGGGCCCCGAAGCGATCCGCGAGGCGGCCGAGCGGCTCGCGCGCTCGTACGATGCGGTCCACGGCGGCTTCGGCGGCGCGCCAAAATTTCCCACCCCGGTCAACCTCGAGCTGCTCCTGCGCTATCACCGCCGCACCGGTGACGCGCAGGCCCTGGAGATGGTCGTGCACACGCTCGAGTCGATGGCCGCGGGCGGCATCTACGATCAGCTCGGCGGCGGCTTTCATCGCTACTCGACCGACGCACAATGGCTCAAGCCGCATTTCGAGAAGATGCTGTACGACAACGCCCAGCTCGCTGTCGTCTATCTGGAGGCGTGGCAGATCACGGGACGCACCGGCTTCTCGCGCGTCGTGCGCGAGACGCTCGACTTCGTCCTGCGCGAGATGACCGATCCGCGCGGCGGCTTCTGGTCGGCGAGCGACGCGGACAGCCCGGGGCCCGATGGAGAAGAGATCGAGGGCTACTGTTTCACCTGGACCCCGCGCGAAATCGAGGCGGCGCTGGGCAGGCAGAGGGCCGCGGCCGCCCTTGCGGCGTACGGCATCACGGTTGGCGGCGATCTCGACGGGCGCAGCATCCTGCGCCGCGTGGGTGACGTGCCGGAGGAGGTACGCAAGCAGTTGCTCGCTGCGCGCGGCAGGCGGGCGCAGCCGGCGATCGATCGCAAGATCATTCCCTCGTGGAACGGCCTGATGATCTCCGCCCTCGCGCGTGCAGGCTTCGCCCTGGGTGAGCCGCGCTACACGGCGGCGGCCGTGCGAGCAGCAGGGGACGTGCTCGCGCATCTGGACGAAAAAGATCGCTTCCTCGACGACTACGCGGCGCTCGCCCAGGGACTGATCGATCTCGACGAGGCCACGCACGATCCACGATGGCTGACGAAAGCCATCGCCTTGCACCGCATTCTCGATGCTCGTTTTCGCGACTCGGCCGGGGGAGGCTACTTCCTCACGCCGGAGGGGAAGCAGGGACTGCTCGCGCGCGAGAAGCCTGCCTACGATGGCGTGATGCCCGCCGGGAATTCCATCGCCGCGCTGAATCTGTTGCGGCTGTCCGAGCTGACCGGCGACGCGCAGCTCCGCAAGCGCGCCGAGGAGGTGATGGCGGCGTTCGCCTCGCGCCTGCCGGCCATGCCCGCGATGCTGGCCGCGCTCGACTGGTGGCTCGACCAGCCGCTCGAAGTGGTGCTGGTGCTGCCGCAGAAAAAGCCATGCATGGAGCTTCTCGACCTGCTACGCCGCGCGTATCTGCCGAATGCGGTTCGCGCCGTTGCCTCGGAAGGCCCCGATCTCGAGAAGCAGGCGCACATCGTTCCGTTGCTCGAGGGCAAACGCGCGCAACGCGCGAAGGCGACGGCCTACGTGTGCAGGAGGAATGTCTGCGACCTGCCGACGAGCGATCCTTCGACGTTCGCGAGCCAGCTTGCGAAGACCGAGCCCCTCTATCGCGATCGCAGTCCCGCGCCTCTCCCCCATGCCAAGCCGTAACTGCCGCCGCGATTGGGGCGTATACGATGAGCACGCCCATGCAAGAGGACGACCAGACGCTCATCGAAAAGCTGCGCGCCCGCGACAAGGCCGCGTTCACAGCACTCGTGCGCGAGCTGCACGGAAGCCTCGTGCGCGTGGCGATGATGTTCGTCAAGAGCCGCGCCAGCGCGGAAGAGATCGCGCAGGACACCTGGGGCAACGTGCTCGCCTCCCTCGATCGGTTCGAGGGCCGCTCCTCGCTGCGGACCTGGATCTTTCGCATCTGCACCAACCGCGCGAAGACCCTGGCCGGCCGCGAGTCACGCTCGACGCCGTTCTCGGAACTGGAGGAATTCGGCGAACCCCCGGTCGATCCGTCCCGGTTCAACGTAGGCGGCATGTGGGTCGATCCGCCGCACGCCTGGAAGGATGACACGCCAGAGAGCGTGCTGGAACGCGCGCAGTCCGTCGAGGAAATCCAGCGCACGCTCGCGGAAATGCCGGCGATGCAGCGCGCCGTTCTGACGCTGCGAGACGTGCAAGGGCTCGACTCGGTAGAAGTCTGTAACGTCCTGGAGCTTAGCGAGTCCAATCAGCGGGTGTTGCTCCACCGCGCCCGATCGCGTGTGCGGCAGGCGCTCGAATTGCTGTATGCCGAGGAGAAGAATAGCGAATGCTGACCTGCCAGCAGGTGACGGCGCTCATCACCGATTATGTCGAGGGGCGCATGCCCTTCATTGATCGGGCGCGGTTTCAGCTTCACATCGGCATGTGCAAGCACTGTCGTAGATATCTGCGGCAAATGAAGCTCTCGGTCGCCGTGCTTGGCGGCATGCCGCCGGAACCGGTCCCCGACGACATCATGCAATCGCTGCTCGCGCGCTTCGGCGATTGGGGCGGCTGATGCCGTTCGCGTGAATGCCGCGGATCGACGACTTGCCTCTCTGGTTGCGCGCGGTGCTGCTCGCCTATCCCTGGCGGCGCATCGATCCCGTACCCGTTGCGCGATTGCGCAAGCCGCTCTCGGAGTGCAGGGTCGCGCTGGTGACCACGGCGGGGCTCGTGCCCCCCGGAAAGCCGGCCTTCGACGCCCAGGCCCGAGGTGGCGACGTCTCGTATCGCGTGATCGGTGCCGACGCGGACTTGGCGCTGTTCGAAGAACACCATCGCAGCAGCAGCTTCGATCATTCGGGCATCGCGAAGGACCGGAATCTCGCGCTGCCTCTCGATCGGCTGCACGAGTTGGCCAAAGAGCGCGTCATCGGCGAGGTGGCGCCGCGGCATCTGTCGTTCATGGGCTCGATCACGGCGCCGGGCCGCCTTGTTCGCGACACCGCGCCGTCTGCCGCGACCGTGTTGCAGGAGGACGCCGTCGATGTGGCGCTCCTCGTGCCGGTTTGACCTTTCTGCCACCAGGCGGTCGGCCTGGTTCAAGCGGAGATAGAGCGGCGCGGTATCGCCACCGCGTCCGTGACCATGCTGCCGGAGGTCACCCGAAAGGTCCGCCCTCCGCGCGCTCTCTCGGTGCCTTGGCCGCTCGGGTTCCCTCTCGGTCAACCGGGGGAGACGGCGTTGCAGCGAAAGGTGCTTGGAGAACTGCTGGCGCTGCTGCCGCGAACGGATGTGCCGGTCCTCGAGCACTTCGGCCCATGATCGTGTCTTTGGGCCTCCGGGCCGGCGCGCGCCTGACTACTGCGGACCGAGCTGCGTTCCGCCGATCTTCATCGCCGGCGCGAATCGGTACCGCACCCACAGCACGTTGAACGCGGCGAAGATTGTCGCGAACGCCCAGCCGAGGGGGGGACCACCTTCGAGCTGTGACCAGACGATTCCGAGTGTGGCGGTTGCCGACCAAATGATCTTGAGGTTCAGCAGCGCCCGGAAGGTGGCCGCGTCCTCTCCTCGCCCCAGGAGAGATTGGATGCCGATGCCGAACAGGGCGGCCGCCACGAGCCGGGTGGCGATCGGCTCGACGGCACGCCAGCCCAACAGCGTCAGCGTCCATCGTGGCGCCATGAACAAGGGCACGGCAAAAGCGATGTCCGCTACGAAGTGAAGGACGAACCAAGTGCGCAACGAGCTTGGCACCATGCGCGCCTCCCCATATCGGCTGGCAGCCTGGCTGAGCGTTACACCGAAGTGGGCGCTTTCCCGGCCAGCGTAACGTACTGCGACCACCCTCGTCCGTATCTTCCAGGAAAGGAGAAAAACATGGCGGTCGCAAATCCAGCATCAGGAATGGAAGGCGAGGCAAGGGGTGGAGCGAAAGAAATCATCGGAGCAGGCGTCGTCGCCGGGATCATCGGCGGCATGCTGATGGCGATGATCATGATGATGGCGACTGCGGCAGGCGGGATGGGTTTGTTCGCTCCGCTCCGTCTCATCGCGGCGATGTTCTACGGGAAGGACGCGATGACCGCAGGCGGCCCACTCCTCGTCGGCCTGATGGTCCACATGATGAATTCGATGGTCTTCGGCGTGCTCTTCGCCTGGATCGTCGGGCGCCGGCTGGCGGCATTTCCAGCGCTGATGGCAGGAGTGGCGTTCGGCGTCGCGATCTGGGCGGTGATGACCTTCGGCGGCCTGCCGATGCTGAATCCCATGATGCGCGCGCGCGTGGCGATGATGCCGGTCGCCTGGTTCGTCGCGCACGTGGCGTTCGGCATGGGCGTCGGATCCGCGCCGGCCCTGCGCCGTCGGTTCGCGGCGTCCTGAGCGCTCGATGAAGCGCAAATGGAAGCTGGCCGCTGCCGCAGTTGTGGTCCTCGCACTCGCGGTGGCGGCCGCGATGTTGCCTCTGGGTCACTGGGCGAGCGCGTTCGTCGAAAGGATGCGGCACGCGGGCGCGGCGGGAGTCGCGCTCTTCGGAGCGATCTACCTGATCGCGCCGCTCCTCCTGCTGCCGGCTTCGGTGCTCACCCTGGGCGCCGGCTTCCTCTACGGCCCACTCTGGGGGACGCTCTTGGTCTCGCCGCTCAGCGTTGCGGCGGCGTCGATCGCATTTCTCCTCGGCCGCACCCTTGCGCGCCGGGTCGTCGAGCGGCGCATTGCGGGAGATGCGCGGTTCGCGGCCATCGATCGCGCAATCGGCGGGGTCGGCTTCCGCATCGTTCTGCTCCTTCGCCTCTCGCCCGTGATTCCGTTCAACCTCCTCAACTATGCGCTCGGCCTGACGCGTTTGCGATTCGGGACCTACGTGCTCGCGTCGTTCTTGGGGATGTTGCCGGGCACGTTCCTCTACGTGTACCTCGGCTCGGCGGCGACCAGCGCGGCGCAACTCTCGCAGCACACAAGCGGACCGGCGAGTCGCGCGGCGTTCTGGATCGGGATCGCCGCAACGATCGCCGTGGTCTTTGTCCTCACCCGCATTGCGCGGCGCGCGCTCGGGCGCGCTCTTGGGGAGAAAACGGCATGAGCTACGACGACCTCTTCGAACGGACGACCGAACTGGTCCATCCTCCGGGCTGGGAGAACCCCACAGCTCGCGGCCGCTACCATCTGGTGGTGATCGGCGGCGGCACGGCCGGGCTCGTTTCGGCCGTAGGTGCCGCAGGGCTCGCGGCAAGGGTCGCGCTGATCGAGAAGCATCTCCTCGGCGGCGATTGTCTCAACTACGGCTGCGTTCCCTCGAAGGGCATCATTCGCGCCGGCCGGGCGGTCGAGGCGGTGCGCGAGGCGGGCGAGTTCGGGGTCCGCGTTGGCGCACCAACCGTCGACTTCAGGGCAGCGATGGATCGCATGCGCAGGCTACAGGCGCGCATCGCGCACAACGATTCCGCCGAGCGAGTGCGCGGCCTCGGCGTCGACGTGTATCTCGGTCGGGCGAAGTTCGTCTCCTGGAGCGCGGTGGAGGTGGACGGTCGCCGGCTCGAATTCGCGCGCGCCATCATCGCGACCGGCGGCCGAGCCATGGTGCTGCCGGTGCCCGGCCTCGCCGAGGCAGGGTATCTGACCAACGAGACGGTCTTCTCGCTCCGCGAGCTTCCGAAGCGGCTCACCGTGATCGGCGCCGGCCCGATCGGTTGCGAGCTCGCGCAGACCTTCCGGCGCCTGGGGAGCGATGTGACGATGATCAGCCATGGTCCGAAGCTCTTGCCGAAGGAGGACGCGGATGCCGCCGCCATCCTCGACGCGCGGTTCCGGCGCGAAGGGATCCGGCTGGAGCTGGGCACCAAGCTCGTCCGCGTCGAGCGAGATCGGACGGTCGTGTTCGACCGCGGGACGGTAGCTTCCGATGCGATCCTCGTCGCCGTGGGCCGCGTGCCGGGTGTGGACGATCTCGGGCTCGATGCAGCCGGCGTCGCTTTTGGCAAGCACGGTGTCGAGGTCGACGATCACCTTCGCACCAGCAACCGGCGCATCTTCGCGGCGGGCGACGTCGCGTCGAAGTATCAGTTCACCCACGCCGCCGATGCGCTCGCGCGCATCGCGCTGCAGAACGCGCTCTTCTTCGGGCGCAAGCGACAGAGTGCGCTGGTCGTGCCCTGGTGCACGTACACCGATCCGGAGATCGCGCACGTCGGAGCGAACGGCGGGCCCAGGACGTTCACCGTCAAGCTCGACGAGGTCGATCGGGCGATCCTGGACGGCGAGACCGGGGGCTTTGCGCGGGTCCACGCTGACGAGCGCGGCCGGATTCTGGGCGCCACCATCGTCGCGCGCCATGCCGGTGAGACGATTGGCGAGGTCTCGCTGGCGATGACCAAAGGACTGACCTTGGCGGATCTGGCGCAGACGATCCATCCCTATCCGACGCAGGCCGAGGCGCTGAAGAAGCTCGGCGACGCTTACATGCGAACGAAGCTCACGCCGCACGCGCGCAGGCTTCTTGGCGCCGTGCTCAGGTTCCGACCGTGGTGATCTGCATCTTCGCCAAGCCACCGGTCGCGGGTCGGGTGAAGACCCGCCTTGCCGCTGCGCTTGGCTCTGAGCGCGCGGCGGCGCTCGCCCGCGCGTTTCTCGACGACACGATCGCCACCGTGCGCGCGTTGCCGTGGGCGCAGGTCGCGCTCGCCAGCACCGAGCCCGTGCCGAGCGATCTTCCGGTGCTCCTGCAAGGTGACGGAGATTTGGGCGAGCGCATCGAGCGCGTCCTGCGGGCGGCGCTCGAGCTCGCGCCGTCGGCCATCGCCATCGGCGCCGACGCACCGGCGCTTCCACCACGTCTGCTGGAGGCGGCACGCGCCGCCCTCGGTCGCGCCGACGCGGTCATCGGCCCGGCGGATGACGGCGGCTTCTATCTTCTCGGCCTGCGGGCTTGCCCGGAGGGCCTGCTCGCCGATCTGCCCTGGAGCGCACCCGATACGTTTGTGCGCACGGCGGATCGGCTGCGCGCGCATGGGCTGCGCCTCGAAGTACTCGAGCCATGGTTCGACGTCGATCGCCCCGAGGACCTGGACCGGCTGCGCGAGCTGATTCGCAACTCGGAGATCGTCGCTCCGTCCACGGCGCGCCTTTTGGCATGAAGCTCTCGGTCATCATCCCGGTGTGGGACGAGGAGCGCCGCATCGGCGAGCGCCTGGTCGAGCTGCGCGATGCCGGCGAGGTCATCGTGGTCGATGGCGGGAGCCGCGACCGCACCGTGGAGCGGGCGCGCGCTTTTCCAGGCGTGCGCGTGGAGAAGGCGCCGCGCGGGCGCGCCGCGCAGATGAACCACGGTGCGCGGCTCGCCAGCGGGGACGTCCTTCTCTTTCTTCATGCCGACGCGTCGCTGCCGCCTGATGCGATGACGCACATCGAACGAGCCCTCGCTGACGCGCGCACCGTCGCGGGCGCATTCCGCACCTGGCACGTCGCCGACGACGGCCGCAGCGCTCCCTGGCTGCACCTCGCTGATCTGCGCTCGCGGTACAGCGGTCTGCCTTACGGGGACCAGGCGCTCTTCGTCCGCCGCGAGGCGTTCTGGAAAGCCGGCGGCTTTCCAGACCAGCCGCTGATGGAGGACCTGGAGCTCTCGCGGCGCCTGCGCCGCCTCGGACGCATCACCATCGTGAAGTCGAGCGTGCGCGTTTCCGGGCGCCGATTTCTCGCGCACCCCCTCCGCGACACGCTGCTGGTGAACGCCTTTCCGCTGCTCTACCGCCTTGGCGTGCCTGCGGCATCGCTCGCGCGGTTCTACCGAGACGTGAGATAGCGGCCGATCAGCGGCGCAAGCTTGTCCCGGGTCTCCGGCGCGATGCGCGACTTGTCCGACCAGATGGCGAGCGCGAGCGCCGAGCGGCAGGCGCAAGCCGTGTCGCGCAGCTCATGCACTGGGGGGAGCACGGCGCGAATCAGGGAGAGCGCGGTCTCGGTCGCCACGCGGACGTTGCCGATGATCTCCTCGAGCAGCCGGAGCCCAGAGACCTCGTCGCGGCGCGGCCGCCAGCAATCGTAGTCGGTCACCAGGGCGACCAGCGCGTAGCAGATCTCCGCTTCGCGGGCGAGCTTCGCCTCAGGTAGCGCCGTCATCCCGATCAGGTCCGCTCCAGAGGCGCGGTGGAGCTCGCTTTCCGCCCGCGTCGAGAACTGTGGACCTTCCATGCACAGGTAGGTGCCGCCGTCGCGCGCGCGGCCCGCGGCGAGCAGTGCACTCCGCAGCTGCGGGCAGAAGGGCGAGGCGAACTCGACGTGCACCGCGAGCTCCTCGTAGAAGGTGCTGGCGCGGCGGAATGTGCGATCGATGACCTGATCGGGGACCACGAGGTCGCGCGGCCTGATCTCTTCGCGCAGGCTTCCCACCGCGCCGCTGGCCAGAATGTGCGTCACGCCCAACGTCTTGAGGGCGAAGACGTTGGCACGGTACGGAACGCGCGAAGGATTGAGCAGGTGGCCCTCGCCGTGGCGCGCAAGAAGTGCGACCGGAACCCCGTCGACCTCCGTCGTCAGGATGGGCGCGCTCGGCTTGCCGAACGGCGTGTCGATGTCGTGCGCCTCGCCTGTGCCCAGCGCGCCGAGCACCTCGCCCAGCCCGCTGCCGCCGATGATTCCGATCATGCTCAGAACCTCCCGCGCACGCGTTCCTTCGCCGGCAGGATCTCGAGACAGGTCGTCCACCAGCCGGTGAGGATGGTCTCGACGAATTCCTCGGGCAGCTTCTCTTCGCGCATTTCGCGCGCGAGGCGGCGGTGGTCGTACTCGACCGGCACGAAGCGAAACGGCTGCGGCGCGTTGGTGTCGAGCAGCGCGTACCAGACGCAAGTGCGTCCGTCGTTCGCGGGCCGGCCGAGCGCGCCCACGTTCACCACCCGCTTGCCCGAGGGAAGTCTCCGTTGCCAATGAAGCCCGGTGTGCGTGCAGAGCAGCACGTCCGCATCGCCGCACAAGCGCTCGAGGAGATGATCGGGCGTCGCGCTCTCCCAGAGAAATTCATTTTGCTGTCGCGGCGATCCGTGCGTCATCAGATATCGAAGTCCCTTGTGCTCGAACGAAAGCGCCGGCGGCAGCGCGGCCAGCCACGGCCGGTGCGCGGCGGAGGTGTTCTCCATCGTGTACGCGTAGCTGATGCGCGCGTAATGATTGTCGCGCGGGTCGGTGTACCCACAGCCGCAGTCGGGCTTCTGGTGTCCCACCGAGTCGTCGTAGTTGCCCTGCACGACCGGTATCTCCCTCTCGCGCAGCAACTCGATGCTGCGGTCGGGGTGCGGGCCGAACGCCCCCAGGTCGCCGAGACAGTAGATCTGCTCCGCTCCGCGAAGTCTCGCGTCGGCCAGCGCCGACTCGAGCGCGAGCCAGTTGCTGTAAATCCCGCCGAAAAAGGCGATCCTCATGTGTTGCACCGCAGCCCGTCGAGCACGCAGGTCTGGCAGGCGTCCCAGCGAAGATGAATGGGTGTCAATGTGTCGGCGACGTGCGCGCCGAGACGCGCATCCGCGCGCTCGATCAGGATCGGGCAAGTGAAGACGCCGTGCGCGGTGACGATGCGCCCCGAGGCACAGAGCAGGGAGGACTCGACCTCGGGCAGGAGCGGCTCGTTCGAGAGCGCATCCGGCTGCTGGTAGCCGTGCGTCCGCCGCTCTTCGCGGCCGATGCGCAGGAGCGGCAGGAACTTCACCCGCGGTTGGCGCACGCCCAGGCCGCGCACGAACTCGAGGAAGCGGCCGCGGGCGTCCGACGCCGCCAGGCCCGTCTCGTGCTCCACCACCGTGACCACGGGCGATAGCCCTGCGCGGGCAAGCCGCCGCACGGCGCCCACGACCTGCTCGAAGGTTCCGCGTCCGCGCACGGGATCGTTCTGCTCGGGCGTCATTCCGTCGAGCGAGACGCGCAGATCGAGCGAGTAGCGCGAGGTCGAAAACTCTTCAGCAAACCAGGCTGCCGCGACATCGTCTATGAGGATCCCATTGGTGACGATGGTCAGGGGCGCGAGTGACAGCGTCGCCCGTACCAGTCTCCGAAGCTCGGGGTGCAGGAAAGGCTCGCCTCCGGTGAAATAGACCTGCCGCATTCCCGCGGCGCGCCCCTCCTCCAGTGCGCGCTCCACCTCTTCCGCGGTCATCATCGGGACCTGGTCCGCCTTCGGGCCACACGAAATGAAGCAGTGCCGGCAGGCGATGTTGCAGAGCGTGCCGGTGACCTGGATCCAGAGCGCGTCGAGCCAGCGGAAGGCGACGCGCGGTCCCTTCCGGAGTTGCACCAGCCCGGTCACGCCGCTTCCCCCCCGCTGAAGAACCGCGGCGCGACGACGGAGGCGCGGGCCCGCGCGGATTCGACGGCGACGCCAAGGGCGTACGTCGCTCCGCAGAGCAGCAGGCCATGGAGGTTCTGGCCAAGGAGCGCGGCATACTTGCCGGTGCCGATCGCCAGCATCGCGGGCCACGGCGCGACCAGCGCCCAGATCCCGACCGTGAGCCCGGCCAGGAACGAGAGATGGAATGCGAGGGGCGCGGGCCGGTGCCAGCGCCAGAAGAGAAACGGGGGAGCGAGGCCCAGCGTCTGCGTGCCAGAGCAGAGGAAGGTTTCCCAGCACCGCGAAGGCGAGCATGCACAGGCGCCCGAGGCGGACGCCATGGTCCCGCTCGGTGAACCGACGCAACGGAGCGATCAGGCCGCGGAAGCCGCTCGGGTGCGCGCCGCCCTCGCCGGCCAGATCGACCGCGACGAAGCGGGCAACTGCCGTGAACGTCGAATCGACGCAGGCGCCGGCGGAGTTCATCATCAACACCGAGATGACGACCAGCGCGCCGCTCCCGAGGAGCGCCGCCGCCCGCACCGGCGCGTCGCCTTGTCCGTGCTGGCCGCCGAGCTGCAGATGTACGCCGATCAGGCTGTAGAGCACGATGAACGCCGCACCGAGCAAACCCGCCAGGGTGAAGGCGATCAGCATCTTGCGCGGCGAATTGACGAAGGCGCGATCGGTGAGCACCGGGTCGTGGAATGGATAGCTCGTGACTTGCAGAAGTCCGACCAGGAGCAGGTCGAGTCCGGCATCGAGCCGGAAGTGGGCGGTGGACGCGATCTGCTGCGCAGGATGCGCCGGCAGGATGAGAAACAGCACCCAGCCGAGCAGCAGCACGGCGAGCACGAGCTGGAGCTGGTCGGTGAAGATCGACGCCCGCAGGCCGCCGCGCATCGTGTAGACGAGCACGCTCGCCGTGAAGAGAGCGGCCGCGATGTAGAAGCCGTGCCGTCCGAAATAGCTGGCCACGACCTCGGTGTTGCTCCACACCTCGTTGAAGAGGCGGATGACGATGGCCGCCGAGAAGAGAAACGCGGCCGCCGGCCCGAAGCGCGCGGTCAGGAACGGAATGATGCCCCCGTGGCCCGCCTTGCGGATGCGGTAGATGAGGATTCCGGCGGCTGGAATCGAGAGATACCAGGCGGCGTACGCGAGCCCCCCGACCAGCCCGTACTTCTCGCCGAGGTTGGCGGCGTTGGTGATGCTCTTGGCGAAGATCCAGGTGACGAGAACGCTGCCCGTCAGGAGCGCGGTCGAAGGGGCGGCTCCTTGCCTGGATCGCGCCCAGAGGAAGCCGCGGTGATGGTCGGCGCGTGGGGCAACGAGGAAAAGGACGACGCCATAGCCGATCAACGCCGCCCATTGTGCAACCGTTCCCATGCAAGCCCCGACTCGAAAGCGTGCGCATCGTTACAGCAATGAAGATAGCAATGAAGAAGTGCTCTCATGCATCGCTGCTCCGCTGGTCGTCGGGACGTTCCTCTGGCTGCTGCGCGACGAGAGGCGTCGGCCCTTGTCCACCACGCCGACCTCGACATGGACGCCTCTACCGCCTTACGCTTCATTTCGGTGAGCTGGCTATCTCGGCTTCTTTCGATTCTCTTCCAACACTCCAACGTCCGGCTGAACAGGGACTTCTAACGATGACTCGCCTGGTTCGTGGTCACCCCTCGCCTGCACGGAATCCATCACGGTTGCGCACGGTCCGTGCGCGCGCCCCCATCGGCGTTCCCGGTTACCGGGGAGAATCGCTGTTGGACCGGGACCGGTCCCTCGCGCGTACGCACTTGAGGCCTTTCGTTGGGCAAAAATCTCTTCATGCACGGCCTGGTGCGGCTGCCCAAGCTCGGCGGGTTCGCGGAAGGCCTGGTGCGAGCCCACGCTGAGGATCCATGCGCCCGGACAGGCGTACGAGCGGTCGTCGCGCATCGCGTCAGGTGGATTGTTTCATGAAACCGGATATGACCTCCCTGCGTAATGGATGGAGGAGCCAAGAGTCGGTTGCCTTGATCGACGAAGTGCGAACGGCCGCTGCCGGCGGGAACCGCCGGCTCCTACGGCAATCCTCTGAGCACAAGGAGAGTCCCGATGAAGAACGGAACATTGAAGGGCGTGGCGATCGCAGGAGCGCTGGCCACGTTGATGGCGCCTGCGGTCGCTTTCGCCGGCAAGAGCAAGGCGATGAAGGGCGTCCACTGCGAAGGCACGAACGACTGTAAGGGCAAGGGCAACTGCAAGAGCGCGAGCCACGACTGCAAGGGGAAGAACGACTGCAAAGGCCAGAGCTTCACCATGGCCAAGAACGCGAAGGCGTGCGAGGCCAAGGGCGGCAAGGTCGAGCCCAAGAAGATGTAGGGAGGCGGCGGGCCGGTGGCCGCGTGCCGCCGGCTCGCCTTCCTGCGCATGAGCATCCAACGACCCAATCTTGGACACGGCGTCGGGCTTCGCCCGCGCCATTTCGGCCGGCTCCTCGCCGACCGGCCTCCGGTCGCCTGGATGGAAGCGGTGAGCGAGAACTATCTCGCTCCCGGTGGCCGGCCAGTGGTCGCGCTCGAAAAGGTGCGGCGCGAGGTGCCGGTGGCGCTGCACGGGGTTTCGCTCGCCATCGGATCCACCGACCCGCTCGACCGGCCCTATCTCGCGGCGCTGCGCGCGCTGGTCGATCGCATCCAGCCGGCGATCGTCTCCGACCATCTCTGCTGGGGCCGCCATGGCGGGCGGTACGTCCACGACCTCTGGCCGCTCCCGTTCACCGAAGAGGCGCTCGACCACGTGGTCGAGCGCGTGGGGCACGTGCAGGAGGCGCTCGGGCGGCAGATTCTCCTCGAGAACGTGTCCTCGTACCTCACCTTCCGCGAGTCGGAGATGAGCGAGTGGGAGTTCCTGGCCGGGATCGCCTGCCGCGCGGACTGCGGCATCCTGCTCGACGTCAACAACATCTACGTCAGCGCCAGAAACCACGGCTTCTCCGCTTTCGATTACGTCGAGGGCGTGCCGGCCGATCGGGTTGCGCAGTTCCATCTCGCAGGCCACAGCGACAAGGGCGCCTACCTCTTCGATTCGCACGACGCCTTGGTGCCCGACGGCGTCTGGGAACTCTACCGTACCGCGGTCGCCCGCTTCGGCGCGGTGCCTTCATTGATCGAGTGGGACGATCATATCCCCGAGCTGGAGGTGCTGGTCGGCGAGAGCCAAAGGGCTGCTGCGATCGAGGCCGAGGTGCTCGGCCGCCGCGCGGTGGCGTCATGAAGCTGGCGGAGATGCAGCGGAGCTTCTATCAGCTGGCAGCGCGGGCCTCCGGGAGCGAGGCGATCGATCCGGCGGCGCTCGTCGTCGGCACTCCTGCGCTCGACGCCTCGGCGCGGATCGGCATCTACGCCGACATGTTCATCTGGCGGCAGATCGATGCGCTGCGCGACGATTTCCCCAAGCTCTCCCTGCTCCTCGGCGACGGGGCCTTCTACGCGTTGGGCGAGGAATATCTTCGAGAGCACCCGTCGCGGAACGCCTCGCTCTCCGAGCTGGGGCGCGACCTGCCCGGCTTCCTGGCCGACTGGTCGGGAGAGGGGGCGCGCACGGACCTCGCCGACCTCGCCTCGCTCGAGTGGACGCGGGCCAAGGTCTTCGAGGAAGCAAACGTCGAGGCCGAGCCGCCCGAGCAGTTGCGCGCCTTCGCTGCCGACGAGTTGCCGCGGATGCGGCTGCGGTTCGTACCGGCGCTCCGGGTGGTGCCGCTGCGGTACGACCTCACCGCTCTCTGGCAGTCGCTCGAGGATGGCGAGCCACCCGGGGCGCCGTCGCCGCATGAGGAATCGGTCGCGGTGTGGAGAAAAGAGTTCGAGGTCTTCCACGCGTCCCTCGATGCGGACGAGGAGCAAGCGCTGGCGATGGCCAGGGCGGGCGAGCTGCTGGGAACGGTCTGCGAGGCGTTCGCGCAACGGCCCGATGCGGTGGAGGCGGCCTTCCGCGCCATCTCGAGCTGGTTCGCGGACGGCTGGATTCGCGCTGGGGAGACGCCATGAGCACGGCAGCACGAATCGACGATGCGTTGGGCCGCCTGACCCGGGCGCAGTGGTTGCCGCAGCTCCTGGTGCGCCTCTTCGTTGGCTACTTCTTCCTCGAGACGGGCTGGGGAAAGATCCACAACCTGGAGGGCATGACCGAGCGGTTCACGGAGTGGGGCATTCCGGCGCCGGCCTTCAACGCGGCGCTCTCCGGGTGGACCGAATTTCTCGGCGGCCTGTTCATCATGCTGGGGCTGTTCACCCGGCTCGTCTCCATCCCGATGTTCATCAACATGGTGGTGGCCCTGCTGGCGGTGAGGCTCAAGAAGGTGGGCGGGCTCGACGACTTCGTCGAGCTGGACGAGCCGCTCTACGCGCTCAGCTTCCTCTGGCTCTTCTTCTCCGGTCCGGGATGGGTCAGCCTCGACCATCTCCTCGATCGCCTGCTACGCAGGAAATACGCGGCCGAGCTGGGAGCCAAGGGCCCGGCATGATCGGCCTCGCGGTGGCTCTCGTCGCCGCAGGCGGACTCCGCTACCAGGTGACGGCGAGCGCCGCCGCCCGCGAGCTCGTCATCGAGGCGCGAATCCCGGCGTTCCCCGATCGCGACGGCGAGCTGAGCGTCGATGACGGTGCAGAACCGTTCGTGCGCGACGTGGAGATCTTTTCCAAGCAGGGGAGAGTCGCCGTCGAGCGGCGCGGCGATTCCTGGTTTGCGCCTGGCTGCGCCGCTGGCGGCTGCCGGCTCCGCTACCGCTTCGCGCTGCGCGAGGCGGCCACCGCGCGCGACGACGACGATGTGGCCGCACTCTACGGAGAGATCGTCGAGTCGCCGCCCGGCGCGTGGCTTCTGCGCCCGCTCCGCCTGCCTGTCGGGGCGAGCGTGGAGCTGAGCGTTTCCACGCCGGAAGGCATGCGCTTCGTCGCCGCGCTTCCGCGGGGTCCGTTCCGGGCATCCGCTCTCGGCGATCTGCCCTATGCGGCGTTCGGGGACCTGCGTGTCGAGCAGCTTCGCCTGGAGGGAGGAACGCTGACCGTCGCCCTCGCCAAGGCGCAGCGCCGGCAGAGCGAGGAAGAGCTGCTCGGCTGGATCCGAAGCTCGGCCGCGCTCGTCTCGAGTTACTTCGGGCGCTTCCCTGCCGATGGCGCACTTTTGATGGTCCTGTCCGCTCCCGGCGATCAGATCCACGGCCGCGCCCGCGGGACTGGCGCGGCGTCGATCCTCTTCTTTCTGGGCAGCGACCTGGACATCGCGGACGCGCGCCGGAGCTGGGAGCTCGTGCACGAGCTGGTCCACCTCGGCTTCCCCTCGCTTCCCCGCCGGCATCTCTGGGTGGAAGAAGGGCTCGCCACCTATGTCGAGCCGATCGCGCGGGCGCGGGCCGGCGAACTGACCCCGGAGAAGGTGTGGCGCGACCTCGTGCGTGGCCTCCCGCAGGGGCTACCCCGACCTGGCGACGAGGGCCTCGATCGAACGCACACCTGGGGCCGCACCTACTGGGGCGGCGCGCTCTTCTGGCTGCTCGCCGACGTCGAGATCCGCGAGCAAACCGGAAACCGCTTCGGCCTGGAGCACGCGCTCCGCGCCGTGGTGGCGCAAGGAGGGAGCATCGCCGAGCGTTGGCCGCTCCGGCGCGCGTTCGAGGTGGGCGATCGCGCGGTGGGAACGAGGGTGCTCGAAGGGCTGTATGCGAAGATGGGCCCTCTGCCCGGCGACGTGGACCTCGATGCTCTCTTTCGCAGGCTGGGGGTCGCATTGCGAGGGAAGGCGGTCGACTTCGATGATCGTGCCCCGCTCGCGCGCGTCCGCCGCGCGATCACCGAGCGACGCTGAGGTCGCGTGAGCGGCCCGCTTACGCCGTGACGGCGCGAAGGATCTGGTCGTAGACCGCGTCTGCTTTGGCGCGCATCTCGTCGTCTGTGCGGTCCTGTATCGGGTGCGGCACCAATACGCTCGCAGCGGCAAAGCCCAGCGCCTTGGCCTGCACCTGCGCCGCCTGCTCGAATTCGCTCGAGGCGACGAAAACCGCCGGGAGGCCGCGCGACTCGAAGTCGCTGATGTCGTGCACACTGCACGACGTACAGCTGCCTCAATCGGCCAGCGCCTCGATGAGCACGTCGCACTGGGCCGCGATCTGCTGGCGCAGCTCGGTGGGCGCGGGCTTGGCGTAGGTGGGCTTCACGAAGCGCGAGGTCAAAACGCCCGCCGCGCGCAGCCGCTCCTCGACGCGGTCGAGGAACACATCGCCGCGGGGCTTGCCGATGTCGAGCAGCCCCACGCGCTTGCCCAGAAGCGACGCGGGCCGCGCCGCGCGCTGGCGGGATGCGACAGTGCGCTCGCTGGTCGGATCGAGAAGGATCGTCATGGCGTGATCTCCCTGGTGATGGGCTGGCTGCCTCCGTCGCCGCTGACCCAGCCGCCGATGATCTCGGAGAAGAGCCCGGCGCCGCCGCCCGCGTGGACGAGCAAGAGCCCGCCGGGGCGGAACTTGGGCACGACCGCGTCGTGGAAGTGCTCCGGCAGCCCCTCGGCGATGCCGCCCGCGCCGCGCACAAGCTCGCTGCCGCGCAGCTGCAGGCGCGCGCTCAGCTCGTCGAGCAGCCGGGCGCGGCTCCAGCCCGCCTCTCCGAAGACGCGTCCGTGATCGGGGCCGACAACGAGGATGGCGTCGAACGCCATCGCGAGCTTGGGGTGGCTCACGCCGCGCAACGCGAGCGCGAAGGTGGCGGCAAGCGACTCCGGCGTGCGGCTCTTCTGATCGACGATGCAGCGGGTGCCTTCGCCGGCGAAGAGCGTGACGGTGTTCTTGCTTTTGGCGAAACCGCGCTCGACCGAGAGCGGCTCCCACGGCGAGCCTTCCTCGTCCTCGGCAAAGCAGAACGACAGCTTGCCCGGGCTGCCGTGCGTGGCGCGATCGACCTCGCCGGGGCGCCCGCCGCCGACGTTGCGGACGATGAGCTGCAGCGCGCGGCCGATGGTGAGCCCCGCGCGGTTGCCCTGCCCGAGCACGTTGACGCCCGCGTTCATGCCGATGGCGCGCCGGATGGGCCCGTTGACGATGACCACCGGCCCCACGGGCATGGTGGTCGCGAGTACGCCGTGCATGTTGAACTGATCGGTGCAGGCGGCCTCGAGCGCGGCCAGCACCACCGGCAGGTGCTCGGGCTTGCAGCCGGCCATCACAGCGTTCACCGCCACCTTCTCCACCGTCGCGGGCGCGAGGTCCGGCGGGACGGTCGCCACCACTTCGTCCGATGCGCGGCTCGTGCCCGTGAGCATGCGCAGCACGCGCGCCTGCGTCGGAGGCACGACCGGCAGGCCGTCGGTCCATCCACGCTCGAAGGCCGCCTCGATCTCGTCCTCGAGCGGGGCGAGCTCCACACGGCGGCTGCGCAGCTTGCCGGCGCCGAACCGCACGGCGAGCTCGTCGACACGATCAGGGTCCACCGAGAGCGAGCCGCAGCCGGGCCGCAGCCCGGGCAGCGACGGGCCCAGTCCCGCGGCGCCCGTCAGCGCCTCCCAACGCTCGCGGCTCCAGCCCACGGTGCGCGCGGACTCGGCGCCGTGCTCGACCCGCAAGAGCGTCGGCACCGTCTCGATCTGGTGGTGCCAGCTGGCCTCGAGCGAGGTGTCGTCGACCGGCCGTGACCAACGCGCAGGTCGGGCACTCGCGCTTGACGAACGCCACCAGCCCGTCGGGAAGGCGCGGCTTCACGCGGGTCCAGTATCACATACCGGTGGTGAAGAGTCCGCCGACCTCGGGCATCGGGACGCACGACGTGGAGTGCGTCGCGCCACCTTGCCCGCCGCCTGCATCACAGCGAACTGACGAGATGCCGGCCGGCTAAGGAAGCCGTTTGCTGATTACTCCTACGACATCCAGCTCCTTGCCCTGTGTCTGGTCGTCATGTCCCAAGGAGCCGGTGCTTTTGAGCTCAAGGCGTTTCCAGGCATTCTCTTTCTACGTTGGGACATGGCTGCGGCCGCATTGGTGGCCGCGTTGCTCCTTGCTGCTTTCAGCAAGCCTCAGTTCAAGAAATCGGAACAGGCCGGGACGCCAGGCTCATCGGGACACCAACCGTAGGCGCCTTCGGAACCGTCCTAGACGCCGTCGTCATCTCAACTCCTGACGCTTTCTCCCTGCATTTCACCGAGCTTGGCTCCACCGCCCCTCCGATCAAGGCGATCGAAGCTTCGGCTTCAGCACGACCGTGACGTTCAGCGCCGGCTCTGAGAGCACCGGTCGCGAAGAAGACGCATCCGACTCGCCGATGACAACGTTGTCGCTGAGGAGGACGCGTCTTGGCTGCCCGTGCAGAGTTGGCACCGAGACCCGACTTTCTAGAGAGTAGGGCAGGCGTGCTATGTCCTTCGCTGGCCCCTCGCGGATCCAGCACGGGGGGCACTCATGGCAGGTCGAGTCAGTTGTGGCTCGCAGTCCCTCGCGGCCCTTGGGTTCGCCTTCGCGTTGTCCGCGATGCCCGTGGCGGCCGCCGAACCGGTGTCGCTCGAGGCGCTGTTCGGGAAGCCGGCGCTCGGCGCCGTTGCCCTGTCGCCTTCGGGCCGGTATCTCGCCATCACGGTTCCGGGCAAGAACGCCCTCTTGGAGCTGCGGGTCGCAGACCTGGACGTGAAGCCCTGGAACTTTAGAGGCGTAGCTTGGCTGCGCGACCTCGACGTCGGCGCGGTCGACTGGGTGAACGACAAGCGCATCGTGTTCCAGGCGTTCGACTCGCAATCCGGCGCCTGGGGCGGCACGTGCGGCCTGTGGGCCGTCGACGCCGACGGCGAAAACCGGAAGCTGCTGATCGACGCCGAGTACATGCACCGCTTTGGAAACGATGTCGTCACGCTGAAAACCGGCGTGCTCGAGCTCGGCGCCGAGTGGGCGCTGGAGCGCGTGCTGCCCGGCGACGGAGATGACGTGCTGATCCGCGAATGGCACTGGTCGTCCGTGCGCGGATCGGAGTACTGGACCCTGGCTCGCCTGAACACGCGGGTGCGGATACCGAAGCCTGTGTACTTGACGAGCAGCGCCCCCAACGGCGCACAGCAGTGGATCACCGACCGGCGCGGCGTGCCGCAGTACATGCGGGGGTGGATCGACGGGCGGAACAAGGTCTTCCACCGCGCCGCCGAGGGCCGCTGGGAGGAGATCGCCAGCTTTGCGGATACCAGCGACGCCGGCTGGAGGCCGCGCTTTCTGCTCTCCGACACCCTCCTCGTCCGCACGCAGCCGGCCGGTGCGTCGGCGGAGATGCTGACCGCGCTGGATCCCGCGACAGGCAAGCTGGCCGCGACCCCGGTGCTCGCGGCCAAGGGGTTCGACGTCGGTGAAACTGCCCAGCCCATCGTCGACGAGGAGAGCGACCGCCTGCTCGGCTGGCGCTACCGCCTCGACACCGTGTACACGCGCTGGGGCGACGAGCGCATGGGGCGCTTCCAGGCCGCCATCGACCGAGCGCTGCCGGGCAAGGTCAACCTCATCGCCTGCCGCCGCTGCGGGAGCGCCAAGCGCTGGCTCGTCGAGAGCCTCTCGGATCGCGAACCGCGGCAGTACGCCGTGTTCGAGCCCGCCAGCGGGCGGCTGACGCCGGTGGGCAGCGGGTACCCGGACATCCCCGGCGGGCAGACAGGGGCGCGCAGCATGGAACGCATCCAGGCGCGCGACGGCCTGGAGATCCCGGCGTATGTGACCCGGCCGTTTCTTCCCGCCGGCTCGCCGCCCGGGCCCCTGCCGGCGGTGGTCTACGTGCACGGAGGACCTTGGGCGCGGACCAACCTGGAATGGTCAGAGCTGCCGGTGCCGCAGTTCCTCGCCTCGCGCGGGTACGTAGTGATCGAGCCGGACTTCCGCGGCAGCACCGGCTACGGAGTGAAGCACTGGCGCGCCGGGCGTGGCTAGTGGGGGCTGGCCATGCAGGACGATCTCTCCGACGTCCTGCACTGGGCCATCGAGAAGGGCTTGGTGGACAAGGGCCGTGTCTGCATCATGGGCGCGAGCTACGGCGGCTACGCGGCGCTGATGGGCCCGGTCCGCGACCCGACGGCATACCGCTGTGTCATCAGCTGGGTCGGCTTGACCGACCTGCCGCGGTTCCTCCGAGACGTCGCCCAGACTCAGGTGCTGTTCGAAGGGCAAAGCGCGCGTATCCTGCGAACGGAACTCGGCGACCCGGAAAAGGACGCGGAGAAGCTCCAGCGCACTTCGCCGGTGTTTCGCGCGGCAGACATCAAGGTCCCGGTGCTGGCGGCGTGAGCAAGGACGACGACCAGCGGGTGCCGCTCGAGCATGGCCGGCGCTTCCGCGATGCCGCGGCCAAGGCCGGGGTCGAGCTCGAGTACGTGGAGTACGCCGACGAAGGCCATAGCTGGCTCCGCCCCGCCACCTGGATCGACTTCATGGGTCGCGCCGAGAAGCTGCTCGCCAGGACGCTGGGGCCGGCGCGCTGAGCGTGCAGCCGCGAACGCTGCCCGAGCAGATTTCCGCGCGTCGGCGCTAGTGGCGGTAGCGCATGGGAATCGAATTCGAAAATAGCTGAACCGGCTAACAGGCTGACGGTGCACGCAAATTTGGCATTTCAGTAACCGGCTCAGTCGCTTCCGAGATCCATCGTTTCCCGCACGTTCCCGCCCCAACCCTCGCGATCCCGCCCGGGTTTTGGAGACCGGCTGGAGACGATCGAGCCTCACTGCTGTTCGCGCGAGGAGCATTGCTAGCTGTCGGCGGGCGCGTTGTCATCGAGTCGCTTCACCTCTCCGGTGCGCAGGTCGAGCAAGTAGACGCGGTTGAAGGACGACGAGAGTTGGAAGCCATCTAGCAGCACCGAGTCAGCCGTCTGCGTCCACGTCTCTCCGGTTACGAGGAGTAACCAAACTTCACCAAGCTTCTCGCGGTACGCGCCGAGCTTCTGCTCCTTCGCACGCACCGCAGCTCGGACCATTTCCTTGCCGTCGGCCCACCAGAAGGGCTGGACGGCGGCGAACGGGCCTTCGGTGAGGTTGCGGATTCGATGGATTCGCACGGCCGCCGGGCCAACCGTCAAAGTGGTCTGCGCCCCGAAGTGCACCGCAGGCTCCGCAGCCAGGACAGCTGCTGCGACCTGCGCGGCGAGACGACGCATCGCAGATGGGTTGTCCGCAAAGAACGTGGATGACGCAGCAAAGTAGAGGTTCACATCGAGATCCGCTGCGACCCCTCGCCTCCGCATCTCCTCCCCGAGAAGCGCCTCGAACCGCCTCACCAGCGCGCGGTTCTTCTGCAGGCCCTCGTCGTACAGCTCGGAGTGCTCCAGGCCGACGCGCTGGCCGTCAAACACCAGCACGAAGTCAGGCTTGTCGCCCGGCTCGATGACAGGCGTCAGGTGCAACGCCGCCAGGAACGCTTCAACGTGCTTGCGCTCCATGTCCTGCTGCTCTGTTCGGTTCGGTTCGACATTCCAGCTCGATCCTATACGTTGCGGCAGCTACTCCGGGAGCAGACCGAGGCGCTCCATGTACACCGCGACCGCCTCGCTCATCGCCTTGATCATCGCGCCGGTCGCCCCAGCGAGTGGCTTCAGCGCCTCACGATAGGCATCCGCCCGCTGCTCTGGCGGCGTCCCCTTCGTCAGCGCCGCGAGCAGGATGGACGAGGCAAGATGCGGACGCATGAAGTCGTGCTCATGGATCTCGAACGGCGCCTCGTCGCCCGGCACGAACGCATCGATCGCGTCTCCCAGGTCCTGCTCGACGTGCGCACCGATCGTGTTTCTCACATGGTCGAACGCTTCCCTGTGACGATCAAAGGCGCCCTTCGCCTCGTAGAACCTTTGCGAGATTTGCGCATCGTCCCGCAGCCAACCCGAGAATGTGGGATCGATTACCAAGCGGTCGAGGAGAAACTTTGCGCTGTTCAGCGTGCGGCTGTTCCCGCGCAGGAAGTACAGACGCCGGGAGGCATCGCCCATTTTCTCGTCCATCGCTCCGAAGCCGTCGTCCCGGAGGATGCCGGCCTCCTCGTAGATCAGGTCCTGCCAGAGCACGATCAGCCTCGCCATCAAGCGGGCCAGCGGCAGATCCTTCGGGAAGAATTTGCTGAGATCACGGTGGAAGGTGAGCGACCGAGCCACGGCTCTCGCCTTAGCACCTCCGGGCAGTCTCTCAAAGGCGTGCGCTGTACAATGACGCCGTGGCACGCCCGAGCGAGCTGATCCCCGGTAACTGTTACTTCATGGTGAATTTCTACGAGAGCAGTCCTCATCTCGTGGTGCCGTCGGTGCATACCTATCTGTTCGTCGGACGAGAGACCCACGATGGCCAGCCGCTGTGGATTTTCCGCGAACCGCCAAGCGCGCGCCCGCCCGAGGCGGAGGCGCAGGGCGAGGAGGAAGAAGAGTGCCTGACGGCGTTCGAGGAGCGGCAGCTTTACCAAATCCTGGATCTCCAGGGTCTTATCCAGGAACTGACCGGCTTGACCGACTTTCACCCTCTCGTGAAACCGGCCGAACCGTTACGCGCACCGGCTCGGCGGGAAACGTTTCCTGAGATCGCTCCCCAGATCGAACGGCTGTTCACCTCCGATGAGCTGTCAGTTGTCACGATCACAATCAAATACACGGATGACGGTTTCTCAATCGGTACAAGCGACGATGGGGGACTGCGGTGGACCTTTTTTCCGGACGCCAAGGTCGAGATTGAGCGGGAAGCAGCGATCCGAATAATGTTCCGCGAGGACCAGGTGGCGCCGGTAAAGGATTACCTGTTCAACGCCGGCAAGGCGCGAGTGCTTGAGTACGCGCTCCCGCGCGACCAGTCAAAGACGATCGCCCTGTGCGGTCGCCTGCTCCGCGAGATCTACAAAATGAGAGAGGACGACGAACTGGTCTTCACCTTCCACCCGAAGCGCCGAGAAGAGGGCGCGTGAAAGCGTCGATGCGCTACGTGAAGGCTGGATTCCTCGGGCTACTCGTCGCAGTAATCCTCGGCCTCGCCACCGGAATGCGTGAATATGTCAAGACGGCGCACGGCGATGAAGCGGAGTCAAGGGCAAGAGCTTACGCCCAGAGCATCGCGGTCGCGCTGAACTGTGCGGCCCTCTTCGCGCTCCTCTGCGTACCAGTAGCTGTCGGGGTTGCACTCGCAAGGCGCACCAGGATCGCGCCCAAGTAGCCCCGGGGCAGGGCCACGACCCCACTGACGAGCACCGCGCAGATTTTCTATTGCGAGGTAGACGCCGGGTGGAGCAGCGAAATGCCGTCTTCCAGCGTCGGGAAGGCGAGGCGCGGCACTAGTTCGGTGCGGCGCGACGTGTCCGCCACGGATGAGGACATGCCGATGCGAATGAAGTCCCGCGTGAGGGGCGCGATGCTGCCGGTCACCGCGGCGTAAAGTTCGGTTCCTGCGCCCGCCGCGACAAAGCACCAAGCCGGCAGCCGACGGGGACGCGGATAGCCGAGCTCGCGGGCCATGCGGTCGAGAAAGTCTTGAAGCGTGATGGGCCGATCGTCGCACAGCGGGTAGATGCCCTCCACCCCCTGCTTCTCGACGGCGGCCTGGATGCCGGAGAGCAGGTCCGGCAGCGCGATGAGGTGGAGCCAGGTTGGGCGTCGCCACACTGCCATCAGCCGCCAGCGCATGAGCTTGCGCGCGGCTTCCAGCATGAGGATTCCGGGACCGTAGACGGCCCCCACTCGCAAAACCACGGGCGTCATCTCGCTGCTGGCACAGGCGTCAAACAAGCAGTGCTCCGCCTCCAAGCGCGTGCGCGCGTGGACTGACGACGGAGTTGCGTCTCGCAAGCCGCGAGCGGGTCGGTCGGGCGTCGTCTCGCCCTCCACGTGGGGGAAGCTCATGAGAACGAAACGGCGCACCCCAGCTGCGCGGGCGGCGACGGCGAGGTTGCGGACATACTCGACGTTGGTGACGTGGAGAAACTCCTCTGGCCGAGGCGCAAACAGTCGTCCGGCGGAATACACGATGGCATCGCAGCCTCGGCAGGCATCGTCGAGGCCCTGGGACGAATCCAGGTCGCCAGGGCACACCTCGGCCCGAGCGTGCGACGTCAACTCCTTCGGAGGCAAGGTCCGGTGCACGAGGAGGCGAACGTCATGTCCTTCCCCGAGCAGGTGGCGCGCGAAGCGCGACCCAAGGTTGCCCGCGGCGCCCGCAACCAGAATCTTCACGACGGCTGCGGGTTGCCGGCCATGATTCGCCGGAAATGGACCATCGCGCCCATGTCGAATAGAGCGTGCGCGACCATCGGAACCAGCAGATTTCCGGTCGCCTGGTAGAGCCAGCCCAGGAGAAGTCCCTGCGCGAGCGACCAATAGCCGATGATGCGGATGTCCCGGCCACCGATGTGCGCGATCATGAATGCCACCGCGCCCGCCAAGACCCCCCACTGGCCCTGAACGAAGCCGCGAAAGAAGACTTCTTCGCCCACCGCCGCGGTGACTCCCCCCAGCAACACCTGGAGCCAGGAGGCGTCGGCGAAGTTGCGGGCCAGCGAGGCGGTGAGCGCCTTTGCGTAGGCGGAGCCCTCTTGCGATCCGGTAGCCCTGCTGTACCGCGACCGTCCAGCCCGCGATGAGCAGAGCCCCCGCTGCACCGAGGCCCAGCCCCACTGGCGTGGCGGCCACGCGCACCGGAATGGCAAATGCCCGAATGCCCCACAGCCCGGCGCCGCCCAAGACGAGAATCACCAAGAGGTCGAACGCCGCGTGCCGCTTTGCGTAGAAGAGCATCAACCAAAACCCTTTCCGACCCGATCACGTACGCCTCGGAATACTTGTTGGCGAAGGCCTCCATTCTACTTCAGGCGCACTCGGAGGGCTGCCACGAATTCTGGAACGACCTTCGAGAGGCCATCGAGTAGCTCTTCGTATGAACGCTTCGGCTTCTTGAGCGCGGCAGCCTGCTCGCGGACGAGTTCGACCATGCCATCGGGGTCGAGGGCGATGAGCGGCTCGTGGCCAGTCACCATCGCCTCCGGGAAGGCTTCTTCCATGACCGAGCGGAGCCGCGTGGCTCGCTCGTCGGTCATTTTTCCAGAGTTGACCAAGCTGCGTCGCGCCTCTTCGAGGATCTGATCGGACCAGTAGAGCTGGAACAAGCCTTCCGAGGCCGCGCGCAGCAGCGTGTCGCGGAGCGAGAACGGGTAGAGGACGTTCGCGTCCAGAACGACCTTGAAGGGCGCAGGGATCATCCGAGTTCGGAGCTGCCTACTTCAGTTCCTCGTAGCCCCCGAACTCCTCGCTGAGACGGGTCACCTTGTCCAGTGTCTTCCTGCGATCCTGGTCGCGCCTCTCCTTGAACGCGAGCACATCCTCGATGCGCAGGCGCCGATGCTTGCCCGTCTTCGTGTACGGGATGCGCTTTCCCTCGAGAAGGCGGACCAGGTACTGCCGCGACACGTTGAGCAGGTCGCCCGCCTGCTGGGTCGTCAGCTCCTTCCCGACGGGAACGACCGTGATGGCATCGCCGCGTGCGAGAACCTGGGCGACCCGCTCCAGGACGTAGAACACGGATTCTGGCACCGTGAGCGTCTCTCCTTTGGGGCCCACGAGCTTGCACTTCGGCCGGCGGCTCTTGCGCGGCTTGGCGATGCCCTCGAGCGCCTTGGAGAGCGCGGCTACATCCGCCCGCTGCTCGGCCGGCGCTGAGACAGGCGTCATCCTCCGGATGCGCTCCTCGACAGGGGGGGTGGCGGGCGTCGTCACGGGGAACCTCCGGAGGTAAGACTACTTCATATTCGACCTAAACGCAACCTCGGTCGACCCAGGCGCAACTTTCCTTGAATATGGCTCAAAGCCTATATTCTACGCCTGCAACGAACGGAAACCCATGAAGCTTCACAAGTGGTCTGACACTCTCGCCAAGAGCAAGCTTTCGCCGGAGCGCCGCGCGCGCATCCAGGCCGAGGTGGAGCAGGAACTGCTCGAGATGAACCTGCAGGAGCTGCGCAAGGCCGCCGGCGTCACGCAGGCCGGCGTGGCGGCGAAGACTGGCATGGCCCAGGCCGACGTGTCGCGGACAGAGTCCCGCGAAGACCACCGCCTCTCGACGCTACGGCGGTACGTCAAAGCTCTGGGAGGCGAGTTGGAGGTCAGCGCGGTCGTCAACGGCCGCCGCGTACGCCTCGTCGGCGTCTGAACGTGAAGCATGGGCTAAAGTCACGCTCCTTGCAGGGAGGACCTCCGCTGCGCGAGGAGCCAGGCGTCGAGGTCCGCGACATTCCGCGGCTCATCCGGAAGCGGCGATTTGGCGAGGCTCTCGTCGAGAACTGCGAATGCCCGTCCGACCTCTTCGCGCCACCGCTGAATGACGTCGTCTGGAAGTTCAGCGAGTTCGCCGCGGCGCTTGTGGTCGATAAGCTCGCGCGCTGCGCGGAACCGAAACGAATCCAGGTGCGCGTTCAAGTCGGTGACGATCTCGCCCGTCGAGAGGGCGTGAGCGCCGGTCAGCGTCGTGCGCAGCACGTAGAGCAGCTTCTTGGCGGAGCGGCCGCCGGTCTTCTCCCATTCCTTCAGCTGTCCGCTGGCGAAGCCGGCGTAGTGACGGTGAATACGCCTCGACAGCGACGCACGCACGAGCGGCTTGAGCTCTTGGAGCTGAGGTGAGCCGCGCAGCCGCAGGGCGCCGAGCACACGCTCAATGAAGTTTCCGTTACCTCGGACAATGCCGAGCAGCACGTCGCGGATCTCGTTCGAGGAGTAGTCGACCTCTACGCCGTCGATCACCTCGAGCCGCTCGGCGGGTGCTTGGACCCACTCCAGCGAGAGAAGCTTCGCCGTGTCCTCGATGTGAATGGCCTTGAGGTCGAGATCGCTGTCCGGTGAAGGGAAGCCGTATGCATGAGCGCCCGACAGGCTCACGACGAGATGCGCGCGCCGGGCTCTTTCCTCGTCGAGGAGCTTGTCGGCGGCTCGTTGCTGGCGGTCGGTGAGGATCATTCCTCATCCCTCAGCTCGGGCGGCTTCGGCGCAGCACTGCCGAAAGGCCCAGGTACCTGGCCCAGCCAGCGGCGCGCGAGCTCTTCGCCAACTCGGCGGAGCAGGTGGTCGGCGCGTGCATAGTCCGGGCGCTCGGGCAGGGCGCTGGCGTCGCGAGCGGCCTCGAGCGCCGGGACCAGCTGCTCGGCCTCCGTCAGCACCTCTGCGAGCCCAATCCGTCCTTTCTTAATGGAAAGCAACCGTTCGCGATAGGCGCCACGAACGATGAACTCTGGACTGCCAGTCTGTAGCCAGTGTGTCGCGACGACGATCAGCCGCAGCAGATTGTAGGCATTCTTCGGCCGCAGCTCGCGCGCGAGCGGCGGACGCTGTCCTCCAGCGCGCGCGTAGGCGATCAGGGACTTGAAGTCGTTGGCGGCG
>WNFG01000615.1_pt1 | contig 29690 bp, 28 predicted proteins | sample 5400431 | NCBI WGS metagenome assembly WNFG01 (sample SAMN13153346, study PRJNA577476) | soil metagenome | isolation source: 120 cm saprolite under Douglas fir tree site 2 hole 3 replicate 2 | place: USA:California | collected 2015-04-18 | reverse complement strand
TTCATGGCTCTACTCTTATCCTCTTGCGAATTATTTGGAGGAAGCAACACGAACATACCGGCCAAACCCGTAAAAGCTCCACCCAGCCAGCAGGTCTACGTTGCCCCCATACTGGGGGCTTCGGATATTACGACGTTCGACCCGGCGCTGGCGTATGACGCTTCATCCATCACGGCCATTCAAATGGTCTTCACAGGACTGGTGCAACTCAATGACAAACTCCAGGTACTGCCGCAGCTAGCGCAGTCCTGGGGTCAGAGTCCCGATGGCCTGACCTGGACATTTCACTTGAAATCCCACCTGAAGTTTAGCGACGGCAGCCCGTTGACTTCGGCAGATGTGATTTACAGCATTGACCGCGCATTGCAACCGGCTACCAAGTCCACGGTCGCTCCAATCTTCCTGGACCTGATTCGCGATTCTGATAAGCTGCTGGCAGGCCAGATTTCGACACTGATTAACAACAGCCTGCTAGCTCCCGATGCAAACACAGTGGTGATACAGACAAAGAAGAAGGCTGCCTACTTTCTGGCGATGCTTACGCAGCCGTGCTCTTACGTCGTCGAGAAGAGGTTGATCGATGCATTCGGCGCAAACTTCACCGACCACCTGACACTGGGCGGGGGAGCCGGTCCATTCAGGGTAACACAGTATATCCACGGCAAAGAAATCGACTTTGCGCCTAACCACAATTACTACGGTACATTGCCACAACTGCAAAAAGTGATCTTTCCGTTCTATCCAGCAGAGGAGGCCGCCTACCAGGCGTATCAAAAGGGCCAAGTCGATGTCACCGGCGTGCCCGTCACCGCCTTTAGCCAGGATAAGACGCACGCGGATTTCCAGCAGGTTCCACAATTGTGGATCAATTACTACACGATGAATTACCTGGTCAAGCCGTTCGACAATATCCATATCCGCGAAGCATTCGCACTGGCTATCAATAAAACGGAGATTGCGAACCAGGTCTGGCAAGGGACGGTGATCCCAACAAATCATATCGTGCCCCAGGACATGCCGGGCTACAACCCAAATCTAACAGGTCCCGACGGAACGCAGTCATTATTAGGCAATCCCGACAAGGCCAGGGCGCTACTGCTGCAGGGTTTAAAGGAAGAGAACTGGTCAAGTGCTGCGCAGTTACCTCTCATCAAATTGACCTATGCGGCTGGTGTGAGCAACTTCGATCAAGAAGTCAAAGCCATGATTACGATGTGGCAGAGCGTTCTGGGCGTCACGGTCACGCCTAACCCGGTAGACTATAATACACTGCTCGATGAAGTGACAGCAGCGACGAGCAATGCGCAAGGCTTGCAGTTCTGGGGCCTGGCATGGGTCGCGGAATATCCTGACCCACAAGATTGGCTGACACGCCAGTTCGACAGGGGCATGCCCAATAATAGCATGAATTATGGTGAAAATTACGGCACGAATGCAGCCCAGCAGCAAGCTACCCAAATGCAGTTGGAAGCAGCCGACGCCAACTTTCAACAGGACGCCCGGATGCAGGCCTACCAGAAGGCAGAGCAGCAGTTGGTTAACGATGTTGCCTGGATGCCAATGGAGCAGGTAACAAGTGTCTATTTACGCAAACCCTATGTGATCGGCATGGTGAACAACGAGCTAGGGCTGATTCCTCCCGGAGATTGGGCCAATATCTATATCCTGCAGCATTGACCTGCTGTGTGAGATTTCAATATCCCCCCTGACGTAATACTAGCATGCCACCGTTCGTAGCGGTTTCTATATTTACGGCTTTTCCAGTATCCGGCCTACTCCGTTTAATTCGGACTAGAAAAAGGAGAAATCACACATGCGACCTGGCAAGAAACGTTCTTCAGCGTTCTTAACCGCGCTGCTCTGCGCAGTCGCCCTGATGATGGTAGCCTGCAGCGGAGGTGGAACTACCAGCACACCAGCGGCGGTGCATACGAAAGCCGCCCAGAGCCAGCAGATCCTGATCAGCGGCGCTGAGGTGGGCACCACGGATATTTTGTCGTTCGACCCGGCGCTCGCGCCGGATTTTTTCTCTGCCTCGGCCATTGAGAACGTCTTTACCGGACTGGTGCAGTTAGGCGACGACCTCAAGGTGCACCCGCAGCTTGCATCAAGCTATCAAGTCTCCCCCGACAACCTGACCTACACGTTCACGCTGCGGCCCAACCTGATGTTCAGCGACGGTACCCCGCTCACCTCTGCGGACGTGGTCTATAGCATGGACCGCGCATTGCAACCAGCCACACAATCCGGTACCGGACCGTACGACCTGCGGTACATCAAAGACGCCAGCAAACTCGCTGCCGGCTCCATCAAGACGATCATCGGCGACAGCCTGCTGGCTCCTGACCCCAACACCGTCGTGGTCAAAGCCGCCTCGCCGGTCGCCTTCTTTATCCAATCCCTGACCTACCCGGCCTCGTTTGTAGTCGAGAAGAGCGTGGTCACGAAGTATGGCAAGAACTGGACCGATCACCTGGCGGACAACGGTGGCCAGGGCGGCGATGGTCCTTTCAAGGTAGAGGAGTACATGCACAACAAGCAAATCGTCTTCGTGCCAAACCCCAACTACTACGGCCTGAAGCCGCAGTTGCAGAAAGTGATCTTCCCTTTCTACAAGGTAGCAGACACGGGCTACTCGGCCTACCAGGTCGATCAGCTCGACGACACCCCCATTCCCACTACAGTCCTTCAGCAGGTCAGGGGACACTCTGATTACCGTAATACCCCGTTCCTGGCGATCGACTACTACACGATGAACTACCTGCAGAAGCCGTTCGACGTGACCTCGTGCCGGCAGGCCTTCGCGCTGGCCATCAACAAGGACCTGATCGTCAAGACCGTGTGGAAGAACTCCATCATCGCCACCAACCATATCGTGCCGCAAGGGCAGTATGGCTATGACCCGGGCCTCAAGGGGCCAGATGGCACCACCAGCACCGCGGGCAACCCCACCATGGCCAAGTCACTGGAAACGCAGTGCATGACGGCCCAGGGATATGCCAGTGCTGCGAACTTCCCACCCATCACCCTGACCTACTCGAGCGCCGGCTTACAGGCTGCCCGGAATGAAGTGGCCGCGATGCAGCAGATGTGGCAGACCGTCCTGGGCATCAGCGTCAAGACCGACGACATCGACATCTACAAACTGTTCGCGGACGAGGCGCTTGGCTCCGCTAACCCCTTGCAGTTTTACACCGGTCCCGCGTGGATCGCCGACTATCCCGACCCCGAGGACTGGACCACCCTGCAGTTTGACAAGGGCCAGAGCCAGAACGGGATGAGCTTCGGCCAAAACCACGGCCCCGACGCCGCCGCTCAGCAGGCGGTGCAGGCCGAGATGGAAGCCGCCGACCTCTTGACCGACCCGACTGCTCGCCTGGCAGCTTACAACAAGATCGAGCAGGAGCTGGTCAATTTCGTAGCCTGGTTCCCGATGGAGCAGGAAGAGAGCAACCTACTGATAAAGCCGTGCGTGCAGGGCCGGGCGCTTAACGCCTTCGGCCTGACGCCACCTGATGACTGGCATAACATCTACATCTCTACGGATACACCTTGCGCTAAGACGTCGTAGAAATGCTGACCCTGCACACGTGCAGAAACAGAGGGGCATGGTGTTCGTACGAATGCTGTGCCCTCCTCTGTTGCCAGTGGCGAGAGAACTACTTATGCCTTCACCTCCTGACAGATAAGCTCGAGCGGAAAAATGACGAATCTACGTCCATTAGGGGGAACGAGCGGGCGACCATTGGCACTTATCCGTCTTGCCTGGCACTTATCCATCCGGCCAACGCTGCTGCGCAACTGAACCTATCGGTCTCGCCAACGCGACTGCGTCGCTAGTGCTTCGCACTCAGGCGAGACCCAAGGCATAGCGTTCGCGCTCAGCCGAGACGAAAGGAGCAAGGCCCACCCAGCCACTCCTCACCGCCCTCGCCCCTACAGGAAGAGGATTTCCCCGGCAGGACGTTTGACAAGAGTCCAGGCGTCACATACAATATTTAAAAGTTCATCCCCGTAGTGTCTGCCTTCAGTAATATCGAGGCGTGTCTATAAAAAAAGTGCCGTTTCATGGGTGCGTCTCGGCGGCAGGACTCATAGTATGCGAAATGTACCACGGATGGCTCGCGATGCTATCTGCAGTGTTGCAAGCGCGAACAAGAGAGTAGAGGGTACAGTATGGTTCAGTTCCTTGTAAAAAGGTTCATCGGACTGATTTTTGTAGTCATCGGTGTAACCTTTATTACATTCATCCTGGGATATTTTGCCCCGGGTGATCCGATTCGTGGGATGCTGGGCAATCATTTTATACCGTCGGTCTACCTCAGCCTGAAACACAGTTACGGGCTGGACCTGCCCTGGTACCAGCAATACTGGCACTTTCTCACCAACCTGGCCAGATTCGACTTCGGGCTCTCATTCGTCACCCAGAACCGACCCGTGTGGGACATCCTCAAAGACGGCGTGCCAGTCTCGGCCGAATTAGGTTTGTGGGCACTGACTATATCGATACTGGTTGGAGTGCCAGTTGGCATCGTATCTGCGCTCAAGGCCAACACCTGGGTTGACACCGTCAACATAGGCGCCATGCTGGTCCTGTATGCGCTGCCTGCTTTCGTACTCGCGATATTCGCCCAGTTAGTCATCGTCTGGTTTGACACCAGCACCGGCAATACCTGGCCGGTATCAGGTTGGGGCAACCCCTGGCAGTACACCTTGAGCGATCTCCAGGCCAAGATCGTGCCAATCCTGGTCCTCGCTGCAACCGAAGCGGCCTTATACGCCCGCCTCGCCCGCAACAGTATGCTGGAAGTCTTACGCCAGGATTATGTACGCACGGCACGAGCAAAGGGCATGCGCGAACGCACGGTGATCTATCGCCACGCCTTTCGCAACGCGATGATTCCGCTGATCACCATCTTTGGCCTCTCGATCGGCTTGCTTGTCACAGGCGCATTTTTCGTCGAACGGATTTTCAACATCCCCGGCATCGCGCAGGTCTCGATCACCTCCATCAACGCCCGCGACTACCCCGTCATGCAGGCTACAGTCGTTTTGCTTGCTGTCGCGGTGGTTATTGGAAACTTGATAGCGGATATACTGTATAGCGTCGCTGACCCACGTATCAAGGTCGCCTAGGATAGGAGGCAAGTAGAACATATGGACACGAAGGATAAGGATTCGGAACTTGCCTCTCCGGGGGTGATGTTCCCCGATTCCTCGATGTCCCCCCTTATTTTTGAAGAGGGAGTGGCAGTAAACGGCGCGGAGGCCCCCGGGCAAGTACAGGTACTTCCCCCGGGACAGCAATCACAGAAGTCACCGACGCCTCTGCAAGACTCGCTGCGGCGGCTGCGGCGCGATAAGCGAGCCATGCTCAGCCTGGGGATCATCGTCCTCTTCGTCTTGATCCCCCTCTTCGGCCCCATCATCTACCAACACATCGGCGGCACCTACATCAGCCCCATAAACGGCGCCATCGGCCCGAGCAAGTATCACAACCCATTCTGGACGGAACTCACGAACCAGGATCAGCTCCCCTCAAGCATGTACTGGCTGGGCACGGACGGCATCGGGCGCGATCTGTTAGCTCGCCTGATGCAGGGCATGCTGGTCTCCCTGGCGGTCGTCATTATGGTGGAGATCATCGATATCGGGCTGGGCGTGCTGGTTGGCGTGCTGGCAGGCTTTTTTGGCGGCTGGATCGACCAGTTGCTGGCGCGCTTCACCGATCTCATGTTCGCCTTCCCCGGCCTGCTCTTCGCCATTCTGCTCACGGGTATCTTTGGCACCAGCGCCGATGACGTTTTTTCCCACATCCCCATCATTGGCCCAAACGGGAACGCGCGCCTCGTGCTGGTCTCGATCGCCCTGGCTATCACTACCTGGCCGCTGATGGCGCGTTATGTGCGCGGGCAAACCCTGCAGCTCAAAGAGCAGCAGTTTGTGGAGGCGGCACGAACCGCGGGCACCACCAACGTGCGCATCATGTGGCGCCATATCATCCCCAACCTGTTCAGTATCGTGGTAGTGGCCGCGACCCTGGACATGTCTGCCACCATCATCGGTGAAGCCGGCCTGAGTTTCCTTGGATTGGGTGTGCAAGCGCCCGGCTCCAGCATCGGGCTGATGATCTCGGATGCCGCGACCGCCATTGCGGTGCACCCGTGGGAGGTGATCGTGCCATCGGTGGCTTTGACGGTTATTGTGCTGGCATTCTCCTTCCTGGGTGATGGCTTGCGCGACGCCTTCGATCCTCGATCAAAAGATTAGTGAGCGGAGTAACAGCTATGACAACTAACCCGAAATGCTCAGCTGGTCGATTATTGTGTGAGATTCAAATATTCCTGAACGTAGTAATTACTACATGCCGCCGTTCGAAGCTGTTCACGCTTGTAGACGGTTTCCAGTATACACCCTATATTAAGGCAGTTATTATATGTGTATGAACGCACAATGGCGAAAGCTTGTGTCTGCAAGCTCAGAGCTGACCAGTCGCCAGACATCATGCTCTGTGAAAGGAGGGTTCATCAAGAAAAGCTGGCAAATTTACGTTAACTCCTCCAGCGGGAGGAAGCAGAGAAGCAGTGACGACCTCAGCAAGAAGGGAAACGGTTCCCTTCTTGCCAACCCTCCCTCATTACATCGAGGGAACATAGCATACAAAGTATTTCATACACAAGAAGAAGGAGAAGTCACGAATGCGACCTGGAAAGAAGTTAGTGACAAGGCTTCTGCCAACTTGCCTGGCCCTGATGGCCATGCTGCTGGTGGCCTGTGGGGGTACAACGTCGACGACAACGACATCCCCCCAAAAAGCTCCGGCAGCCCAGCAAGTACTGAATTTTCCTTTTGAAAACGCCATTCCGGACCTCAAGACGATGGATCCGGCTCTATCGACGGATGCAGCATCCATCGCTGGTATCGACCTGATATATACCGGCCTGGTGCAATTTGACGACAATTTGAAAGTCCAGCCACAACTTGCATCGTCCGACTCCCTGGCCTCCGATGGCCTGACATGGACGTTCAACCTGAGACACAACTTGAAGTTCAGTGATGGCACCCCGCTGACCTCGGCGGACGTCGTCTACAGTATTAACCGCGCACTGCTGCCCGCTACCAAATCTGTGGTCGGCCCCACCTACCTGGCTTTGATCAAAGACTCCGATAAGCTGAACGCGGGCAAGATCCAGACCATCATAGGCGACAGCCTGTTGACACCCGATGCCAACACTGTCGTCATCATCGCCAACAAGAAAGCTTCTTACTTCCTGGATGCATTGGTCTACTCGACTTCCTACGTGGTTGAGAAGAGCGTGATCGACCAGTATGGCGCAAACTGGACCGATCACCTGTCTGACAATGGTGGTCAAGGCGGCGATGGTCCATTTAAGGTCCAATCGTGGACACGCGGCACGAATATCACTTTCGTGCCGAACCCCAATTACTACGGTGCCCAACCGCAAGTGCAGAAGCTGATATACCCGTTCTACAAAGATACTGGCACGAATTTCAAAGCGTACCAGGCGGGACAGACCGACTACTCTCTAGGTGTTCCTACCGCCGACCTTGCAACGGCCAGGGCGCTGCCGAACAACCAGTTCATGCTGATACCGCAGTTGTGGATCAACTACTACACCATGAATTACCTGGTGAAGCCGTTCGACAATATCCACATCCGCCAGGCGTTCGCCCTCGCCGTCAACAAGGACCTGATCGTCCACTCAGTGTGGAAGGACACCCTCATCGCCACGAACCATATCGTGCCGAAGGGCATGCCGGGCTACTACCCGAATCTGACAGGCCCCGACGGCGTGACGAGCACCAGTGGCGACACGGCCAAGGCCAAGGCGCTCCTCCAGCAGGGCTTGCAGGAAGAGGGCTGGACGAGCGTTTCTCAGATGCCCCCGGTCACGCTGACCTATCCGAGTGGTAATCCAGACGAAGACAATGAAGTTGCCGCCCTGGTACAGATGTGGCAGAACACGCTGGGTGTCAGTGTCAAAGCGGCTCCCGAGGATTTCAACAAGCTGCTCACGGATTCTGAAGCAGCGCTGAACAATCCAAAGGGCCTGCAGTTCTGGGGTATCGCCTGGATCGCCGACTATCCCGACCCACAGGACTGGACCACGCTGCAGTTCGGCGCAGGCGCGCCCTACAACCAGATTAACTACGGTCAGAATCATTCAACCGACACGGCCACACAGCAGCAAACCCAGCAGGCGCTGGCAGCGGCTGACGTGAATCCCGACCAGACTTCCCGCCTGCAGGCGTATAACCAGGCCGAGCAGCAACTGGTCAACGATGTCGCCTGGTTGCCAATGGAGCAGGTGGCAGTCGCCCAGGTGCTCAAGCCGTACGTCAAGGGCATGGTCTTCAATCCACAGTTGTTAATTCCACCCAATGACTGGGGCAACATCTTCATCGCGACTCACTAACATAGTGAAGCTGCTGCTAGACTTGTAGCAATGTTCAGAATGTGGGGCAGCGATCCCAACGATTGCTGCCCCACATTCTGAACATTCAGCTTTGTATCCCCGTGTTAAACGCGGGTCATGAGATGAAACGCATCGCTGACACGAGCCAGCAGCAAGAAGCGAGCGGGTTTGCATGTGAATAACGAGCCCAGTTCGCCTTGACAATGGTAGAAATGTCACTTAAAATTAGTAAAAGCTCACTTAGGTAACCCTGTAAATTTCACCTTTCGGTTTTGTCTGTGAAGAGGTGCCGTTTCACAGGCAATTCTTTTATAACAGGGGCGATAGATGAGCGACGAAACAATGGGATTGAGATGGCCGAACGGGCCATCTTGAGAACATAACAACCTCTTACAAGGGAGCAAGGGGTATACTATGGTTCAATTCTTGATCAAAAGGTTCATCGGCCTCATCTTCGTTGTCATCGGTGTCACGTTCATCACCTTCGTGATGGGCTATTTTGCTCCTGGAGATCCAATCCGCACATTGATGGGGAGCCATTTTGATCCAGTGACCTATGCCCAGTTGAAGCACGCATACGGGCTGGATCAACCTTTCTTTGTGCAGTACTGGCACTTTTTAACGGGTCTGTTCAGGCTCGACTTTGGATACTCTTTTGAATTCCAGAACCAGCCAGTCTGGAGCATTCTCAAACAAGCGGTACCGGTCTCGGCGGAACTTGGATTCTGGGCGCTGGTTCTGGAAGTGTTGATAGGTATCCCCATCGGCGTACTCAGCGCGCTGAAAGCGAATACCTGGATTGATACAGTCAATATGGGGGTCGTGCTGGTGATGTATTCGCTGCCGGTATTTGTCTTCGCGGTATTTTTCCAGGTGCTTGTTGTATGGATTGACGTCCATACCGGCGCCCAATGGCCAGTCGCTAACTGGGGCAACGCCTGGCAGTATACCTTGTCCGATCTACAGCTCAAAATAGGGCCGATTGTGATACTGGCGCTGGCCGGCCTGGCATACCTGGCGCGCCTGACGCGTACAAGTATGCTCGAGGTGTTGCGCCAGGATTTTGTACGCACCGCGCGCGCAAAGGGTTTGCGCGAACGAGCGGTCATCTACCGTCACACACTGCGTAATGCGCTCATTCCCCTGGTCACTGTCCTCGGTCTCTCACTCGGTCTGATCGTCACAGGGACGTTTTTCCTCGAAGATATCTTCAACATACCCGGTATCGGCCTGGCGACGCTCAATGCAATAATGAACCGCGACTACCCGGTCATCCAGGCGACGGTGGTCCTTCTGGCGGTTGCGGTTGTCCTGGGCAACTTGGTATCGGATATTGCATATACGCTGGTAGACCCGCGCATTAAAGCTGTGTAAGAGGTTGACAAAGAGATGGATACAAAAGATAAGAACCAGGAAATAGCTGCCGAAGGATTTATGGCTCCCGATGCGGGGATGAGTCCGGCACAATTTGACCCGGACCTGGCGTTGCTCACAGACAATAACCTTGCCACTACGCTCGGCGAGAACGAACTGAAAGACCTGCAGGAAAAGCAGAAAAAGCCAACAACACCTTTCCAGGACTCGATGCGCAGGCTGAGACGCGATAAACGCGCCATGGCAAGCGTCGGGGTCGTTGTCTTCTTTGTGTTACTGGCGCTTTTTGGTCCATTTATTTACCAACATATCGGAGGTACTTATCAAAGTACAGTCTCCGGGCCAATAGGGCCGGGTGTATATCACACGTACTATCACCAGGAACTCGACCGGCAGGATGAATTGCCATCATCCCAATACTGGTTGGGAACAGATCCGCTTGGTCGCGATCAGCTCGCACGCCTGATGCAGGGAATACTGATATCGATAACTGTCGCCTTGCTGGTAGAGGTGGTAGATGTCGGCGTGGGGGTCACCGTGGGAGTCCTGGCCGGCTTCCATGGTGGGGCGATTGACCAGGTGCTGGCGCGTTTTACCGATATCATTTTTGCCTTCCCCGGCTTGCTGTTTATCATTATGGTGGCCGGAATTTGGGGTGGTTGGGCCGATACCGCCCTGGGCAACATCCCTATTATCGGGGCGAATGGCAATGCTCGCCTGTTACTGGTCTCGCTGGCCCTTGCTTTCGTGGCGTGGCCACTGATGGCGCGCTATGTGAGAGGGCAGACGCTGCAGCTCAAAGAGCAACAATTTATCGAGGCTGCGCGGACGGCGGGTACCAGTGATATTCGTATTATTCTACGCCATATTATCCCCAACCTGTTCAGCATCGTGGTAGTCGCAGCAACGCTGAACATCGTGGGTACCATTATCGGCGAGGCCGGCATCAGCTTGCTCGGCCTTGGCGTTCAGCCCCCAGGCTCCAGTATCGGCCTGATGATTTCCCAGGCGCAAAATGTCATTGATTCTCATCCCTTTGAAATCCTGCTGCCCACTGCCTTGCTGGCCATTTTAGTGATGGCATTCTCCTTCCTGGGTGATGGCTTGCGCGACGCCTTCGATCCTCGATCAAAAGATTAGTGAGCGGAGTAACAGCTATGACAGAGAATCTGCTTGAGGTAAACAACCTCAAGACATACTTTTTTACACGTGGAGGGGTAGTGAAGGCTGTCGATGATGTCTCTTTTACCATCAAGCCTGGTGAAACCCTGGGATTAGTAGGTGAGAGCGGCTGCGGCAAAAGCGTTACCGCGCTTTCTGTAATGCGCCTGGTAGCCAACCCACCGGGCAAGATCGTTGGCGGCGAGATCAACTTCAACGGTGAAAATATCCTGGAGAAGAACCAGAACGAGATGACCGATTTGCGCGGCAGCAAAATCTCGATGATTTTCCAGGACCCGATGACCTCGCTTAATCCTGTGTTCACCGTAGGTTACCAGATTGCTGAAACGGTCAAGCGGCACCGCAAAGAGCTCAATAAAGACCAGTCCTGGAAACGCGCCATCGAAATGCTCGACCTGGTGCGTATTCCAGATGCGAAACGACGCGCCAAGAACTACCCGCACGAGTTCAGCGGCGGCATGCGCCAGCGCGTCATGATTGCCATCGCCCTGGCATGCAATCCTAAACTGCTGATTGCAGATGAGCCTACTACGGCGCTGGATGTGACCATCCAGGCCCAGATTCTGGAGCTGGTGAAGGGATTGTCGAAGGAATTCGATACGGCGGTGATGCTGATTACCCACGATCTCGGCGTGGTAGCCGGTACATGCGAATTTGTGAATGTGATGTATGCTGGACATATCATAGAGTCCGCGCCGGTCAAACAGATTTTTGAGACCCCGGCGCACCCCTATACGGTGGGATTGCTGCACTCTATTCCGCGCCTGGACGATCAACGCGGCATCAAGCTCACGCCTATTGGAGGCCAACCGCCAGACCTGCTCAATCCACCTACCGGTTGTCCCTATGCGCCGCGTTGTCCCAAAGTGCAAAGCCGCTGCCGGCAAGAACGCCCCGAGTTGATGCCAGTAGGTCGTGGCGAGCAAGTAGCGGCCTGTTTCTATCCAGACTAAGGGGAGGGAATGGTATGGCACAAGAAGTACGAACGCCCGAGACGACAGGAACTACCCTGGTCGATGTCAAAGGCTTGAAAGTCCATTTCCCCATCAAGGGGGGAATCCTCAGCCGCACTGTGGCAACTGTTAAGGCGGTCGACGGCGTTGACCTGTTTGTCCGTCGTGGCGAGACATTAGGTTTGGTGGGAGAAAGCGGCTGCGGCAAATCGACAACAGGGCGAGCCATTTTACAGCTGATTAAACCGACGGCAGGCAGCATTAAGGTGAACGATGTTGAACTGACGAAACTTTCAGCGGGTGAGATACGTAAGAGGCGAGCAGACATGCAGATGGTGTTCCAGGACCCGTACGGCTCGCTCAGCCCGCGTTTCACGGTTGGACAGATCATTGCAGAGCCACTCGAGAACTTCCACCGGGGCAATAAGAAAGAAATTCAGGATGAGGTAGCGCACATGATGGAAGTGGTGGGGCTCAACCCGTACTTCGTAAACCGCTTTGCCCACGAGTTCAGCGGTGGCCAACGCCAGCGCATTGGCATTGCACGAGCCCTGGCTCTGCGACCCTCATTCATTGTGGCAGATGAGCCGGTGTCTGCGCTCGATGTGTCGATTCAAGCGCAGGTACTGAACCTGATGGAGGAGCTGCAGGGGCAGTTTGGCCTGACTTACCTGTTTATTGCGCATAACCTCTCGGTAGTCAAGCATATCAGTGACCGCGTGGCAGTGATGTACCTTGGACGGATAGCAGAACTGGCAAAGAGCGAGGAGTTGTATGAGCTGCCTTTGCACCCCTACACGCAAGCGCTCCTTTCGGCTATTCCAGTGCCTGATCCTGAAAAAGAGCTGCGGCGAAAACGTATCATCCTGGAGGGCGATGTACCAAGCCCGGTCAATCCGCCCTCTGGCTGCAACTTCCATCCGCGCTGCTGGAAAGCCCAGCAGATCTGCCGCGAGGTCAATCCTCCCCTGGAAGAGAAACAACAGAATCACTGGGCGGCCTGCCACTTCCCCGGATAGAACCGGTCAGTCGTCATGCCGTTCCATGCGTTTCATACGTGCAAGCAAATGGATGCGCGCTATTAAGTGGCGCGCATCAAATGGTTTGATCACATAATCATCGGCACCGGCGTCAAATCCGGCAATTTTGTCCTGGAGGGTTGTGAGGGAAGTAAGGAGCATAATGGGGAGATTGTGCAGCGAGGGCGTGCTGCGAATAAAACGACAGAGTTCCAAGCCGCTTTCCTGCCCAAGTAACACTTCGCAGATTACCAGATCGGGCATATACTCCTTCAGATATTGCCGGGCCTCATCTAAAGAGTTAGCACTATAGAGTAAGAATTCACTTTCTAAAGCCCGCCGTATTTTATCGCATGAACCTGGATCATTGTCAACTAAAAGAATGTGTAATCGACGCAGTCTCTGTAGTTCAAGCACTGTTATTCTCGTTCAGCGTGCGACTCTAGCAGGTAATCCATACGACGTTGCCGGTCAGCCGGTGTCAGGTGTAAGACTCGTTCTATAGCTGCATTAAGCGCTCTCGGCTTAAATGGTTTTGTAAGATACTCGTCAACGCCTGAGAGCCACCCTGTCATCTGATCTTCCTCACGAGTCATTGCGCTCAGGATGATCATAGGAATGTTGGCGGTGCGAGCATCGCCTCGCAGGCAGCGAACGAGTTTATACCCATCCATGCGCGGCATCTTGACATCGATAATAATGCAATCGGGATTCTCGCTATAGACGGACTTTAATCCTTGCTCACCATCGTAGGCGGCGACAACCTGGTATGCGCTCTGCAGGTTTACAGCATATTTTATTAATTCTACAATTGTCGGGTTATCATCAATAATTAAAACTTTTTTCATAGTGTCCCCGTGCTAGTAAACTGTTCTGCTTATTCAATGTTACTACAATCGGTCACTTTTGCATTGTAACACAGTTGGCTGTAACTGCCAACCTGATGCTAAACGCCCCTTTACTTTAGTATACTCGACGACGTTACAGTCTCTCGATAACGAGCGAGTTACGAGCATTTTGTGCTAGAATGGAGCAAAACGCGTCAACACAAGGAGCACTTTTGATGGCTGCACTCGACCGCTATTCACGCCAGACGCTGTTTGGGCCTATTGGCAAGGAGGGACAAGAGCGTCTCTCTGACGCATCGGTCGCCATTATAGGCTGTGGAGCGCTGGGAACTGTACTCGCTAATAATCTGTGCCGCGCAGGTATTGGTCGATTGGTGATTGCTGACCGCGACTATATCGAGTTGAATAACCTGCAGCGGCAGATTCTCTTCGATGAGGACGATATCGCGCGGCGACTACCCAAAGCCATTGCCGCCGCTGAAAAGCTGCAACGCGTGAACAGCGAAACGAAGATAGAGACGCTGGTAGAAGATATCAATGCTGACGGCGTAGAGTCCCTGGTAAAAGGTGTAGACCTGGTACTTGATGCTACGGACAATTTCGAGACACGCTACCTGCTCAACGATGTGTGTGTGAAATACGGGCGCCCGTGGATCTACAGCGGCGTGATTGCGTCATACGGGGTAACGATGAATATTATCCCCGGAGATACGCCCTGCCTGCGCTGCATTTTTCCGGAAATGCCATTGCCCGGCACTACCCCTACCTGTGACACGGCAGGCGTACTCAACGGCATTGTGGGAGCGATTGCGGGTGTCGCATCTACCGAGGCTCTCAAGCTGCTACTGAAAAGCGAGCAGGTGAGCCGCGCCATGTTCTGGATGGATGTGTGGGAGAATACGAGCGAACGCATAGAGCTGCCGCGCCAGCCCGATTGCCCAACCTGCGGCCTGCACGATTACGAATTCCTTGATTCGCTCAGTGGGACGAGCAGTACAAGCCTCTGTGGACGTGACGCGGTGCAGGTGCGAGGTGGCAGAAGAGGAGATAAGATTAATCTGGCGGACCTGGCGGAGCGGCTGCGCCCTGTCGGGCAGGTATCCATCAACGAGTTCCTGCTGCGCTTCATCGTCGATGGATATGAGTTGACGATTTTTCCCGACGCGCGAGCGATCATCAAGGGGACCGATGATGAGCAGGTGGCACGTTCGGTGTACGCGCGATATATCGGGATGTAGACTACACTTGTACTCCCCGCTAGCTATGCTATAATACGCAAAGTTACGTGATACAGTACCTGGATGGAAGTCCGGGGGACTTCCCTGCCCGCCATAAAAAGGGCGGGCTTGTTCGGGCGTACAAGAGGACGCAGTGCACCGACCCTTCGCTTCGCTCAGGGTGACAGCAGGACAGACCTCTAGTCCTGTGCACCCATCCTTACTTAATTCGAGGGAGATTCATTGTTACATGAATGAACATATACTTGTTTGCGTGGCCTGGCCGTATGCGAAAAGCTCCACACATGTTGGCCAGATTGTCGGGGCCTATCTGCCCGCTGATACTTTTGCACGCTACCACCGCATGGCGGGGAACAGGGTGCTGATGGTTTCGGGCAGCGATGAACACGGCACGCCGATCCTGGTTGACGCGGAGCGGGAGGGTATTACGCCGCGCGCATTCGTGGCGCGCTATCACCGGCAAATCAGCGAAGTGTGGGATAGATTAGGCATGTCCTGGGATTTATATACCGAGACAGGAACAGAAAACCACTATCGCATAACGCAGGATTTCTTTTTGACGCTTCATGATAAGGGTTATATCTTCAAAGACTCTATGGAGTCTCCCTACTGCCCAACCGATCGCCGCTTCCTACCCGACCGCTATGTCGAAGGCACCTGCCCGCATTGTGGCTTCCCGTCAGCACGCGGCGACCAGTGTGACAATTGTGGCCGGACACTCGACCCGGTTGATTTGATAGCGCCCCGCTGTCGCATCTGCGGCAGCAAGCTAGCTCCCCTGGAAATTCGCACAACAGAACACTTTTTCCTGGATCTGCCCAAGCTGCAGGAGCCATTGCTGGCATGGTTGTCAGAGGGCAAGGATTTCTGGCGCCCCAATACACTGGCTTTTGCCATGAACTGGCTCAAAGAGGGATTGAGGCCGCGCGCTATCACCCGCGACCTGGACTGGGGCGTCCCCATTCCGATCGACGGCTACGAGGACAAGCGCATCTATGTGTGGTTTGACGCGGTCATCGGTTACTTTTCAGCTACGGTTGAGTGGGCCGAAAGACGAGGCACGCCTGAGGCGTGGAAAACCTGGTGGGTACCTGGTCAGACCGAGCCGCCGGTCAAGTCCTATTACTTTATCGGCAAGGATAATATCCCGTTCCACACGATTATCTGGCCCGCGATGCTGATCGGTTACGGCAATCGCAATTTGCCCTATGATGTGCCCGCGAATGAGTTTATGACGATGAGCGGGGCTAAGGCTTCGAGCAGTCGCGGCAACGTGATCTGGACACGCGATGTGCTCGATCTTTACGGGCCGGATACGCTGCGCTACTACCTCTCGGTGACAGCACCTGAAGGGCGCGATACAGATTTCACTTTTGAGGAATTGATTCGTCGCAACAACGATGAGCTGGTGGCAACATACGGCAATGCGGTTCATCGTACCCTGACATTCCTGCAGAGCAAGTTCGGCGGGGTTGTGCCATCTCCTCAAAGCCTGCGCGAGGCGGATCGTGAGATGCTGGCAGAGGTGGATCGAGGCTTTACGCTGGTAGGACATAACATAGCCAATTGCCATTTTAAAGAGGGTATTAATGCAGCTATGGCGGTCGCGCATGCAGCAAACCGCTACCTGGACGAACAGGCGCCGTGGAAACAGATAAAAATACAGCGCGAGGATGCCGCTACAACTATCTATGTGATGCTGCAAGTGCTGAGCGGCCTGCGCGTGCTGTTCTGCCCCTATCTGCCGTTCTCGTCACAAAAACTGCATTATTACCTGGGATTTGAGGGCGATGTAAGCACCGTAAGCTGGCGACCTGCGAGGGTGCCAGAGGGAATTAAGCTGCCTGCGCCTGCGCCGCTGTTTCCGAAGCTGGAAGTGCCGGCAGAGGTATAATAGATCAATTCCTTCGGCTCAAGATGCTTCTTTTTCACCACTGCCATCCAGGGAGTGCGCGGCTTCATGCGACTCCTCCTGCTCGCCATGAGTATGCGCGTGCTCGTGGAGGACGGGCGTTTTCTTCTTGTGATCGACGATGATATGCGTGATCTCTTCGAGCTTTTCGGGGGACCACTCGGCAAAATGATCCCAGGCGCTCGTCTGCCAGTCATCGACCATCCTGGTCGCCGGAATCCAGGGAGGGAGGGTCAGCAACAGGTGATCCGCTAGTGCATTGACGAACGGCTCGTAGGAGCGCCGTAGATTATAGAGGCGTTGCTCGGCATCCTCTTCATGCTGCAAGGTTAGCCCTACCTCGGCGAGGGCGTCGCGCAGGCGCGCAAAATCAGCCGGTGAGAGGCGACTGAGCTTGGGATTCAGCGGCGGCGTCCCGTAAACCTGGGCAAGGTCAACCGCTGCATGTCGCGCTATGGCAAAGGTAGCGCGCACGGTCGGTGCTGAGATCCCTTCAAAACCAACAATGAATAATGCGCAGGTATCCAGAACGGCGGTCAGCGCTGCCAGCCAGGACTGGCGTTCATGCTGGGAGCGGTAGTAGGTCAGTACAGGATAGGAGAGGTGGCTCTCCAACAACTGCGCACACCATTTTTCCCACTCGCCCAGAAAACTGACAAGCCCTTCTATACGCTGGTCGCGGTAATGGCGGCGCAACATTTCCGACGCGCTTGGCGGAGAGCCAGCACGGGCATCGAGGAGAGAGATATTGATCTCCCGCCGCGAGAAGGCCTGGTAGATGATAGGAACATAGCCGATAATCAAGGCAAGAAAACCAAAGCCCATGCCAGCCTCTGCAACAGCGAGGACGCGGCCAAGCCCGGTCAGTGGTGTAACATCTCCGTATCCGAGTGTGACAAATGTTGTCCCGCTCATGTAGAGATACGTCCCAAAGGTTAGATGCTTCTCCGGCGCATTCAGGGGGTCATTTAGCCCCCATTGGAGAAGCGCGAGGGCGAGTATGAGGACTAACGCCCAGGCTATAAGCAAGAAGATCAGCGAGGCAGGACCATAGTAACTCAGATAAAACTCGCGTCGATTGCCCGGGCGCATCTTGCGCGCTCCTGCTGACCACAACATCCAGGTCGACGAATAGAACCAGCGTGACAGCCTGAAACGTCGTGATACCCTGCGCGGCAGGACAATCGATTCAAAGCTATCCTGTATAATAGCAAAGACCAGAATAACGCCTGCGATGGCGGCAAGAATTTTCAAAGACAGATCCATCTAAGCCCCCGATATATCTATGCGATGTAGACATCCATGAGATAGTCTACGTGCGCAATAACACAAACTTGCAATAACACAAACTGATGCCTCTCAGCTACTACGCTTAAATTATATTGCGGATGAGGGGTTGTTCGCTACTTCAACTTTTTGCCCATAAAAATAGCTACCTCGTGTTCAACCGGGCCGGGAGGGTAGAAATAGTGATGAATGCTCCAGACTTCCAGCCCGTTGCGCAGGTAAAACTGTATAGCGGGGTAGTTGACATTTTGGGTTTCTAGCACGATGGCCCAGCAGCCACGGTTACGCGCCCAGTCAAAAGCGCAATTGAGGAGCAATGAGCCGATACCATAGCGACGGAACTGGCGGCCAACAATGATATCTTCGATGCGCGCTACCGAACGCCATTGCTCAAAGTTGAGCAAAACTACACCGGCTGCCTGTTCGCCGGCAAGGGCAATATACCCACCATCGATGCCGGTCAATTTGGCCTCGACTTCCGCCAGGGTACGGTCGTATTCACGGTAGCTCTTATAGAGCGGCGGTTCAACGGGTGTCTCCCACAGTTCAAAGGCTAATGCCGGCTTGCCCGGCGCGTGTGGAGTACTATCGCTTTGCGCCAGGGTCCCGCCCACTCGTAACGTATAGATGCGCTCTGTCTCAAAACTGTAATCGAGTTGGTGCAGAGCAGGCGCATCTGTGACACTTACAGACCGCACATTGATAGCGGGCGTTAGCTCGTCCATACTTCCCCCCATTCCTCTCCCAGGGAGAGCAACGATTTATTGGAGGGGGAATGTAAATCCTGCCGCCTCTGCTCCGAGACATGCCGCGCCAACGACGCCGGAGAAGTCCCCCAGCTTGGTTCGCATAATCTTTGTTTTGCGGGCCGGTGCCGACAGCGCTGTAATGCGGGCACGATAGGCTGCACGCTCATAGAGCAGATCTATGGCTTCAATGACTCCCCCACCCAGGATAATACACTCAGGATTATAAAAGTTCATGACCGAAGCCAGGCCATAACCCAGGTAGTCTGCCGCCTCGGTGACGGTCTCAGTGACCAGGGCATCGCCGCGGTTAAGGGCTTGAGCAAGCAACCCCGAACGAATAATGGTTTCACCTTCTTTTAGCTGGCGTTGCGCTTCCTCGGCCAGTACTGACTCTCGCCCGTGATGTATTTCCGCCATGATCACTTTCGTTATGGCGGTACGAGAGGCATAGGCTTCTAAACAGCCGCGACAACCACAGCCACACAGGCGCCCACCAAACTGGATAATCATATGCCCGATCTCGCCGGCAGTACCGGTGTACCCGGTATACATACGCCCGTTCTGTACGATGCCGGAGCCAATACCGGTACCAACGAAGACACAGACGAAGTTGGAATAGCCCTGACCAGATCCGTAGAGAAATTCTCCGAGGGCAGCCACTTCAACATCGTTGCCAACTGCGACAGACTTACCAAACTGTTTGTTGAGTATTTCACGCAAAGGCATATCTTTGACACCCAGGTTTGGTGCATCGACAACGACTCCGGCTTTACGGTCAATTTGCCCTGCAGCTCCAACACCGACTGCGACTATGCCTGCATTCGCCGGCAGTTTCGCAGCCTCAATGGCTGCCGATGAAAGCTCGATGATGCGCTGTGATACGAAGTCCTGACCCTTTTGGGCGCGTGTGCGTTTGCGTGCAGAAGCGATCACTTCGCCGGTGGTGATATCCACAATTGCAGCCAGGGTTTTGGTTCCACCCAGGTCGATACCAAGGGCGTAGGCTTTTTGTTTCGACATACGATACCCTCACTTTTCTGTAAATGGCAGGCTTAATCCAGGCTCGACGTCCAGGTCGAGGCCATGTTGTTCGCCCCTAAGCAGGTGAAAGAAAGCGGCGCTGGCAATCATGGCCGCGTTATCCGTGCAGAACTCAACCGGCGGATAATTGAGACGGATATTGAGCGGCCGCAATTCTTGCTCCAGGCGCGTTCGCAGGCTGGTATTGGCGGCGACGCCACCCGCGAGTAATACCTGCTTTACATGATATTGCTGTGCCACAAGCCGTGTCTTGACCGCAAGTACATCCACAACAGCTTCTTGAAAACTGGCAGCGAGTAATGCGACATTTGCCCCGCCTCTCTGCGCCGCTTGCACTCCCATACGCGTATACTGGCTGACTTGCTTCCCGCTCGTGCTGCTCGCTCCATGGGGATTACGCTGATCTTCGGTAGCGCCTTCAGCAAGGTGGAGCACGGCAGTCTTCAATCCGCTGAAACTGAAGTCATGGGTGCCGCGCAGCCAGGCGCGTGGCAACCGATAGGCGCTGCGGGCTAGCGCGGGAGATTTCCCCTGCCGCTCCAGTTCTTCTTCAGCACGTTGGGCCGCCTGTTGAATAGCCGGTCCGCCGGGATAGCTGAGTCCTAAAATGCGCGCCACCTTGTCAAAAGCCTCTCCGGCAGCATCATCGCGTGTGCGACCCAATAATTCGTATTGACCGTGGCCATGTACGAGCACAAGTTCGCTATGTGCCCCCGAGATTACCAGGCATATCAAGGGAAAAGCCGGATCACCCTCTTGATATTCCCAGTCGGCATCATCCGGTAAAGCCGCCCCGACTTGCCCGCGCAACCAGTTAGCATACATATGCGCTTCCAGGTGATTCACGCCAAGAAACGGGAGATTGTGTGCCAGCGCTATGGCTTTACCGACCGTGAGACCTACCAGGAGCGATCCGGCCAGCCCGGGGCCATAGGTGGCGGCAACGGCGTCGATGTCTTCCCAACTGCAGGCGGCCTGGTCAAGCGCTGTTTCGATTACCGGAATGATCGTGGCAAGCTGTTGACGTGAGGCAACTTCTGGTACCACCCCGCCATAGCGGTCATGAATTTCGGCCTGTGAGGCTACCACGTTTGAGAGCAGATAACGGCCATCTTTGATGATGGCCGCGCCGGTTTCATCGCACGAACTTTCAATACCTAGTATGAGCATAGATCCCTACAGTGTTTCGAGTTTTCGCATGAGCGTGGTTTTCAATTCCTGGAAATTTTGCTTATAGCTGGGTGAGTTGATTTCATCCGTCCACATAATCAGGGCATCTTCCTGGTTATCGCTATAATAGCGATGGCGCAAGCCAGCTTCCCGGAAACCATACTTACGATAGAGATTTTGCGCGGCGTAATTCGAGACACGTACTTCAAGTGTGACCCATTTCGCCCCGATGGTATAGGCGATATCAATCAAGCTTACCAGCATGAATTCACCTAGCCCACGACGGCGGTAGTCAGGATGCATGGCGATCGTGGTGATATGGGCCTCGTCAACCATTAGCCACAACCCGGCGAACCCAATGATCGAGGCCAGGTTGGGCGGCTGGACTGTAGCTGAAGAACGGCCTGGCAAAAGCGTGAGCGGAAAGATGCGGCGAGGGCGTTCTGATTCTTGCGCGGGCACCATCATGCGTTCCTCGGCAATCATTTTATCGCGCAGTACAATGTAATGTGCCCAGCGATTTTCCTGTAGCTCTTTGCGGTACGCGCTGGGAGGCCAGGTCGATGGATAGGCCAGACGCTCGATCTCGACGACACGAGGCACATCTAACATCGTCATACGATCAATAACGTAACGCACCCTCTTCCCTTTCTGCCTTACCCTGCTCAGCAGGTCGATGCGATTTATCTCCCAGGAGCGGCTGTTTACGAGTACTGGGTGTTATAGAAGGCCGCCGTAAATACATCGGTTCAAGAAGCATTGGGTCATCAACTCCACCATCATCCAGGTGCTGCAGCGCGAGTAGAGACAGAGTAGAAGCATGCCGCACCGCTTGCAGGTCACCGGCAAAAAGGGCATTTCCTTGCATATGTGCGTATAACGCTTGACGGGATGCTTCGCTTAACTCACCACAGAAGAGAAATGGAGGAAGTTGACGCTCGCCTGGTACCCCAACCCACAAGCTTACGTTTTCCTCCAGATAGCCAGCTAAACGTGGAGGTGAAAGTAAAAGATACTCACTGAGCTGCCGCAAATGATAGGAAACCTCACCGTCGCGATATACTTCATCGAATATATAGCAAGCGGCATAGAGATCGGACCGGCCTGCTTCCAGCATAGCGCATACCGGACCTCGCCATTGCTGTTGTTGAGCAGCAATGATATCAAGCGTGCTCACTCCCACAAGCGGCTTTTGTAACGCGAACGCAAGGGCTTTGGCCGCGGCTACCGCGACTCGCACTCCATTGAATGATCCCGGCCCAGTGGCAACCGCTATGCCATCGATACTTTGCATAGTATGACCACATTCAGCCAGCAGGCGCTGAACGTAACCCAACAACTCTACACTGTGGTTGTTGCCAACCTGCCAGGTGTATTCGCCGTAGAGGGTGCGCTCATCACTGAGAGCAATACTTGCCTGGCGGGTGGAGGTATCAAGAGCCAGTAGTAGCATAGGTGTTCTTCTGAAACTGTCGCAATAGTTCGCAGTAATGCTCCCCGGTTGCAACGAACAACAAGCCGCGCTTTGTCTCAGTCATCATTTTCATGCGAATGTTTAGATGCTCAGTTGGCCAGAACGAGGCAGCCTTCTCTGCCCATTCAACTACGCAAACGCCATTACTGTAAAAATAGTCTTCAAACCCCAGATCAATCATCTCCTCAGTATTATCCAGACGATACAAATCGAAGTGATAGAGAGCAGGCCCCCTACGAGGTGGAGTATGCGAAAGAAGCTGACCGGCATATTCCTTGAGCAAGATAAAGGTCGGGCTGTTGACGTTCTCCGTGATGCCCATGCCCTGGGCCAGCCCCTGCGTAAAGGTTGTCTTACCAGTTCCCAGTTGTCCATCGAGCAGGATAAGTTCTCCCCCTTGCAGTAACTCTCCCAGGCGCATACCCATCCGCTGTGTCTGGGCTGCACTGTGACTGATACTGTCGAGGGTTAAGCTCGCTTCTTCTTGAGAATTTTTGGTCAATACGACACCCTTCACGCCGATTGCCTATCTACCATGATCATGCCTGTAGCATCACGTAAAAACCTGTCATCCTTGAGTCATGGCTGACACCAGGGGTAACAATCATTATAACACAGTTCTACACAAATCAACGCAATTTTGTACCACAACTGCGGCAATAGAGGGCATTGGGACGCACTGTACTGCCACAGTTTGGGCAAACTTGAACGTGCGTACCAGCTCCCGGTGCCTGGTAGGCCCCGGCTTTCGAAGGGGTTGAAGGCGAAGAGGTTGGTGGCGTATAATCCGGAGTCGCTGCGGGCATAAACTGATTCGCGGGGTAAACTTCGTTCTTTGTCTCCTGCAATTGCGTTTCGCGGTTTTGGACATCGTGATCCAGTTCCTGGATACTAGCGCACAAGCGCGCGAGTTGCTGATCGGTTAATCTGCCTTGTTGATAGAGATTCATTACTACCTGCGCAAGCTCGTCGAGCAATTGCTGGCGTTGCTCTAACAGTTTCTCGATCTCACTCTGTTTACTGCGCACCCGTAATTGCTTCTGAGCTTCCCAGCCTGTGCGGCTGACCGCAGCGCTCACCATACTCTTTGCGGATTCTAAAAAGTCTGCCATGTGATTAGCCTCCCATTTCACTATTTATACAGGTAGTTTGTGCGTCTATGTTATTGACTATCAGCAGTGACGGCATGCTGATAGACGCGTATTTCTTCGAGCTTACCGCCTGTGCTAAACTGCACTGCAACGACATCTACCCTCCATGAGCAGTCCGAACAGGTATGAAGATCCAGGTAGTAGGATGCCACCTCCAGAATCTTGCGACGTTTGTGGAGCGTGAGCGCATCCTCGGGAAGGCCATAGGAGGTTCCCCGACGGGTCTTGACTTCTACAAAGACCAGTTCATGTTCATCCTGGGCCACAAGGTCAATTTCGCCATGGCGGCAGCGAAAGTTACGTTCCAGGATGTGATATCCTTTATCCATCAACGCTTCTGCTGCAAGGCGTTCACCTGTGCGGCCCAGTCCTTGACGCGCCGTGTGATGTGTGGCAGCGGTACTTTTTTTCAAGAAACTATGTCTCTCATCAGGTAATACGTTGTTTTACGGAGCGAGTTGTATGCTGCGCGCATTTATGACAAGAATATCTCAGATGGTAGATGTTTGCAAGAGGTTGTGCAGATGGAATCTCGTACCCCTCGACGCTTGGCGGTCAATCATGTTACAATGCTAGCAACAGGATTGCTCACAACACCCAGGCATTCAAGATGCATATTTTTGCGATTGTTCAGGCTTACAACCAAAGAGGGGCGATGGACTATGTCAGGTCATTCAAAATGGGCACAAATTCGTCGTGCCAAAGGTGTTAACGACGCCAGGAGAGGACAGCTTTTTACCCGGCTAGGACGTGAAATTGTGGTAGCTGTGCGCGAAGGCGGCGGTGGCGACCCCAATGCGAACTTCCGGCTGCGCATGGCTGTACAACACGCCCGTGAAGCCAATATGCCGATGGAGAACATTGAGCGCACCATTAAGCGTGCCCAGGGAGGCACTGAGGGAGCAGCACTGGAAGAAATCACCTACGAGGGATATGGACCCGGTGGTACCGCCATGCTGGTACAGTCATTGACGGAGAACCGCAACCGCACGGTGGCAGAAGTACGCAATGCCTTTAGCCGCAATGGCGGAAACCTGGGTGAAAACGGCTGCGTTGACTGGCTTTTTGAGGCCAAGGGTATTATCGAGGTGGAACTGAAAGGGCATGACCCCGACGAACTCAGCCTGGAGGCTCTCGATATGGGCGCCGATGATGTCGAACCGGTAGGCCCCAACGACGAGGTGCTGACTATTTACACCGACTCTGCGGACCTTGAGAAGGTGCGCCAGGCATTGGAGGCAAAGAAGTACAAGGTGGTGAAAGCCGAGAGTTCCCTGGCGCCGAAAACCAAGATCGATCTAGCCGACGAGAAGGTTGCGCACCAGGTCATGCGGCTGGTGGAAAAGCTCGAAGACCTGGATGATGTGCAGAATGTGTATACCAATGCCGACTTCCCGGAGGAGTTCGCAGCTTCTTACGAGGGTTGAGCAATGGGCACTCTACCCGGCCCATCGCCGACGACTACTCCTGTCCGTGTTGCCCTGGGCATAGACCCGGGAACTGCGATTGTCGGCTACGCAGTAGTGGCGGCGCGAGGGAGCGAGTTAAGCATGATTGCATGTGATGTGATTACGACGCCCGCCAGTATGCCGATGCCCGAACGCTTGCAGCATATTTATCATCATTTGGGTGAAATTGTTTCCACGTATCATCCAAGCGAAGCGGCAATGGAAGAACTTTTCTTCGCCAAAAATGCACGTACTGCATTCTCGGTGGGGCAGGCGCGTGGTGTGGCGATGCTGGCGTTAGCAAATGGTGGCCTTGCGGTTGCCGAGTATACACCCAGGCAAGTCAAGCAGGCAGTGACGGGTTATGGTGCTGCCGGTAAAGAGCAGGTGGGGGAGATGGTGCGTATTCTTCTACGTCTCAAAGCCGTTCCTCGTCCAGATGACGCTGCTGATGCTGCTGCGGTGGCTATCTGCCACCTGCATACCGCCTCGTTTCTGACCCACACCCAAATCTCCTAAAGCAGGTGCGAATTCTCGTACCGCGTGTTACTCTATGACAATCTTATAGAAGAGGTAAGGCAGGGTCTCATGATTGCCAGTATTCACGGCGTTCTGGAAGCGCGTCGAGCAGGTTACGCTATCATACGCGCCGGCGGCTTTAGTATCCGTGTCTTCGCTCCCACCTCCACGTTGAGCCGCCTGGGCGATGTGGGAGCCGAGGTTACCCTTTACACACATTTCCATGTGCGTGAGGATGGGATGGCGCTCTATGGTTTCTCCAGCGAGGAGGACAGGGACGCTTTCGAGCAGCTTATCGGCATAAGCGGGGTTGGTCCACAGATTGCATTGGCATTGCTATCGGTGATGGATGCGCGAACTTTTTACAAAGCGATTGCCGACGAGGACCAACAACGATTGGCACTGGCTCCACGTGTCGGCAAGCGCCTTGCAGCCAAGCTGGTGCTTGAACTGAAAGGGAAACTTCCATCGCTGGTTGCTCTAGGAGGGGCTGACGCGCTCTCGCCTTCTGGAAAGATACAGTCAGAGGTACTGGAAGCGCTCATGGGATTAGGGTTTTCCGCCGCGGAAGCGCAGGCAGCGTTGGCAAAGATTCCACAGGACCGGCCCATGACGTTGGAAGAACAGATTACCTTTGCCTTGCGCTCGTTTGCGCGTGAACCATAGATGATCCCAGCTCCTGGGCACCAACACCTCTTCGTGACCGCCAGGCCATACCAGCTTTATGCCATCCTCGGCAGGATAGAGGGTCAGCTGACCATGTGTAGGCTACGGGCTCGCGGAAACATTCCAAAGCCCGCTCTCACCCGTACGCTGACCATGCTGGTCAACGGCTGCAAAGCTTCCGGCCATATCCCCACCTAGCGCTATCACGGTCAGGAGATTCGCTTGATTCGCACCGGTTTTGATTGCCTGGCTCGATCCACCTGCCAATATTTTAAAACTTGCATTGCTAATAGCGCTCTTCTGGCCAGAAATAAGCTCGTAAATTCCATCCGAGGTAATGGCGAAGATATATAGCCCTACTACCTGGAGCAAACCCGCACGAAAAACGACCCCGGTGATGGTTCCTTGAGAGATGGTTGTGCTTACCTGGTAGGCAAAGTTGCCAAAGCTGGCTGAACTGGCTACACATATGGCAGTAGTTTCCTTGGATATAGCCTGCGTGGCGCTGACATGCAATGCATTTCCTGAGAATGTGCAGTTGCCGCCGCCAGGGACCGATTCCCAGCCGTTGGGATTTGACGAGCTCAAGGGATCAGTGAGGGCTGGCGTCCCACTTGTCGCCTGTGTGTAAAGCTGCTGCGGATCGGAAGTTGTGATCGTAGGAATGGTCTGCGCACTTGTGGTTGTGAGTGTTGCCGCAGTGGTTGGGATTGGAGTAGTTGTCTGAGTTTGTTGAGCGGGACGATGCGCTAGCGCAATGTAGGCTATCACGCTGCCTGTTCCAACGAGCAATGCCAGGACGACGAGGAGAACGATCATTGCGATAGAAGGGCCACCGCGCTTCTGCGGCTGAGGTGATGGCGGTTGATCTGCACCGGGCGATTGTTGAACATTGCCTTGAGAAAGCGGCGGGGCTTCCTGATAGAATTGCTGGCCGGAGTAGGTTTGTGGACCAGCATATAGTTGTTGGTAGGGATTGAATTGCTGGACAGGAAACGCCTGTGCTTGAGCATTCTGCTGTAGATTGGGTTGTGATTGCTGGTTGGGTGTCGCAGAAGATGATTCAATGATCGGAGTAGAAGGACTATAGGGAACTGAGCCATCACTGGAGTTGTATTCGTAGGGCGAAAACTCAGAGTTGCCTGAATCTACAGGTTTACCGCAATTTGGGCAAAACACAGCCCTCGCTACCAGTGCTTCCCCACAGAATCTGCATTGCATACTGGTTTACTCCTCAGTTAAGTAGATATACGTTTAAGATGATTACTATCCTCATTCTAATTGAACTATTTCGCCTTTGGATAGACTCCCATTACAAATGGATATCTACGATTCGTCTGTCAATATGAACGGTGCGGCTGTTACTGATCTGTGCATAGAGAACTAAACCCACAGGTTCCGCAGTTGCCCTCGCAGACACAGGCGAGATACCCAATGTTTAGACTTTCATCACTGCTTTCTAAAACGTTCATTCCCGTTTCTGGTTGATTACGATAATCCAAGATGGCACCGGATGGAAGATCTGGGCGGAGGGCAGACTAGCCCATAGCATGGGAGTATTTCATTAGCACGAGATCAATCATGTGCTATACTCTCAAGTGAGAGGAACAAAGGAGCATTCCATGTCCAGAAGCGGTCCAAAATATTGGGAGATCACTATTTTCAACTCAGATAATCCAAAGCACCGGCGAGTGTTCTCCATCATTTGGTATAGCCTTGTCGTCGTTCTCTTTTGCCTGGCAATCTATCGTGTGGTGATGCATCCTCCCATTGATTACTTTGAACTCTTTGAATACACGGCCTGCTTTGGGATCATTCTCTTCGTCAGCATTCTCATTAGCACTGGTCTATGGTCCAAGCCCATAGTTCGACGAAACCCTCTCTTGCTGATTCTCACTATCTTCCTTTGGTGCCTCATGCTCTATCGTGAGGTGATGCATTCTCCTACTGATTACTTTGGACTCTTTTTATACGTAGCCAGCTTTGCCTATTTCCTCTTTATCTCGAGGAAGGCGTGGACTCGTGAGAGGAACAAACCAACGTAGATAATAAATCCTGCGCGGCTTTGGTTTGTGGCAGCCTTGCTCAACTGCAGGCATCCTTGTATGCGGATGGTGTGCGCAGGGAGGAAGGTAGAGCAGAGCTACCGCAGGTCATAAAGAGGTAGGCCGGTCCTCGCTGCAATGAGCGAGAGCAGGGCCTGCATCTGCCGGTTATACTCATCGAGCGGCAGGGTGGGTTTCAGACCTAAAAAGTAAGTCTTGCGTTGAACCCATGTCCAGCGTACGATATCCCTTGCGCTGGAGAGCTCATAGGTAATAGCTGCCCCACTTTTCTGGGCCCCAAACGTGCTGTACAGAGCAAACAGACGCGCCTCTTCCCACATCACAGTCCTACCTGGATAACGTGTGCAGAGGCCATGCTCTGTCACCTCGATCTGCTGACGACCCAGGCCTGAAAATACTATAACGAACAGGAAAACAAGCCCATTGACGGCCAGTATGGAGAAGATCACAAGAAACAAGAGGAGGCGATGAGACGTCAAGAACAAAGGGCCAGTATTGGACAAGCTAATAACTCCGGCGAAGAGCAATGCCATCAGCACTACCCCTCCCATCGTCCAAAGCACAAACGCTTTATGATAGCCTAGAGTAATGGTGAGGGGGAGCCGCACTGCAGCCGCATTCGCAGTAGGTTGTTCGGCAGCGAGTAAAGCTCGATCCCCATGTACTGCCGCAAAACGTCGTTGCTCAATGTCTTTCCAGTATCGTACCTGAGGGATGTTTATCGCAAGGTTCAAGGCGCTGATTACCAGCATGGGGAGAAAGGGAGAGAGTATTGGATTCTTTGAAAAATGCTGTCCACTTCCAAATACGGCATCTATCACAAATGCAACGACGATCAACGCAAACAGACAAGCAAGAACGAAAAACCAAACAAAGCGCGTCGTGCGCAGCATTGCCAGGATAGGATTAGCCTGAATCACGTTCCTCTCCTCGAGGAAGCGCCTGACATTCGTGTGCATACCCGCTCCTTGTCTCCTCTGCGGTCGTCCAGAGGCTCTCATGGCATTCACGTCCTGTAGAATCGCCCCTTATCTCGTGAGCATGCGTTCTGCTTCGATATATGTTGAGCCGGCCTCGACAAACCCAAGCCTGTGATAGAGGTTAACGGCGGGAATGCCAAGCGTCACGTAGAGAATAACGGTTGCCTGCCCAAGC
>WNFG01000612.1_pt1 | contig 29767 bp, 29 predicted proteins | sample 5400431 | NCBI WGS metagenome assembly WNFG01 (sample SAMN13153346, study PRJNA577476) | soil metagenome | isolation source: 120 cm saprolite under Douglas fir tree site 2 hole 3 replicate 2 | place: USA:California | collected 2015-04-18 | reverse complement strand
TCAGGGCCAGGTGATCGCCCGCGTAGGTGTGCCATCCGTGCGTCTCGGTCACCGCGCCGCGCGAGTGGCCCGCGTTGCGCTGGTCCATGCCGATCACGGTGAACCGGTCGGCCAGGTCGGCCATGGGGTTCATCCAGGGCGGCGGGGCGGCGGGATTGCTCGGGCTGTGGCGCCAGTACTCGAGCTGCGAGCGCAGGCCGCCCGGCGCGAAGAGCAGCAGAGGGAAGCCGGAGCCGTGGACTTCGTAGTGGATCTCGGCGTCGGGTCGCGTGAATACCGGCATCGTCATCCTCCCGGAATGTGGTCACCGCGATTGCCGGGCCACGATAGCACCGTTGGGCGCTCGGTTCCCGGGTAGAATTCCCACCATGATCACCCGCTTCTCGACTCTCTACGTCGGCCACATCGAGCTGGAAGGCTGTGGGCTCGCGGGTCCGCCCGCCGACGACCGCCGGTATCCGAACGAGCGCCTGATCGAGGTGTTCGACACCGCGGCGGCCCTGGCCCGGGCCACCGACACGCTGGGATACGAGACGCTGTGGCTGGCCGAGCATCACTTCCAGCACGAGGGATACGAGTGCATTCCCAGCATCCCGATGCTGGCGGTGGACCTGGCCCATCGCACCGAGCGGGTGAAGATCGGCTGCGCCTTCAACGTCGTCCCCGCCTGGCATCCACTCCGCCTCGCCGAGGACTACGCGGTGGCCGACATCCTGACCGGCGGCCGGGTCGTCTTCGGGGTGGGGCGCGGGTACCACTCGCGCGAGGTGGAGACCTTCGGCAACCCGATGCTGGACGGCGAGGCCAACCGCGAGCTCTTCGAGGAGCAGGTCGAGATCATCCTCAAGGCCCTCCGCGAGGACTCGTTCGCCCACCGGGGAAAGCACTACACGATTCCCCCCGAGGTCCCCTATCGCGGCTATCCGCTGAAGGAGATCACCCTGGTGCCGCGTCCCCTGCGCCGGCCGGTGGAGGTCTGGCAGCCCATCGTGAGCGGCAGCGCCCGGGGCCTCGACTTCATGGCCCGGAACCGCATCAAGGGCGTCATCTCCGCCACCGCCGAGGAGCTGGCCGAGCGCTGGATCCGCGACTACCAGGAGACGGCGCGCCGCCACGGCCGCGCGCTCCAGCTCGGCGAGGACCTGATCCTCGGCTTCCGGATGTGCATCGACGACACCGTGGATCGGGCCATCCGGCGCGCGCGGCCCTACTTCGAGGAGCACGCCAAGGTCATGGCCCCGCTGGGGATGCTGCGCTACAGCGAGGAGCACGTGCGGGCGGTCGCGGCGCGGCAGCCGCAGTCTCCGACCACCGCCTCCCTCGAGAACGGCGTGCGCAACCGCTCCTGGCTCTGCGGGCCCTCCGGTGACATCGTCGCCTACCTCAAGGAGGTGGAGCGCCGCTACCCTGGACTGGACCACGTCATGATCGCGTGGGCGATCGGGACGCCGCGAGACCTCATGGTCGAGCAGCTCACTCGCTTCGCGCGAGAGGTCATGCCCGCGTTTCGCGGGTGACCGTCCTAGCTCGGTCGCGCGCCGCCGGTCCCTTCCAGCACCGCCTCGCGCCATTCCCGCTTCAGCGGCAGGATCGGCGGCATCGGCACCACGTCGGGCGCCGCGGTCGGCTCGGCGATCGCGTCCTTGCGGTCCGTCGCGGCCCCCTTCTTCATGAACAGGTTGTAGATGGTCCACTGGAGCCGACGACGGCGGCCGCGGACCGGAAAGCGCCGGGCCATCGACGACAGCGCGTAGAACGTCTCGTAGGCGGTGTTCTGGCCCAGCCGGAGCTCGTCGCCGGTCATCTGCGCCGGCCGGTACACGACGTTGGCCTGATCGTACTTTTCCCAGTCGAAGGACACGATGCGGTTGGCCTTCTTGAGCTCGTACCAGGTCAGGGTGCCCGGATAGGGGGTGAGGACCGAATACGCGCAGGCGTCGTAGTCGGCCTCGATGTTGAACCGCGCCGTCTCGCGAAACACCGACGGATCGTCCCCGTCGAAGCCGAACATGAACAGTCCGAACACCATGATGCCGTAAGAGTGCACCTTCTCCACGAGCGCGGCGAAGGTCTCGGGACGGTTCACGTGCTTGTGGACGCTGGTCAGGGTGGAGCGCGAGATCGACTCGAAGCCGATGCTGAGCAGCGTGCACCCGCTCGCGGCGGCGAGCTCGAGCATCCGGTCGTCCTGCGCGAGCTTCGACGTGACCCCGGCCTGCCAGGTCACCCCGCGACCCCGGAGCGCCCGCATGACCTCCTTCGGACGCTCCGGGGTGCCGAAGAAGTCGGCGTCGTTGATCGAGATCATCCGCGAGCCGCAGTTCTCGATCTCCCGGATCACCTCGTCGACCGGCCGGTAGCGGAACTTGAGCCCGTTCATCAGGGGCTCGGCGCAGAACGTGCAGCCCTGGTGGCAGCCGCGCGAGGTCTGCACGAAGGTGCGGTTCACGTAGCGGTTCTTCTTGAGCAGGTCGTACCGCGGCATGGACAGGCCTTCCATCGGGTGCAGCCGGTCCGCCCGGTAGGTGCCGCGCATCGTGCCCTGCTCCAGATCGTCCAGGAGCTTGTCCAGCACCAGCTCCGCCTCGCCGATCACCACCGCGTCAGCGTGCTTGAGGGCTTCCTGGGGCATGAAGCTCGGGTGCACGCCGCCCATCACCACCGGCACTCCCCGCGCGCGGAAGGCGTCGGCGATCTCGTAGCCGCGGTTCACGTAGCTCGTCATCGCGGAGAGGCCGACCAGATCCGCCTTCAGGTCGAAGTCGATCGGCTCGATGTTCTCGTCGGTCAGCACGACCTCGTACCGGTCGCGCGGGATGCCCGCCGCCACCGCGAGCAGGCCCGCGAGCGGGGAGTAGAGAGCCCGATTCAGGTAGAGGGGCCGGGTGGTGAGCGAATCGGTCTTCGGATTGATGAGGTGGATGATTCCGGTCCGCGTGGTGGTCGCCCGATGGTTGACCATGGCCTCGCCTCCTCCCCGGAATGGTAGGTCCGCCGCGCGGGGCCGTCAAGACATCGACATCGCGCCGCCTCAGGCGACCTCGAGCCAGTCGCGCCGGACGTCGGGGGCACCGCGCAGCGCGGCCGGCGTGCCCTCGAAGACGATCTGGCCGTGGCCCATGACGTACACCCGCTCGGCGACCCGGAGCGCGATGGTGAGCTTCTGCTCGACCAGCAGCACCGCGACGCCCCGCCGGCAGATGTCCCGAATGACCTCGGTGACCACCTCGACGACCTTCGGGGCCAGGCCCTCGGTCGGCTCGTCGATCAGGATCACCCGCGGATTGCCGAGCAGCGAGCGGCAGATGGTCAGCATCTGCTGCTCGCCGCCGGAGAGCATGCCGGCCTGGGTATCGCGGCGCTCCTTGATCTGGGGAAAGTACCCGTACATCTGCTCCGGGGTCCACCGCGGGGCGCCGCGCCGCGCGGTCTGCATGCCGATCCGCATGTTCTCGTCGACGGTCAGATTGGCGAAGATCTCGCGCTCCTCCGGTACGTAGGCCAGGCCGGCGCGGGCCACGCGGAACGCCCGCACCCCCGCGAGATCGACCCCGTCGAGGCGCACCGAGCCCGCGCTCGGCGGGACGAGCCCCATGATCGCCTTCAGGGTCGTCGAGCGGCCGGAGCCGTTCCGCCCGAGCAGGCTCACGATCTCCCCCTTGCCGATGGCGAGATGCACCCCCCGCAGGATGTGGCTCTTGTCGTAGTGGGCGTGCAGGCCCTCGACCTCGAGGAGCGCGCTCACGCGACCTCCTCGCCCAGGTAGGCCTGCTGGACCTCGCGGTTGGCCCGCACCGCCTCCGGCCGGCCGCTCGCGATGACCTCCCCGTAGACCAGCACCGAGAGCTGGTCACAGAGGGTGAACACCACGTTCATGTCGTGCTCGACCACCAGCAGCGTCTTGCCCTCGGTGACCGTCCGGATGAGCGCCACCGTGTAGGCGGACTCCTCGCGCGACATGCCGCCGGTCGGCTCGTCCAGGAGCAGGATCTCGGGGTCGGTGGCGAGCGCCATGCCGATCTCGAGGGTGCGCTGCTCGGAATAGGCGAGAGCGCCGGCGGGATCGTCGCGGCGACGGGTGAGCCGCAGCTTCTCGAGGTACTCGTCGACCTCGACGGCCACCCGCGCGAGCCGGGTGACCGGACGGAAGAGGGTGTAGCGGTGGTGGTGTCGTCCCATCACCGAGATGCGCAGGTTCTCGGCCACGCTCAGGCGCGGGAAGAGGTTGGTGATCTGGAACGAGCGCGACAGGCCGCGGCGGTTGATCGCGTGCGGGGTCAACCCCGCGATCGGCTGGCCGTTGAGCAGGATCTCCCCCGCGCTCGGCACGTAGTGGCCGGAGATCAGGTTGAAGAGGGTCGACTTGCCCGCCCCGTTGGGGCCGATCAGCCCGTGGCGCTGGCCCCGCGTCACCTCCAGGTTGACCCCGCGGATGATCGCGGTCGCGCCGAACGACTTGTGCAGGTCGCGCAGCGCCAGGACCGGTCCTCCCGCGGCCTCGGCCCTCACGCGGTCTCCTCGAGGAGCGCCTGGCGCCACCCCCGGCGGGTGAGCCGCCGGGCGAGCGGCAGCAGGGCGGCGCCGCCCGCGATCGACCCCACCGGGATGGCCCAGGTCCACGGAGACCACGGATCGAACTGACGGCCGAACAGCGAGTACGGGACCATGGCCCCGCCGTTGGCCCGCCGCAGCACCCCGTAGGCATCCGACAGCACCACGTGCACGCTCTCGACGGTGAAGACGACGCCGATCAGCAGCAACACCCCGACCACGAGGCACAGGAGATAGGGCAGGGTCAGGTGCCGGACCGCGGTGGCGCGGAGCCGGCGGGCGTGCAGGGAGATCAGGCCGCCGATGCCGTCCGGCACGAACAGCATCACGATCACGAAGACGAGCCCCTGGTAGAGGAGCCACGAGCGCGTGAGATCGGAGGTCACCCGGGCGAAGAACGTCATGACCGCCGCCCCGAGGGCCGGGCCGAAGAACGTGCCCGCCCCGCCGATGAAGGTCTGCAGCACCACGTTGGCCGAGGCCTGCGCGCTGAAGATCGTGTAGTTGGTGGCCTCGTTGGCGATCGCCAGCAAGGCGCCGGCCACGCCGGTGAACATGGTCGAGATGGCGAAGATCACCGTCCGGGCCCCGTGGGTGTTGAAACCGAGGAAGCGGACCCGGTGCTCGTTCTCGCGGACCGCGAGGGCGAGCCGGCCCATCGGGGTCCGGGTGAAAGCCCACAGGCACCAGGTCGAGACCGCGACCCAGGCGAGGGTCAGGTAGTACACCCCGGTGTCGGTCGCGAAGTTGATCGCCCACGAGTTCATCCGCATCGTGGAGATGCCCGACTCCCCCCCGAACACCGAGGTCCAGGTGGGGGCCAGGGTGAACAGCAGCTCGGCCAGCGCGAGCGTCACCATCGCGAAGTACACCCCGGTGCGCTGGGTGGCCAGCCAGCCGAACACGAGGCCGAAGAACAGACCGACCGCCGCGCCGGCCAGCGGCAGCAGCGGCGTCGGCCACGCCACCAGGTGCCCCTCCACCGCCTTCATGAGGTGCAGGGTGGCGAAGGCTCCGAGGCCGTAGTAGGCGGAGTGGCCGAAGGACAGCATGCCGGCCTGGCCCATCGCGAGGCTGAACGAGAGCGCGAACAGTCCCGCGATCATCATCTTGATCGCGGCGTTCACCAGGTTGGGGGTGAGCGGCAGCGGCAGCACGAGCAGGATCGCGACGAGCGCGAGGAGCCCCAGCCGGCCCGACCGGCTCACTGACGGTCGCCGAAGAGCCCGGCCGGACGGATCAGCAGCACCAGCAGCATGAGCAGGAACGGCATGCTGGCCGCGATGGTCGAGAGCTGGAGCGTGAGAAGGCCGCCCACCCCGCGCGCCCAGTCCCCGAGGCCGACGAGGGCCAGCACGTCGGAGAGCGACCAGCTGAAGCCGACCGAGAACGAGATGAAGAGCCCGATCATCAGCGAGGCGACCAGCGCGCCCTCGAGCGAGCCGAGCCCGCCGACCACCACCACCACGAAGACCAGGGTGCCGAAGTCGACCGCCATGTTCGGCCCGGTCGGGAAGAACGCGCCCGCCACCGCCCCGGCCAGGCCGGCCAGCCCGGCGCCGGCCGCGAAGACCCCCATGAAGACCATCGGGAGGTTGTGCCCGAGGGCCTCGACCATCACCGGCCGGTAGGTGGCGGCCCGCACGATGATGCCGACCCGGGTGCGGGTCAGCACCACGTAGAGCACCGCGAACATGGCGAGGGCCACGATGCCCATGAAGAGGCGGTAGAAGGGATAGTCCGTGTCGTAGATGGTGAAGGCGGCGAACTTCATGTAGGGCGGCATCGCGTAGTTCACCGGGAAGTCGCCGTAGAACAGCTTGATCACTTCTTCGATGATGAAGGCGAGGCCGAAGGTCAGCAGCAGCTCGTGGGCGTGGCCGTACTTGTGCACCCGCCGCAGCATGTAGCGCTCGACGAGCATCCCGCCGGCCCCCGCGATGATCGGAGCCGCGATGAGCCCCGCCCAGAAGCCGACGGTGCGCGAGAGCGTGAAGCCCACGTAGGCGCCCAGCATGTAGAACCAGGCGTGGGCGAAGTTGAGCACGCCCATCATCCCGAAGATGAGGGTGAGGCCGGCGGACACCATGAACAGCAGGAGCCCGTGCACGACCCCGTTCAGCACCGAGACGACGAGGAACTCCACGCCGCGCGCTCCGCCCCGGGGCGCCCGCTACCTAGGAGCCCGGCCGCTCCATCTTGCAGCTCGCCTGCACCGGGCTCGCGGCGTCCTTGCCGCTCACGAGACGGACCGGCTTGAAGCCCATGTCGGTGCCGTCCACCTTGTACTTGGCCTCCTTGGACACGGTGGCCACCACCAGGGGCAGGAGCACCTGGTGGTCCTCCTTGCGCATCGCGACCTCCCCCATGCTGGTGTTGAAGCTCACCGTCTCCATGGCGAACGCGAGCTGCTTGACGTTGACCTTGCCGTCGGCGCCCGGCTTCATCTTCTTGAGCGCCTCGCCCAGCCCCCAGATGCCGTGCACGGTGTGGCCCTGGATGAACACCGGGTACTGGCCCATCTTCGCCTTGAAATCGTCGGCGAACCGGGCGGTCGCTTCCCCGTTGGCCTCGGGATAGTAGCTCGAGACGTTGTAGTGGCCGATCGCGGTGGCGCCCGCGTTGGCCACGTTGCCCGGCTGGTCCATCCAGTAGGTCGCGAACCGCACCTTGAGGCCCGAATCGCCGGCCGCCTTCATCAGCAGCAGGAGATCGCTGCTCCAGTTGCCGGTGATCACGGTGTCGGGCGCGGCCTCCTTGATCTTGGCCACGTAGGGGGCGAAATCCTGGATCTTGTTGACGTCGTGAATGACGTCACCCACCACGGTGTAGCCGCCGAACGCCGAGTACTCCTTCACCAGGCGCTGCACGTCGTGGCCCCAGCTGTAGTTCTGGCCGATCACGTAGACCTTCTTGCCGAGCGCGTTGGCGTCCTTCATCGCGGTCAGCAGCGCGCGCAGCCGGATCTCCGCGTTGCCGTTCCAGCGGAAGTGATAGAAGTGGCACCGGGAGCCGGTGAACTCCATCGCCTCCGCGCCCACGTTGAAGTAGATGATCTCCTTGCCCGGGTTTCGCAGGTTGTGCTTGCGCACGTCGTCGGTGATCTGCCCGCCGATGGCGGAGGAGGCGCCCTGGATGATGATGTGCGCGCCGTCGTTGATGGCGGCCTTCATCTTGTCGGCGGCCTCGGAGGGACCGCCCTGGTTGTCGTACTCGAGGACCTTGATCCCGTCGGGCCAGGCCTTCTCGTTGTTGAGCTTGATGAGCCCGTAGTTGATCGCGGTCAGGAACATCTTGCCGACCGCGGCCTGCCCGCCCGACAACGTCTCGATGATGGCGATCTTGACCGGCTCCGCCTCCGCCGTCCCCGTGGCCAAGCATCCCGCTCCGGCCAGCGCCAGTGCCGCCCAGAACTTTCTCATCGCGCCCCCCCTTGATCGGCCCACGACGTGGTGTACCCTGCTTCGCGAGGGAGGACTCGGTGCGCCCCTGCCCGCCTGAGCCAGCGATCGCCCGCGCGCGGGCAGCATCATGCTCCGGGGGGTGGCGCATCGTCAAGGAGGGGATCGCGAAGCAGGCCGGGTCGGGATCTCCGACGCCGGCCTGCTCGGATCGGGCGATATGGGTTACGCGTTCACCCGATGGACGTAGCCGTAGCGCGCGTTGCTCCGCATGCCGCCGAGCCTCGCGTACTCGGACTTGATGGCGGCGACCTTGTCTCCGGTGATCGCGCCCTGCGCGGTCTTCATGTCGATCCGGTAGAGTCGCGCCGAGTTGCGCGCGAAGATCATCGTCTTGGTCGACCCGTCGGCGGCGCCGAGCGGGGCGAAGCCGTGCTTCTTCTGCATGTCGGCCGGGATCTCCAGCCGCCGCATCGCCTCGATCTGCCACTGGGGGGAGCCGTACCAGAGGGAGTCGGTGCCCCAGACCACGTGATCGGCCCCGAGCCCGCGGATCAGGGTGCCGACGAACGCGGCGGCAAAGCGGGGGTTGGCCACCGCGGAGTTGGCGAACGACGTGCCCACCTCGCCGTAGACGTTCTTGACGCCGTACTTGGCCGGGATCTCGGCCAGGTCGGTCGCCCACTGGATGCGACCGCTCCGGTCGAACTCGGCCAGCGCGTCGTCCGGCTTCTCGAGGAAGGGCCGCAGCGCCCCGTGATAGATCACGAAGTTGATCTTCGGCCAGTCCTTGGCCGCCTTGCCGACGTCCCACACCGTGTTGTACTCCCAGACCCCCGGCCACGACTTCTCGTAGTCGGCGGGGAGCAGACCCTTGTGAATGCAGACGGTGGTGATGCCGGCCTTGCTGATCCGCTCGTAGAACGGGTACATCAGCTTGTCGTCGTCGAGCCGCCAGTAGGATTGCTGCTTGGAGGGAAAGAGCGGGTCGCCGATGGTGTAGCCCTTCCACGAATCGGGCTTGACGGTGGCGATGCAACGGTCGACCTCGTCCATCCAGTTCGCCTTCTTGGGCGTGAACACGGAGTGGGCGAGCAGCCGGCGCGAGCCGCTGATCTTGTTGATGGACGCGCGGGCCATCGCGATCTGGTCGTTGGTCAGGAAGTCCCACGTCGGATCGTCGAAGGGGGCCCCGGTCAGCAGCGCCACCTTCGTGTCGCTGTCCACGAAGATCTCCTTGAGGTAGTTCTCGAACTTGAAGCGGGCCAGCGTGTTCTCGCCCCAGAGAGAAGGGTTCCAGTTCTGCTTGGCGTACTTGGCCAGGTCGAGCAGGCCGGCCTGGTTGAAGTCGTCGCGCACGAAGTGGGTCTGGGCATCGATGATGAACTGCTTCGAGAGCGCGCCCGCCCGCTGGTTGGCCACGCCGGGCGTCTGGGCCTCGGCCGCGCTCACGTCGAAGAGCGGGCCGAAGACCTCGTTCATGGCGAGGAAGGCGGCCGCCATTCCGGCACTCGAGGCGAGGAACTGACGACGGTCCATCCCGTGCCGCGGACCGAGGCCATCCGCCAGCTCCTTGATGCGCGCTTCGACCCGCTGCTGATCGCGGGTCTGCGGCAACGGGATGAACTCGCCGTTGGACACGATCTGGGTGGGGATAGGGGAGGCGAACGAGGCGACCTCGGCCGGCGCCGTTCTCGTGAGCTCCTCGTCGCTGAGGTAGTGGGGCATGGCGGACCTCCTTCAGGTGAAGGGGTTGGGGGTGGAACTGCCATATTCCCGGGCTCGGCCCCGAGCCTAGTCCGATTCGGGTGCTTGTCAAGACCCGGAGCGCGCGAGAGGTGCTACCTTACCGCCTGCATGCTAGAGGATCGCGTCGCGATCGTGACCGGGGCCGGACAGGGGATCGGCCGGGCCATCGCGGTCGAGCTCGCCAAGGCCGGCGCGCACGTGGTGGCCAGCGGGCGCCGGCTCGCGCCGGTCGAGGCGGTGGCCGGCGAGGTGCGCGCGCTCGGACGCCGCTCTCTGGCCCTGTCGTGCGACGTGCAGGACGCGGCCCAGGTGGACCGGGTGGTGGCCGAGACGGTGCGCGAGTTCGGCCAGGTCGACCTCCTGGTGAACAATGCCGGGTACCGCATCCGCGCCCCGCTCGACCAGCTCCCGCGCCGGGAGTGGGACGCCATGGTGGGGACGAACCTCACCGGCGTCTTCCTCTGCTGCCAGGCGGTGGGGCGCGTGATGATCCCGCGGCGCGCCGGCAAGATCGTCAACATCACGTCGGTCGCCGGGCGCACCGGCTCGCGGGGCATGGCGGCCTACGCGGCGGCCAAGGCGGGCGTCACCGCCCTCACCCAGAGCCTGGGCGCGGAGTGGGCGAAGTACGGGATCACCGTCAATGCGGTCGCGCCGGGGCCCACCGAGACCGAGGGCGTGCTCGAGGTCTGGAAGACGGAGGCGATGATCGCGCAGGCCGCCCGCGAGGTGCCCCTGCAGCGCCTGGGCCGCCCGGAGGAAGTGGCCTGGGCGGTCGTCTTCCTCGCCTCCGACCGCGCCAACTTCATCACCGGCGAGACCCTCTACGTGAGCGGCGGTCCCCGGGTCAGCAACCGAGAGGATTGACTCGGACGTCCGGCCCGGCGCTCACTCCGCGAGCGGAGGCCGGACGAACCAGACCGCTCCGAGCGCCACCAGCACAGCGAGGCTCGCGTACCACGCGTATCGTCCGGCATCCGCCTGCAGGTGATTGCCCCTCGCGACGACGGACAGGCCGGTGACGTACAGGATCTCGCACGCGCCATTGCCGGTATCACCGCGGGTCAGACTGGTCCGCCGGGTGAAGATCTCCCGACCGCCGTGGGTCACCGTGTAGTCGACCAGCAGGCCGGTCATTCGAATCTGGTCGCCGACGTGGATCGCGCCGATCTGCCTGGCGATCGACGGATCGGCGGGGAGAAGGTGGTTGTTCGAGGCCGTCTCCGGCTTGAACGCCGGGGTGAGGCCTCCCGACCAGCTGAAGGAGCAGGTGAACTCCCCGCTCCAGAACTTCACCTTTCGATAGGATCCATTCGTGATCGATTCCCCCCAGACGACACAGACGTCCCGGATGTTCCCCGGATCCACCGTGTGGTCGAGGTTGAACAGCGCATCGCCGCGGTGCTGCGATACGACCAGCCCGGAGATCTCGTAGGTGGCCCGGGGCATGAGGGTGTACGTGTAGCCCTTGATCAGCGCGGTGAAGGCGGGTCGGGCGCTCGGCTCCTGGCGCGGCTCCCCTTCGGTGAGCGTGCGGTCGATCCGAGATACCTCGGGCAGGGCGACCTCGCGGAACGAGAGATAGATCGCGCCGACGACGCACACCGCGAGCGAGATCGCCAGGTAACTCTGCAGGAGTCTCACTACCGCCGATTATCTCGCCCCGGGCCCGCGGGACGGGACATCTTCATGGCCGCCCGGTTCTTGACCGCGAGCCCACGCCGGGGCAGGATGGCCCGGGACGGAGGAACCCGACCATGACGGAACCGGTGACCCAGCTCGACATCGACCAGCGCGTGCTCGACCTCTACGACGAGTACTGCCACGGGGGCATCGACCGCCGCGAGTTCCTGCTGCGGGCCGGCGCGGTGGTGGTGGGCGGCCTGGCCATGGCGCAGGCGCTGCTGCCGCGCTACGCGCGGGCGCAGACGATCTCCTTCACCGACCCGCGGATCAAGGCGCAGTACGTGACCTACCCGTCGCCCGGGGGCAGCTCGGGACAGATGCGGGGCTACCTGGTACAGCCCGCGGGGTCGGGGCCGTTCCCGGCGGTCCTCGTGATCCACGAGAACCGCGGGCTCAACCCCTACATCGAGGACGTGGCGCGCCGTGCCGCGGTCGAGGGCTTCGTGGCGCTCGCGCCCGACGGCCTGTTCCCGGTCGGCGGCTACCCGGGCAACGACGACGACGGCCGCACGCTGCAGGCCAAGCTCGACCAGGGCAAGCTGCGTACCGACATGCTCAACGGCGCGACGTTTCTCAAGACGCACGCGCTCTCGACCGGCAAGCTCGGCGTGACCGGCTTCTGCTGGGGCGGCAGCACCGTCAACTTCCTCGCGGTCACCCTGGGCGCCAACCTGCAGGCCGGCGCGCCGTTCTACGGCGCGGCGGCCGAGACCGCCGGCGTGCCGAAGATCAAGGCCCCGCTCCTGCTCCACTACGCCGAGACCGACCCGCGGATCAACGAGATGTGGCCCGCCTTCGAGGCCGCGCTGCGGGCCGCCGGCCTGCCGTACCAGGCGTACATCTACCCGGGCACCCAGCACGGCTTCCACAACAACTCGACGCCGCGCTACCACGAAGGCTCCGCGAAGCTGGCGTGGGAGCGCACCGTCGCCTTCTTCCGGACGAACCTGGCCTGACGATCGATCGACACTGACCGGGCTCCCCGGTTGTCGGGGCACGATGGCGACGTTCGTCCTGGTTCCCGGGGCATGGTTGGGTGGGTGGTGCTGGCGTGACGTGGCTCGCCTGGTTCGCGAGGCGGGCCATGACGCGGTGGCCATCACCCTGACCGGCCTCGCCGAGCGCGCACATCTGCTCACGCCCGCGGTCGGGCTCGACACCCACATGGAGGACGTGGTCCGCACCTTGGTCGGCGAGGATCTCCACGACGTGGTCCTCGTCGGTCACAGCTATGGGGGGACCGTCACCACGGTCGCCGCCGGTCGCGTGCCCGAGCGATTGCGGGGCCTCGTGTACCTCGACGCCACGATCCCGACGAACGGCCGGTCGAACAACGACGTCCTGCCCCCGCGTATCGCCGAGATGGTTCGAGAGCTCGCTCGGGAGGGCGGGGACGGGTGGCGAGTGCCCCCGCCGCCGGCCATCGATTGGGGTCTGGACGACGTGACGCGCGCGTGGATCGTGCCCAAGCTCACGCCGCATCCGCTCAAGAGTCTCGAGGATACCGCGCGCTTCGACCCCGGCATCCTCGCGACGCTGCAGTGCTCGTTCTTGTGTACCTCGATGTCCTCGGGCGTATACCAGCCGTTCCTCCAGCGCGCGAGGGCCGAGGGGTGGCGGTGCCGGGAGCTCGGCGGCGGCCACTACGCCATGCTCGCGGTGCCCCACGTCGTCGCGACCGCGCTGCTGGACCTCTCGGATGAGCGGGGGGCGGAACGAGCGCCGGGGCCCGCCCCGCGATGACGGACCCCCCTTCCCTCACTCGGATCCGATTCGACGGGCAGGTGGCGATCGTGACCGGTGCCGGCCGCGGCCTGGGCGCCGCCTATGCCCGACTGCTTGCCGACCGGGGGGCTGCGGTGGTGGTGCACGATGCCGGAGTCGCGGCGGACGGTAGCGGCGCCGACCCGACGGTGGCAGATGGCGTGGCGCGGGACATCCTGAGTCGGGGCGGGACCGCGGTGGCCTGCCACGAGAATCTGGAGACGGGGGCGGGATGCCGCCACGTCGTCGAGCTCGCCATCGAACGGTTCGATCGGCTCGACGTGCTGGTGCACAACGCCGGGCTCGTCATCTTCGCATCCGTCGAGGAGACCGACCCGGCGACCTGGGATCGCATGGTCAATCTCGGGATTCACGCCCCGTTCCATCTCGTGCAGGCGGCGCTTCCGCACATGAGGCGCCGCGGCTATGGTCGGATCGTGCTTACGACCTCTGGCCGGGCGATGCGGCTGGATTCGGCGGCTCCTGGACTCACCGCCTATTGCGTCGGGAAGATGGGACAGCTCGGGCTGATGGTGGGGGTGGCCGCCGAGATCGGGAGTGCCGACGTCCGTATCAACGCGGTCGCTCCGGTCGCGGCCACGCGGGTTCTGCGCCGGCATGCACCCGAGCTCCGGCCCGAGCACGTCGCCCCGGGCGTGGCGTTCCTGGCGTCATCGCTCTGCAACTTCTCCGGGGTGGTCCTGTATGCCGCGGGTGGCCGCTTCTCGACCGCGGCATGGCACGTGGGCGACGACGTGGACCTCGGCGCCGAGCCGGTGGAGCCCGAAGCGATCGCCGACCACTGGCGGGCGATCTCGGGTCGGCCAGCTCCTTGATGCGGGCTTCGACGCGAGGTGCTACGTTAGCGTCGACCGCAACCCAGAGGATTGACTGGAGGGACGACATGCCAAACGCCACCATGGGCACGGGACTTCAGCTCCGCTCGACGGTGAAGAAGGACGGCACCCTCGAGCTCTCGCTCGTCGGCGTGGCCACCCCGGAGCCGAAGCCGGAGGAGGTCATCGTCCGCATCGACGCCTCCCCCATCAACCCCTCCGACCAGGGCCTGCTGTTCGGCGGGGCCGACATGAGCACCGCCAAGTCGTCCGGCACCGCCGACAGCCCGGTGGTGACCGCGAGCATCTCCCCCGCGGTGATGAAGGCGATGGCCGGGCGTCTCGACCAGTCCCTGCCCGTCGGCAACGAAGGCGCGGGGGTGGTCGTCCAGGCGGGCGCGTCTTCGGCCGCGCAGGCGCTCATGGGCAAGACCGTCGCCATCCTCGGGGGCGCCATGTACTCGCAGTACCGCTGCATCAAGGCGGTGCAGTGTCTGGTGCTGCCGCCGGGCACCACTCCGGCCGAGGGCGCCTCCTGCTTCGTCAATCCCCTCACCGCACTCGGCATGGTCGCCACCATGCGCGCGGAGGGCCACAAGGCCCTCGTGCACACCGCGGCCGCCTCCAATCTCGGGCAGATGCTCAACAAGATCTGCATCAAGGACCACGTCGACCTCGTCAACATCGTGCGGAAGCCGGAGCACGCGGACGTCCTGAAGAAGATCGGCGCCGCCTACGTGTGCAACTCGAGCTCGCCCACCTTCATGGACGACCTGACCGCGGCGCTCGTCGCCACCGGGGCCACCGTCGCCTTCGACGCCATCGGGGGCGGAACCCTCGCGGGGCAGATCCTCACCGCGATGGAGATCGCGGCGAACAAGACCGCGAAGGAATACAGCCGCTACGGCTCCACCACCCACAAGCAGGTCTACATCTACGGAGGCCTCGACCGCGGGCCGACCCAGTTCAACCGCTCCTTCGGCATGGCCTGGGGCATCGGCGGCTGGCTGCTCACCGCGTTCCTCCAGAAGATCGGATTCGAGGCGGCCCAGAAGCTGCGCGAGCGGGTCGCGGCCGAGATCAAGACCACCTTCGCGAGCACCTACACGAAGGAAGTTTCTCTCGCCGGGGCCCTCCGGCTGGACGAGATCGCGGTCTACGGCAAGCAGGCCACCGGCGAGAAGTATCTGATCGACCCGAACAAGGGACTCGCTCACCAGCCGTAGCCGAACCACCACTTCAGGCCGGGATCCTGGTACACGAGGCGGACCGGGCGCCAGATGAGCAGCCGGCCCTTGTCTCCCGACCCGAACTGGCCCGAACTGGATGGTCGCGTGGTGACGCTTCCCTTCTCCGATCGCAGGACGGAGGTCAGGTACCGCTGGACCTCCTGGATGTCTCCGAAGGAGCCGTCGTAGTGGCGGACCGTCACCGCGTGAATATCCCGGGGCATGACGTTCCGCAGCGGGCCGTAGTCCGAACGTGATGTTGGACCCCGGGCCGCTCTTCGCGTCCGGGTCGGGCGTCGTTCCCGCCCCGCGCGCCTCGCGCGGGATGTCCGCCTCCGGCCGCGGATCGTAGGGACTACCCAGCGCCGAGGGTGGCTTACCGTTCAGTCCGGCGCCGACTCGCCACCGCGCTCAAGAGGGGGGAGAAAGTCGTGAGGGTCGTGGTCAGGACCGCGGTGCTCAGCGCGAGCGCGAGCGCGCGCGTGACTCCGACCGGGACGACCAGCACCATCCGCATGGCCAGGTTCGCGAGACGTAGAGCATCGACTCTCCTTGCCGACATCTTCATTACCTCCCAGACGGCGACAAGTCAGCATGCCGCGTGCCGCGCTGGGTCGAGCACTGGGAGGATGGAATCACCGAGGAGCGACCGCTTTTCGAGCTCCCCGCGTGAATTTATTACGACGTTGGGTCGACCTTCTTACACGGTAGCAACGTCCATCGAGGCGCGGCCCGGGCGAATCGACGAGACATCGCCCGACATCCGGGCCTGGCACCCGTGATGCATCGTTGCCTCCTCACGAGCGCGCGGCGGCCGGAGAGCAACCTGGCGCTCGCTCGTGAGGGAGGGCCTGCCATGAGATGGCCGATCGTCTTCAGCGTGGCATCTGTCGTCGTCTCGCTCGCAACCCTGAGCGGCCTGGGTGGTCCGTGCGGGCCTGCCCACGCGGCCGGCGCACCCGCCGCGACCTCGGAGCCTCGCTTCATTCGCGAGGCCCAGCGTACGCTCGGAGATCTCGGGTATCGGCCCGGTCCGATCGATGGCGTGGTCGGCCGGAGGACGAAGGGCGCGCTGGCGAGGTATCAGCGATCGGAGGGGATTCCGGTGACGGGATATCTCGACGCGGAGACCCTGGTGCGCCTCGACATACATCGACGGGTGTCACCGGCCCCCGATCGGCGCGATCCGCACCGGGCTGCCGTCGCCACGCATTGACGCCCCGCGCCGGGCGGCGGTTCTCGCCTCGGCGGATGGCTCTTCAGATTCGAGTCCGCTCGAGCAGTTGCTCCACGGCGGCGACGAAGTGTTTCACGTTCAGAGGCTTGCTCTGGTACGCGTCGAAGCCGGCGTCCATGATCTTCTGCCGGTCCTCGGTCATCACCGACGCGGTGATCGCCATGATCGGAATCGCGCGCGTGGTTACGTCGGCCCGGATCCGTCTGAGCGCCTCGACCCCGTCGATCCCAGGAAGCCGGATGTCCATGAGGACCAGACTGGGGCGCCGCTCGAGCGCCAGGCGGACACCCTCTTCCCCCGTCTCCGCCTCGATGACCTCGTACCCCTTGAACTTCAGCACGTCCCGGACGAGCTTCCGGTTCTTCTCGTGGTCCTCGACGATGAGAATCAGCTCATTTGCCATGGTGCACCGGGATGGTAAACGTGATCGTCGAGCCCACGTCGATCTGGCTCTGGACGCGGATTCTCCCGCCGTGCAACTCGACGAAGTTCCGGCACAACGTGAGCCCGAGCCCGGTACCCTCCTGTTTCACGGCACCGGCTCCGACCTGACGAAACTGCTCGAACACCGCCTCCTGGTCTTCGGGGGCGATCCCGACGCCGGTGTCGCTGACCGCGATCTCCACCATTCCGTCCACCCGCGCCGCCCGAACCTCGATCCGTCCGCCCTCGGGCGTGAACTTGATCGCATTCGAGAGCAGGTTCAGGAGCACCTGCTTGATCTTGCGCTCATCCGCCCGGATGTCGCTTACTCCTTCGTCGATCAGCTGATGGAGGGCGACCCCACGGCGTGACGCTCGCTCGCGGACGAGAATGAGGGCATTCTGAATCGCGAGCGGCAGGTCGAAATCCGTGAGGTCGAGCTCCATTCGCCCCGCCTCGATCTTCGACAGGTCCAGGATGTCGTTGATGAGCGACAGGAGGTGCCCACCCGAGTCTCGGATGTCCCGAAGGTACTCCTCCTGCTTATCGTTCACATCGCCAAACATCCGATCCAGTAGCACGTCAGAAAATCCAATGACCGCATTCAGCGGGGTGCGCAGCTCGTGCGACATGTTGGCGAGGAACTCGGACTTGTGGTGGCTGGCCGCTTCCAGCTGCCGTCCCTTGACCTCGAGCTCCCGGAACAGCCGCGCATTCTGGATGGCCAGCACCGACTGGGCGGCAAAGGTCTTCAGCAGGTTCACGATCTCGCTGGGAAAGTGACCACGCTCGTGTCGCCAGACGACGAGGCCGCCGAGCAACCGCTGCTCCCGGAGGAGCGGCAGCGCGAGGAGCGACCGAAAGCCCAGCCGCGCCAGGATGTGCCGAGTCTGGGGGGCGACGGACTGGTGCTCATCCAGGATGTCGGCGATCTCGACCGGCGCGCGGCTGGCGCCCGCCTGTCCCACCGCGCCCTGACCAAGGCGAATGGGCGCGGCCTGGAGCGCCTCCAGGTGCTCGGGGGCGATGTGATGGGAGGCCGCCACGTGGAACGTCTCCGTGACTTCATCGAACTCGTACACGGTGCCCCCGTAGCTGCCGGAGAGCTGGGCCGCTCGGCTGACGATGGTCGTGAGCACGGTGTGCAGGTCCAGGGTCGAGCTGACCGCCTGGCCGACCTCCCCGAGCGCTCTGAGCTCCTCGACCGATCGCGTCAACCCTTCGTTCGCTTCAGCCAGTTCTCGCGTGCGCGCCTCCACCTTCTGCTCCAGATTCTCGTAGGAGTGTCGGAGCTGCGCGGCCATCTGATTGAACGAGTCCGCCAGCGCCTCGAGCTCGTCGCCGGTCTGGATGGTGATCTGCTGATCGAGCTTCCCCGACCCGATCCGCTCCGCGCCTTGCTGAAGGCGGCGAATGGGTCCGACGATCTTTCGCGCGAGGACGAGGCTCGCCACCACGGAGAGCGCCAGGCCGCCGGCGAGCAGCGACACGCTACGCACGATGGAGGCGTAGAGCGGTTCGAACGCCTCGTCCAGCGGCCGTTCCAGGAAGACGAGCCAGTCGAGCGACTCGATCGGGGCGTGGGCGGTCAGGACCCGGCGACCGTCGGCGTCGGTTCCGACGGTGGCCGCCTCCTGCGCATCCGGCTGCGGCCGGCCGGCCAGCGCGGCGCCGACGTGCGGGAGGCCGGAGAAGCTCGTCTGCCGTAGCACCATGCTGATGTTCCGGTGGGCAATGAGCGTCCCGGACCGGTCCACGACGTAGGCATGCCCGGCCTTGCCGACGTGGATCCGCGAAACCACCTCCCGGATGAACTTCAGATTCACCTCCGCCACGACGACCCCGGCCTGGAGGCCGCTGCCCGCGACGGCGACCCTCATGTAGGGCTCCGACCCGTCCCGGAAGTAGACCGGGCTGAAGTACGCGGTGCCGAGCTTCGGGGCGAGGAACCTGCGCTCGCGGGAGTGGTCGTCGCCGCTATTCCGGACGTCGAGGTCGAGCCGGGACACGCGTAGTCGCTCGCGTCCGGCGCCGTCGAGGTAACTCACGTCGGTCACCGCGGCCACGTGACGGAGCAGGCGCGCGAAGTCGAGATCCGACGAGCGCACCGCCTGCGACTCGGCCACGAGGGTCACCTGGCGCTCCACCTCGGACACGAACTGCTCGATGCGGGCGGCCGCGACGGACGCCTCGCCCTTCTGGATCGCGAGGAGGGCTCCCTTGTTGGCCTGGTAGGAGGAGTACATCTCGAGCAGGCTACTGGCCAGGAGCGCTACTCCGAGCAGCGCGACCAGCAGCAGCGCGTACTTGCGGAAAAGGCTGCGCCCGCGCTTCACTGCAGAACCCGGTCCGCCCGGACCAGGATCGATTCAGGCAGCGTCACCCCGAGGGCCTTCGCGGTGGCGAGGTTGAGGACGAGCTCGAACCGGAGGGGCTGCTCGACGGGCAAGTCCGCCGGCTTCCCGCCGCGCACAATCTTGTCGACGTACGACGCGGCGCCGCGGAAGATGTCCGCCAGGCTAGGGCCGTAGGTCATGAGCCCGGCCGCCTCCGCGAACTCCCGGTACGTGGAAATCGTCGGCAAGTGGTCGCGCAGCGCGAGCAGCGTGAGCCGGCCCCCGTGAGCGTAGAACATCGGATCCCAGAGCACGAGCAGACCATCGGCCCGCGACCGCTTGAGCGTCGCCACCGCCACCTCGAAATCTTCCGGCCCCCGGACCTCGAGGAGCTGAAGCTTGAGCTCCAGCCGGAGCGCGGACGCGGTGAGCTTCTCCAGAACCGGGGCGTGGCCGGGGTTGGAGGGATTCCACAGGACTCCGACCCGCCGGAGCGACGGGATCGCCTTCTTGAGCAGCTCCAGCTGCTTGCCCGCTATCGCGGCCAGCGGGAATGACAGGCCGGTGAGGTTGCCGGCCGGCCTCGCCAGGCTGGGCACGAGGCCGAGCTGGACGGTGTCGGCGAGAGCCATCATCACGATCGGAACCTTGCCGGTCGCATGCTTGGCGGCCAGGATCGCGGCCGAGTCTCCGGCGGCCAGGATCACGTCGACCTTGAGGTCCACGAGGCTGGCCGCGAGCTCGGGGAGCCGATCGTAGCGCCCTTCCGCGTAACGAGCCTCGAACGCGATGTTCCGGTCGTCGACATAGCCGAGGTCGCGGAACGCGAGCCGCAGCTCTTCGGGCACCGACGACGACCCAAATGGCGTCGAGCCCGACCACAAGAGGCCGACCCGAACCATCCCCGCATCGCGGGGCTTGAGGGGGTTGGCGGGAGCCTCCGCGGTCAGAGGCGGCACGGAAGCCGTGATCGCGATGTCGACCCCTTTCGCACCGACCGAAACCGGGTTTCGCGGATAGACGCCCTCGAGCGGCCCCGACGGCGTTGCGCTTCCATCCCCGGGCTCGACGCGCGCGGTAACGTAGAGCTTGCCCTCGAGGCGCGAGCCGTCGAGCGTGATGTCCTCCTCGCCGAGCGTGTACCGGTATGGGAACTCGGGAGCGGGGACGCGCTTGACCGCGATCGGCGCCTTCTTCGGATCCGGCGTCTTGGAAACGCTGATGATCAGGAGGAGCTCCTTCGGAAGCTTCCCCTTCGCGGCCGGCGCCACCGTGATCGTTCCCGAGATCGAGACGTCCTGCGCCCCGGATGTTCGCGCGCACGTCGCGATCATCAGCGCGAGGAGCAGGGATGTGACGCCGCGACGCCGGCTTCGCTTCACGTGCCGTAGATCCCCTTCAGCTGGACCTCGCCCCACTTGAGGGACTCCTCGGCGGACATCTTCCCCGTCGCCACGAAGGCGAGCATGTCGATGAGGGTGTAGTTGAGGACCACGCGCGCCGCGCCGGCATCGGCGGGAGCTTTCCAGCCCAGGTACTTCCCCTGCAGCAGCACGTCGCGGTATGGTCGCAGCGCCGGGAACATGTCCCACATCTGGTCCTTCACGTAGCTCTTCAGTGCTGCGCTCTGATAAGCCTGGCTCCGGCGCACGTACTTCGTCAGCTGTTCCTTCTCCATGAGCCAGGTCAGGAATTCCTTCGCGGCCTCGATATTCTTCGAGTACTTCGGGATCGCCAGCTGCTGGGTGGGGTGGTAGTGAAACACTCCCGCCGGTCCCGCCGGGTACGGGGCGTGCGCTATGTCGTTGATCAGTGGCTCCCCCTTCTCGTCCAGGACGACCTGGTTCGACGCCACGAGATAGACGCTGGCTCCATTGCTGGTTGCCGCGATGGAGCCGTTGAGAAACGCCCGGTTGTTGCTCGAGTCGTCCCAGGTGGCGCCCCCGGGATCCATGGCATCGTCCCAGAGCGCCTTGAAGAACTTCAACGCCTCGAGCGTCTGCTTGCTGCCGATCGTGACGCGTCCCTTCTCGTCGCGCTCGAAGGCGCCGAAGCTCCAGAGATAGGGGTAGCTGAAGCACAGGGCGTCGCCCCAGGTGTGAGCGACCGTCTGGCCAACCGGATGCCCGGCGGCCTTCCACTTCTTTCCCTCTCGCCGGAGATCGTCCCAAGTCTTCGGCCACTCCTGGGTCCCGGCCGCCTTCAGGTAGGACTTCCGAACGACGAAGCAGGTGGGAGTTATGGTGTGTGGCATGGCGGTGAAGCGGCCGTCGAGTGACGCCTGAGCTTTCGCGTAGTCAATGAAGCCACCGTACTTGGCCTCGAGCGCCGTGCAGATGTCCGTGACGTCGACGAGCGCTTCCGCGTACTGGTTTTGCCAGTTGTTGAAGAACTGGAGGATGTCCGGTCCCTGCTTGCTCTCGATGGCAGCGGCCGCGCGGGCCGGAAGGTCGTTGGGGTTGATCTGCTCGATCTTGACGTTCACGTTGTTCTGCTTGCCCCAGTCGGCGCCTTGGCGGAGGATCTCGGCGTCCCCCGACGGCGAGAAGTTCTTCCACAGCAAGAAGTGGAGGGACGTTCCGGCCGGAAACGCCGGCGCTTGCCGGGCGGCCAGGATTCCTTCGAGGCCGAGGCCGGTGGCGGCGAAACCAGTCGCCAGTCCGGCTGTCCTCAGGAACCCGCGACGAGTGACCGATGCTCTGACATGGGTGATCACGGTTTTCTCCTGACGGGGAGCCGGGCAGCCGTCTTGACGCAGTTAGTCACACTTACTCGGGTTACGCGCGCATCCGCGGGGTTTCGGCACGCCCGGACTCTCTGAGCGCGAGCATCGGCGGGGAACGATCCTTCAAGCCGAGGACCCACCCGGCCGCTCCCCTCGGAGCCCGCAGATGTTGCGGGATGACGTCATGGACCGGTCGGAAGCCGATCCGGTGAGCCTTCCCGGCCTGCTCCACCCAGGCGATGCCGGCGCGGTGAGGAGGCCGACCACCATCATCTCGAGGAACCTCGCTCCACTGCTAGTTCCATCCGTGGCGGAGTCTAGCAGAGGCGGTCTAGGAGCGTAGGCGCAACTGGAGCGCCCGAATTCTCACCCGGCCGACTAGGTTCGCCGCCCCTTGGCGGCCCGGTCGTCGTGGTACAACAACTTGAGGAATACCACCAATGTCATCCTCCACCGAAGCCCCGCGGCCCAGGGCGGTCCTCGTCGGCGTGCAACTCTCCGGCGCCACCGACGCGGAACAGCGGTCGTCGCTGACGGAGCTCAAGCGCCTGTGCGAGACGCTGGGCTTCGAGGTTGTCGGCGAGGTGACGCAGAAGCGCAAGGGCCTCGGCGCCGCCACGCTACTCGGCGAGGGCAAGCTGGCGGAGCTGGCCGAGTGGACCGGCGGCACCGGCATCGTCCCCAAGGGGCCTCCCGGAAAGAAGCACGCGACCGAAAAGACCGGACCGCTGGGCCACGAGAAGCCGCCGCCACCCGCCGGAGAGCCTCGCGCCACCGTCGTCGTCGTCGACCACGAGCTGTCGCCTCGCCAGCTCCGGCACATCGAGGCCGCCACCTCGGCGGAGGTCCTGGATCGCACGGGCGTGATCATCGAGATCTTCCATCGGCACGCGTCGAGCCGACCGGCGCGGCTGCAGGTCGAGATCGCGCGCCTCACCTACGTGGCCCCCCGGTTGCGCGAGACCGGCGGCGGCGACCGCCAGCGCGGCGGCATCGGACAGCGGGGCGCGGGGGAGTCCTCGGTGGAGCTCGATCGGCGCAAGATCCGCGACCGCATCTCGGAGCTCAAGGCGGAGCTGGCCGCCATCGACGACGAGTCGAAGACGCGGCGGGCGAAGCGTCAGGAGGCGCCGCGGGTCGCGTTGGTCGGCTATACCAACGCGGGTAAGTCGTCGCTGATGCGCGCCCTCACCGGCTCGCACGTGCTCGTCGACGACAAGCTGTTCGCGACCCTCGACACCACGGTCCGCGCGCTGTGGCCCGAGAGTCGACCGCGCATCCTGGTTTCGGACACGGTCGGCTTCATCAAGAAGCTCCCGCACGACCTGGTGGCCAGCTTCCGCTCGACACTCGACGAGGCGCTCGAAGCGTCCCTGCTCCTGCAGATCGTCGACGCGGCCGATCCGGTCTTCCGCGCCCAGATGCAGGTCACCCGCGAGGTGCTGGACGAGATCGGCGCCGGCGACGTGCCGTGGGTCCTCGTCCTCAACAAGATCGACAAGGTCGCCCCGGGCGGGCGGGAGGAGCTCCGGAGGGAGTTCCCGGCCGCACTCCTCGTCTCGGCCAAGGATCCGGAAGACGTCGAGCGCGTGCGTGACGCGATCATCGGGACCTTCGAGGCGGACATGGCCGAGGTCGACCTCATCGTTCCCTACAACGCGGGCGGCGCGATCGGCGAGATCCACAAGGTCCACGTGATCTCGGAGTCCTACGAAGGGGACGGCGTGCACTACCGGGTGAGGGCTCCGGGGTCCGCGGTCGACCGGATTAGGGCGTTGCTGCGCTAGCGGCCGCGGCTATCCGTACCGGCCCGGGGTGGGGAGGGGCGACCACGGGCATCCCGGTGGTGCCACCGGCCTGAGATTTAGCGCGGGGTTTCGTGGCCCCTCGCGATAGCCTGTTCGCGCGATGAAGGGACGACGGGTTCACTTCCTCCCGGCCGGTCGAAAGCGACCCCTGTGCAAGTCGCCGGGCACCGGCGTGTCGTCCGACCCCGCAGCCACGACGTGCCCCCGGTGCATCGCGCTCGTCCGACGGGACCTCGCCCGCTTCACGCCCGCCCACATCCACCGCGACTCCAGGTAAAGCCCCGCCCGTTGGCGTGTGGAGGCGGCGCAGCCGCTCCCATAGTCGGACCCGAATCCTGAAGACTCGCCAGCCGGCCTCGCCGCTTCGCTTCATGCATGGGTGCAGAGCAAGCGGCGTGCCGCACTGAATCCCCGCGGAGCCTTGACTGGCCTCTAAAGCGCGGCGCCGGTCATCGTGGCGTGAGACGGGCGCGGGCCTGGTCCAGGTCGGGCACGTTGCCGGAGGAGGCGGCCAGGAGCGGCGACTTCGTGACCGCGAGCGCGGCGGCCGCGGCCTCGTTCTCGGTGATCTTTGCCATCACCGCTTCGCGGGCGCGGTTGAAGGAGTCGCGGTTGTTGATCACGAACTCGCGGGACTTTCGCAGATTCGCCACGTAGCCGTTGATCTCGGGCACCACGTAGCGCGCCACCATATCCCAGCTCCGCATCGTGTTTTCCGGGTTGGCCCAGTCGTGCACGAAGCCGACGACGGTGCCGAACCCGCCGGAGATATCGAGGACGGACTTCATCCGCTCCACGAGATCGTCCGGGGTGCCGATCGTCGCGACGGCGCCGGGGGCGAACGCGGTCTTGTCCACCGCCTCGTCGCCCGACGTGAAGGGACGCGCGCCGGGCCGCTGCAGGGTCGCGGTGATGTACTCGTTGTGGTGCCGCAGCAAGCCGTCTCGGGCCTCGGCCCGGGCCCGGTCGCGCGTTTCGGCGATGTGCCAGCTCAGCAGAACCCGCCAGTTCTTTCGGTCGACGGTCTGGCCATGCTTGGCGGCCGCCGCCTCCGCGAAGCTCCACTGCGTCGGCAGGGCGTTCAGGCCTTCCTCCGACAGCGACCCGATCGAGATGATGCCGATCCCGTGCTTTCCGGCCAGGGTCATGCCCGAGGGGCTGATCTGGGAGGCGACCGCGCAGGGCATCTCCTCCTGCAGCGGCAACAGCTGCAGGGCGGCGTCCTGGAGCTCGAACCAGTCGGACTTGGCGGTCACGCGCTCGCCGCGGAACAGGCGACGGATGATTCCGATGGCCTCGTCCTGGCGGTCGCGGAGGAGCATCGGATCGATCCCGAGGGTGTGCGCGTCCGACGCCAGCGCTCCCGGCCCGGAGCCGAAGATCGCCCGGCCGCCGGTCATGTGGTCGAGCTGCACCATCCGCTGCGCCACGTTGAAGGGATGGTGATAGGGAAGGGATACGACCCCGGTCGCGAGCTTGATGCGCTTCGATCGTTCGCCCGCCGCGGCGAGAAACATCTCGGGCGAGCCGATCATCTCCCAGCCGCTGGAATGATGCTCCCCGCACCAGAACTCCTCGTACCCGAGCTTGTCGAGGTGCTCCACCAGGTCGAGATCCCGCCGGAACTGCAACATCGGGTGCTCACCGATCGGATGGTGGGGAGCGAGGAAAGCACCGAAGTTCAGACGTGGCATGAACGGATCTCCTGGTTGGTGATGATGGGCGACAGCACGACGCCGACCCCAACGTTACCATCGCGGGATGAGGTTCCGCTACGACATCTAGGGCGATCGGAGGCCGCCGTGCACCTGGATCACCGTCTCCTCCTTGGCTTCCACCGAGTGGCTGCGCGATCACCGAATGCGAGTGCGGCCCACGGATCATTTACTGCTTGACACGGGAGGGCAACAGTTGTTTCATATATGAAACAATGAATGCCCAGTTCCTCTTGCTCATAGTAAGCCTTCCGCCCACCCCGTCCAGCCTGCGCGTCCGCGTGTGGCGCCGCCTTCGGGCCCTGGGCGCCGTCGCCCTGAAGCGCACGGTGTACCTCCTTCCGGACACTCCGGACAATTACGAGCAATTCCAGTGGCTTGGTCAGGAGATCCAGCGCGAGCGGGGCGAGACGATCCTGCTCCGCGTCGATCAGATCGAGAACATGAGCCGCGCGGACATCATTCGCCTGTTCCAGCAGGCCCGCGACCCCGACTACCGGCAGCTCGCCGCGCGCTACCGCAAGCTGATGCAGACGCTCGAGCGGAAGTCCGCCGCGGCGGGCGCGCGGGTCGATCAGGACCTGACCCAGCTCCAGAAGGATTTCGAGAAGCTGCGGGAGCTCGACTTCTTCGATGCGCCCGGACGCGCCGAGGTCGAGCGACTGCGGGAGGCAATCGACATGCGTAAGCGACCGTCCGAAGAGCCCAGAAGACGGGACAAGCCCACCCTCGACCTTCGCGCCCTCCGGCGCCGCGACTGGGTCACCCGCCCGCGGCCACACGTGGACCGCATTGCGTCGGCGTGGCTCATCAAGCGATTCATCGATCCGGAGGCGACGTTCATGTTCGCCGGTCCGGCCGAGTTTCCCCCGAACGCGATCCCGTTCGACACCCCGGGGGCAGAGCTCAGCCACGACGGGAACGACTGCACGTTCGAAACCCTCCTGAAACGCGCGGGCCTGCGCGACCGCCGCCTCACGCATCTCGCCGAGATCGTTCACGAGGCGGACCTGCGCGACGGCAAGTTCCCGCGCGACGAGGCCCGTGGGATCGACCTGGCCATCCGCGGCTTCCTCGCCGCGTACCCGGATGATAACGAAGTGCTGGCGCACGGTCTCGCGCTCTTCGAAGGGCTCTACGCGGGCGCGAGCGGGAAGGAGTGACCACCATGGAAGAAAACTGGTATGCGCTCCAGCAGCACGCTCACGATCGGATCGCCGAGGCCCGGGCGGCCGCCCGGTCACGAGCCCTGGTGCGGAAGTTCGCTCGACCGAACCGAGGGCGGTACGCGGTCGGGGTCGGTCTCATCCGCCTTGGCAGCTGGATCCTGCTGAGCGGAATGAGATTGCCGACCGAGGTCGCCCGCACTCTCGCCGCCCTCCGAGCGGCCCCCGACCGTTCCCTGCTGGCCTGACCGACAAGAATCGAAAGGAGACAACGATGAAATGGGTGACCCGAGAAAAGGCGCGTGTGGACCGCATCGCGTGTCCATGGCTGATCAGCCGGTTCATCGACCGCGAACCGGTGTTCCTCTTCGTGCCCGCCGGCGAGGTCATGAAGGTGGCCGAGCGCGAGCAGGCGGTTCCCTACGACGTGCCGAACGTGGAGCTAGGTCATCATGGTGACCGTTGCTCCTTCGACGCGTTCCTGGACAAGTACAATCTGGACGAGCCGGCCCTGCGTGCGATGGCGCTGGTCGTGCGGGGGGCGGACACCGACCACCGCGACCTCACCCCGGAATCGCCCGGGCTCTACGCGCTGGCGACGGGGTTCCAGGCCATCAGCAAGGATGACGTCGAGAACATGGCGCGACAGTTCCCGGCCTACGACGCCCTCTACGCCTTCTGTCGCTCCAACCACTAGCTACCACTCGTGAGGTGAAGAGGAGGGATTCGTCATGAGCTTTCGCATGGTGACACCGGCGATCAGTCTTCTTGGGATGGCCCTGATCCTCGCTACGCTCGGATCTGCGCGCGCGGCGAACCCGGACTGGAAAGCGGTGGAGCAGGCGCTCGGCAAGGCCGGTCAGGTGCAGGCCGGCGACGTCTTCCGCGTCGGCCTGCCGAGGACCGACCTCACCGTGACCGTGAAGGGCGTGCCGGTCAAGGCCCCGTTTGCGCTCGGATCCTACGCCGCCTTCAAGCAGATCGGCGACCAGGCGATGGTCATGGGCGACCTCGTGCTCCTCGATCAGGAAGTGCCGGCGGTGATGTCCGGCCTGTTTGCCGGCGGGCTCGAGGTCACCGCGGTTCACAACCACCTGAACGAGATGGCGCCCCACGTCATGTACATGCACTACGAGGGGCACGGCGACGCGGTTCAGCTGGCCACCGCGCTCCGGCAGGCCCTCTCCGCCAGCGGGACGCCCTTCGGCGGCGCGCCTTCTGCCTCGGCCGCCGCGCCGGGGCTCGACATCAAGCAGATCGAGCAGGCGCTCGGACGCGGCGGGCGAGATATCGGGGGCGGGGTGTTCCAGGTCACGGTGCCCCGAGCGGAAGCCATCACGGAGATGGGGCACCCGCTGCTCCCCGCCATGGGCGTGACGACGGTGCTGAACTTCCAGCCGATCGCGGACGGAAAGGCGGCGATCACCGGCGACTTCGTGCTGATCGACAAGGAGGTGAACCCCGTCGCCCAGACCCTGCGACAGGGCGGGATCGACGTGACCGCGATCCACAACCACGGCCTCATGGACCAGCCCACCGACGATCCGGCGAAGCTCGCCCGGGGGCTCAAGGCCGCCCTCGACAAGACGAACAGCCAGAAATAGGGGAGGCCAGACACATGATTCTCGAGCCGGTAGGTGAGATTCCGCTTCCCGCCCACCATGCGCCGGGTGGATTCGATCACGCCGCGGTGCACGGGCCGAAACGGCTCCTCTATGTCGCGCACACCGCGAACAATGAGCTGGACGTCATCGACTGTGACACCGGCAAGTATCTTCGTTCCGTCCCGGGCCTCGAGGGTGTCGCGGGGGCGCTCGTATCCGAGGAGCAGGATCTGGTCTTCACCTCGAATCGCGGGGAGAACACGGTTGGAATCTTCGCGCCCGGCCGCGAGGACGCCCTGACGAAGGTGACGGTGGGGGTGAAGCCAAACGGTCTGGCCTACGATCCCGGCCGGGGTCTGCTGATTGCCGCGAATGTCGGAGACCCTTCGATGCCGGGGTCCTTCACGGTTTCGGTCGTCGATCTGAGCGCCCGAGCGATGATCGCGGCCATCCCCGTCTCCGGCCGGACCCGATGGACGGTCTTCGATGCGGAGGCCGCCTGCTTCTATGTCAATGTCGCCCAGCCGGCCGAGATCGTCGTCATCGAAACGGCCAATCCCGGTCACGTGGCTCGTACCTATCCCGTCTCCGCGGTGGGACCGCACGGGCTGGACCTGGACGCGGCCACCCGCCGGCTCTTCTGCGCGTGCGACGACGGCGCCCTTGTCGTGCTCGAAGCCAGGTCGGGCGTCGAGCTGACACGGGCCGAGCTCGCCGGCGTTCCCGATGTCATCTTCTTCAACCGGGAACGGCGGCATCTCTATGTCGCGATCGGAGACCCGGGCCTGATCGAAGTCTTCGAGACGGACGGAATGCGGCGAGTCGCGGCAGTACCGACCGAGGTGGGCGCCCACACCCTCGGATTCGACCAGATGCGCCACGCGGTTTACGCGTTCCTGCCAGGCTCCCATCGGGCGCTCGTCTTCCAGGACCGCGGGTAGGCCGGCCAGCCCGCGAGGAGGTCCCGCATGACCGAACCCGAACGCCCGCGACGGCCTTGGCGCGATGTCGCCGCGACGTTCCTCAGACTCGGCGTCACTTCCTACGGTGACCCGGCCATCATGGGCATCATGCAGGCCGAGCTCCAGGAGAAGCGAGCGTGGGTCTCTCGATCATCTGCCTCCTGGCCTTGGTCACGGCGGTCGCGACGCCCCTCGGGATCGCTACCATCCTGGTGCTGGCGGGGGCCGCGGGCCTCCTCATCTTCCACTCCCGAAGCTTGCGAACCGTCGCTATCGTGTCGGTGGTGGCTTGTCTCGCCGTGCTACCGGTCGCCTGGCGCGCCTCATCATGGCCGGCCTCGATCCGGAAATCCTCCATCTCGAGTGGGTTGGCGATCCGCGACTTGAACTCCTCGAAGATCGACGCCTTCGTCCCCTGCTCGTAGATGGTGCGCCGTATCCGGCGTCTCGTACAGCGCCGGATGATAGATCCCGGAGCGGGCCTTCAGCAGGTCCGCCACCGTCGCCCCCTTCTCGATCGTGGTCAACGAGCCCCGATCGTCGATGCCTAGGTCGGCGAGGGTCTTGGACAGCTG
>WNFG01000712.1_pt1 | contig 29773 bp, 24 predicted proteins | sample 5400431 | NCBI WGS metagenome assembly WNFG01 (sample SAMN13153346, study PRJNA577476) | soil metagenome | isolation source: 120 cm saprolite under Douglas fir tree site 2 hole 3 replicate 2 | place: USA:California | collected 2015-04-18 | reverse complement strand
ACTCCAGGTCATCGGCGACCCCAGGCCGCTGCGCGAAGCGCTGCCGGGCCGCCTGCTTGGACACCCCGATCCGCTGGCCGATCTCGGTCCAGGAGCACCCCGCGTGGCGGGCTTCATCCACGAACTGGCCGATCAGGTCGTCCGCGCCCGAGGTCAGCTCCTCGCCGACGGCCAGGGCGGCCTCCACCCGGTCCAGCGGCGAGCCCGCAGCGCGCCGGCGGACCGCGTCCGCCAGCGCGGACACACTCACCGCTTCCATGTCGACAACGTAACGTTGTCGGGACATGTCGTCAAGTTAAGGTTGTCGCCCCAGCCGCCCGCAGAGGATTCGAGCCCGCCCGTCAAGCTTGACGCACTGGCCGCCGGGTCGGTGGCATCGCTAGAAGACGGCAGCATCCCTGATGCCGCAGTGTCGACGTGTTAGCGAACGCGCGGGCCGCCTTTCGTTTTGTTCGTTTCATGGGTAAGCTAACAGCATGGCGGCGATAGTGGAACGGACAGTGCTGCCACCGGAACATCCGGAGGGCCTGACGGGCGTGCTCGCTTTGCTGGCGCCTGAGTCGGCCGGGCACGCGACGCTGACCGGCCCGGACGGGACGCGGCTGGAACTGCCTGGCGAGGTGTTCGAGGTGCTACGCGAGGTCGTTGCCGCTCTGTCCCAAGGGCTTGCGATCACCGTGGCGCCACATCAGACCGTGCTGTCCACCAGCGAGGCCGCGCAGCTGCTCGGTGTGTCGCGGCCGACGCTGGTGCGGCTGCTTGAATCCGGGCAGATCCCTTTCGACAAGCCGGGACGTCATCGCAGGGTCCGGCTCGCTGACCTGCTGGCGTACCAGGAGCGGTCCCGTCGCCGGCGTGCGGCTTTGCTGGATCAGATGGTGGCCGATGCCGAAGAGGCCGGGCTGTACGACCTGCCCGGCGAGGTGGCATTCGAGCGACTGCCATCTGGTGACGATCAGCGGCCCGGATAGTCCTGCACGTGTTTCCCGTCTTCCTCGATACATGCGTGATGCTGAAGCCGTATTTATGCGACACACTGCTCAGCGTCGCGGAGGCTGGTGTCTACCGTCCCCTGTGGTCGCCGATGGTGATGACCGAACTGGAGCGCAACCTCGCCCGGCGCGGGCTGGGTGAGAAGCAAATCAGGCATCGAGTAGACCAGATGAACAGTGCCTTCCCGGGCGCGCTCGTTACCGGCTACGACGCACTCATCGGTGAGATGGCCAACGATCCCAAGGACCGACACGTCCTGGCCGCCGCTGTCCGCGGTGGTGCTGAGATACTGACTGAGAACCTTCGCGATTTCCCGGGAGATGCGGTCCGCTTCTACAACATCGACGTGGTCAGCCAGGACACCTTCCTGCTCGACCTACTCGACCTGCGTCCAGCCGACGTGCTCGCCGCCCTGCGAAGCCAGATCTCCCGCTACCACCGCGAGCCGCGGACCATCGAGTCCCTGCTGGCCATCCTTGGCGGCGAGGGTTCAGGCTGCGCACGGTTCGCGCAAACATGCGGTCAGGTGCTCTGATCCTGCGCTGGGCCGAGGGGACGACTCGTCGGCTCGGCGAATCGGGTGTGGCGTAGCAGCGGTCCGAGTCCCGGCAATGGGGCCTACGCGGACTATTGCCGGTACTAGTATTTAACTCATAGCGGACCGTAACATTACCTCTAGGTTGCCGCGATCCGCTGGAGGATGGTCTTGCCGGACTGGCGCGATGAGGTCTGCGCTGCACTGGATTTCTGGATCGCGGCTGAGGGAGGCGGTAACCGGGCCGAGCGTCTGGCCTGCATCGGCCGTGCCCGGCCGGCGAATGAGCGGGCTGGACGACATCCGCAGCAGTTATCCCTGGAAACTAGACTAGTACAGCTCGATTCTGGTCTGATCACTGTCGTTAATGACGAAAATGGAATCTAGGTGAGGGCTCCAGCCGACGGGCAGCAGGTAATAGGTCCCGGATCGCGTGGTCAGCAGGCGGAGTCCCTGGTATCGGTAATGGTAGAGAGATCCGGCTGGGAGAGTCTTCACATGGACGCCGGGCCCGCCCAAGGCGATTGGCTCGACAGTGTACAGGGTTACCGCTGTGCGCGCCGAAAGGTCACGCGCAAGGTGTTCTGCGGCATGTTTGCCAAGGTGGGTGGCGTACAGCGAGGCCGCCCACAAGGCACACACCGCCGCCAAGACGATGGCCAGCGCGTAGGGGAATCGACCATGGCGGTCAGCGCGAGTCGGCCAGGTCAACAGCAGCGGACCGGTGCTCAGCAGGCCCAGCACCACGTAGGTGCTGACATGGACGTACCCGGCGATCAAGGCCAGGGCAACGGCGGTGAACGTTACGACAGCTCCAGCGGCGATCAGCAGCCTCCGGCCGGCCTGCGGCTGCGCAGCGGAGCCCGTGGGAATCAACCGTCTGAGGGAATGAACCGGCAATGCGCGGCTGGTGGCCCTGCCGCGAACGAGTCGCGTCAATCTCGTTCGGTCCAGACGCCACATCCGAGCGGCGCTGGCGAAGATCAAGATCGCAACCACTATCACCAGCAGTGGGCTGAATAGGCTCAGGCTGACCAGCATGTATTCGATGATGCCGATGTTGAGGTCGAGTGGATTAACGTGAAAATACCCGTAGAACGCCGCGTCATACGCCCATCCCATGTAGACCAGAACAGCGATCAGCAGAGACGTGTTCGCTACAACCTGCCCAGCGATCCCGCGCGCGGGGGACGGCCGGACCGAAGCGGGATCCGCCTGGTCGCTCAACTTAATACGTCCGCAGATGGGCTAATGGAACGGAAGGATGAAAATAGCGCCGCTGATGTTTGAGTCGGTGACAACGGGTTGAGATACCTGAAGTACTCGGCAGGGCTGGGAGCGGAAATACCATTTGAGGTGATGACAGTGACGCAGACTACTGTGCCGCCGTTCCCAACGGGACTGATAGCCGTAATCCGGGTGTCGGAGTTGACAGTCACGTGCGCGGCCTTCGCGTTACCGAATTCGACTTCTGTGGGGCCGGAGAAGCCGGTGCCACTGATGGTAATGCTGTCTCCTCCGTTCTTGGAGCCGAACTTCGGGGAGATGCCGGTGACGATCGGGCCGTCGCTCGCGCCTGCCGACACCGCCGGTGGGCAAGTGGGGCTCGCGGGGGCACCTGCACCTGCCCGTTCGGCCGGTGGGCCGTTTAAGCCGTTACTCCCACAGGCGGCAATGACCACAGCTCCTGCCAACCCCAGAACCGCAGATACCAGCCACCCCGGTGATATGCCAGCCGCATCGGCACCTGGGCGAGTCCAGTTCATCAACTGACCCCCCTTACCCTAAACGCAAACCCCCTGGGCCGATTTTCGTCCCATGTACGGCCAGACACCAGAGGGCGGTGCTACAAACCTTCAGCTTGCGCCAGCGGGCTTTACCAGCGTCCTATTACGGTGCGGCCGACTGGGATGCCTCCGGGGCGGCCTGGGAGCTCCCATCAGGCCTGCCGGGCCGGCCAGTCTCCAGCCACGGCCCGGGCCGGCCAGCGCTCCAGCCACGGCTCGGGCCGGCGCAGACAGTTGCCATGTAAACTAGGTACATGGGTGACACCAAGACCGAAGTCCGCGGCAACGTGGGCTTCCTTATCTGGCGGCTGTCCATGCGGTGGCGCGCCGCGATGGACCGCGAGCTCGCGCCGCTGGGCCTCACCCAGGCGCAGTACGCCGTGCTCGCCCCCCTCTACGGCATGTCCCGTGACGGGGCCCGGCCCAGCCAGCGAGAACTCGCCGACCTCACCGGCCTCGATGCCGTTTACATCTCCAAGCTGGTACGCGCGCTGGAACGCGAAGGCTTCGTCACGCGCTCAACCCATGCGGCCGATCCGCGCGCGGTCGAGCTGTCACTCACCGAGCAAGGCACGGCCACCGTGCAGGAAGCGCAAAAGATCGTCTACGAGCTGCGAGACCGGCTCACCAGCCCACTGGGCGGCAACAACGGCGCCGGCACCGCGGAACTGGCGAAAGTGCTGCAGCAACTGCTCGATACGTCAGAAGCGCGCGGATAACCAGGTCGGCACCCAAAAGCGTGCCGCGATTCACCACATCGGCCGGAGCGGGCCCTGCGGGGCGATCCGGATCAGGTCGTCCCGCAGGGCGAGCAGGCGCTGCTCGCCGAGCGCTGCCGCCCAGGGGCGGATTGTGTCGGCCATGGCGGCATCGGCAGCCCGGGTACATGCCCAGCCTTTGTCGGTGAGCGTGATCAGGCGGGCCCGGGCGTCGGCGGGATCAGGGTGCCGCTCGACGTAGCCCTTGGCGGCGAGTTCGTCGACGAGCTGGGCCGCGGCCTGCCGGGTGACGTCCAGGTGCTCGGCCAGCTGGCTAATGTTGGCGCCGCCGGCGGCGAGCCGGGTGAAGGCGAAGCCATGCGCTGGGCGCAGGTCGTCGAATCCGCGGGCCCGGACCCCGGCTGAGATGCCGTCGACCAGCGCGCGGCTGGCCGCCAGGAGCCCGAAGGCCAGGGACTGGGCGTCATCGTCGTGCATGGCTTCAGCTTGACATATTAGGCAAGTAGCTTGAATATATAGGCAAGGTAATTGCGTATATCGAGGAGCCTCCTGTGCCCGTCATCCATCCCGCCCAGGCCACGGTCCACCAGCTGAACGACACAAGCTTCGTCTCCTACGCCAGCCCGGCAGGCGGCAGCAGGGAATTGTGCGCCTGGCGCCTCGAGATTCCCGGCCACGCTCAAGGCGCGCGGCACTACGTCACCCGCGAGGAAGTGCTGTACGTCCTCACCGGGACCATGCGCGCCACCATCGACGGCCACACCGAAGAAGCCGCGGCTGGCGATGTCATCCTGGTACCGGCTGGCTCAAGCTTCGATGTCGCTAATCCCACCGACGAGCCCGTGACCGCGTGGGTCACGACCAGCGTCGGCTTCGCGGGAATCATGCCCGATGGCTCCTGGCTCACCCCGCCCTGGACCCGCTGACCTGTGACTTCGCGGGACTGGCTCCCGACGATTAATCCGGGCCCGACCGGGCTGGCCGAAAACTTACACAAGGGCCTTAAAGACACTTCCAGGTACTGCCTATGGCTCGGACTGACGCGGGCCTCATACCACCAGGCCTGCGGATTCCCGATTCAGCCCGAGTATGGACAAATGCCTGGCTACACTCAGACAGCATGGGGTGGTTGGTCGTAATAGCTGGCCTGTTGGGTGTCGGGTACGTGGTATCGCTGCGGCTGCACCCGCTCCGCCGATGCCCCGCCTGCAAGGGCACCGGGCGCCACAAGGGGGGCTTCTACGCGTACGCGTACCGCAACTGCAACCGCTGCGGTGGCGGCAGCCGCCAGCTCCGCCTGGGCGCGCGGATGGGGCTGGGCGGTGCCCGGCAACAGCTCCCCGGGAAGGGGCGCGGGGGCGCCTGATTTGCGGCCGGTTCCTGTGTTGCCAGGGTTGTGATCGCGCTCACTGTCGATGTACCGAGTTACGGCAACCGATGTACCGAGTTACGGCAACAGCTGCCACGAATATGTTGCCGAACCAAGCCGTCCTAGCGATCTCAGCCCACCCATTTACCAACTGTAAAGGCGGGATGCCAAAAGCTGAGGGGCCAGAAGAGGACCGAGATGAAGTACTGAACCCAGCTATGGAGCGACAATACGCTGAACGTCGTCGTCGGCAGATGGGGAGACGCCGTATTGACGAAGACACCGATCAAAATGTAGCCCGCGATTAGAAGCCCATTTGTGCTGAAAAGGGACTTTATAAAAGCCATCTCAGCTCACCCCTCCTCTCTGGGACGCGAACCCTTCCTCTGCAACACAGACATCACATGACACTTCCGCCAGGATAGTTGATACCCCACCATCCGCCAGGTTGACACTCCGGGCGATCACCGCAAAAGCCAGATTCGTCGACCTACCCGCCGGCAGCCCGCAGAAACCGCTGAATGCTCTCGACAGGATCAGCCTGGCGCACCGCTGCTGCCAGGGGCCGCATGCGGTCCCGCGCGCCTGGCGGCCCAGACGGCGGTCATGATCGCCGACCCCAGCGGCCCGAGACCGGGCACCGGACGGTCTCCGGCTCGCAGGCCAAGCCGTCTGCCAGCCACTAGGCCGGAACCAGGCACCGGCTCACCCATAACAGTCACGACCCCGCCGCCGTCACGACCCACACCGCTTTCCCGCCTGTCGCCGGCGTAGGGTACGACCCCCACCGGTCGCTGATGGCTTCCACCAGCAGCAGCCCCCGGCCGCTTTCCTCGTCGCCGCCGGCGTCGATGCGCACCGGCGCTTGCGGGCAACCGTCCCAGACCACGATCAGCACACGCGCCTTGTCGCACAGCAGCCACAGCCGCACCGGAAGGCCCCGCGCTACGGACCGGGACGCGGCGACCGCGTTGGTGACCAGCTCCGATACCAGGATCTCGACGTCGTAGCCCAACCCCGTCAGCCGCCATTCCCACATCAGCTCCCGGGCGTGCAGCCGCGCGCACGGGACGGCCCCGGGCAGCGCGCCGAGTTCGAGGAAGCTCCGCAGCGGCCACTGGCCCGCCACGCCCGGCCCGGGCGGCGGGGGAGCAGGCGGGACCGGCCGGTGTTCCGCGCGCATTCCGGCCGGAGCGCTGTGCGCCAAGGCAGCTCACCCCCGGCCCGGCGGCACTCGCGAAGTGGATCCCCGCTCGGTTGACGGCCCGTCGGTCTCCAACATCAAAATCCTTTCCTCATAACGTTTCGCCGCCCAACTCCCGGCAGCCGCGCTGAGCGGAGTCAGCACCTAATCCCGCCCCAGTACCCACGAACCCAAGGACACGCCAAAACCCCGGTGGAAAACATCGTGGACGTCCCTGCCAAATGCCGCCATCGGTCTCCCATGACAATGTGCAATTGCTGGATCTGCCGGCAGTTCGCCGTGGCTGACGATGGCCCAGGTCCAGGGCCCCGGCATAGTGGCGTGATGCCTGCGAGCCGGCAGACACTGCCATCCGCGCGGCGGCCGGGGTGACCGTGGCCGGGCTGGCCCGCATCGCCGGGGCGATCAGCTACAGCCACATGCGCCAGCCGGCCGCCGCGCACGGTGAGACCGGGTGGCAGGGTCACGCCTTCCCAGCTGCGCCCAATCGGGATAGTCGAACCCCAGGTTGTTGGTTAACTACCCGGGATTTGCATGCTTTCCGGTGGCCCTAAATAGCTTGGCTTCAGGCCACCGGTATCGACGACCAGCTTCTGCAGCACCACGGTCGGGTCGACCATCCAGAACTTCAGGACGTGCACTCCGGGTGCGGCGATGACATGTGTCGTGGCGGTGCGGTTGACGTTATCGGAGGTATTCCTTTCCCATTGCCGGTTCATCGCCGTAGCGTCAGCTCCGGTCGTCGTCGTGATATTCACGATCTGTGGCGTGTCGCCGTCGATGGAGACGGCGTACTTCAGCCCGTCGGTCGGGAGGACGTTGTTTCTCGGTGAGAGGTACACCCAGACGGTCACCTGGCCCGTATTGAATAGGCTCATCGTGTACTCGAGGCGCGGACTGGCGCCGCCCGGAACCTGGCTGGCGGCTGTGGCCGGGGAGGGCGTCATGCCAGCACCTGTCTGGCCGATGTCCGCTATCCGCCGCCAGGACACCGTTCCGGAATCGTCAGCCCTCGTGAAGTGGTCCGCCTCCATCGAGACATAGCCATTGGCCTCGACGAAACCGGCCAGCTGCGACCGCGGCACGTCAGGGCTTTCGATGGGTGCCTGAACTACCACACTGCGGTCGCCGGGTCCGGAGATCGTGATAGGCACCTCGCTCCTCCCCTTGGGCGCGCGGGACCAGTCGACGCGCACGGTGACACGCCTCTGCGCCTGGATGCGGCCCTGGGCTGGCGTGGCGTGCACCCACGGGGCACCTGGCCGAACCGCATACTCAAAGGGGGCCTGGCCACGGTTGAAGACGTCGATGTACTGCGCGGGCTGGACCTGATAAGGGCTGAAAACGGGCAGGACGGCCGGGGTTTGCTCGCCTGGCCACCAGTTGCTGGATCCGTCGATGGCGACGCCGAGTTCCGCCTCGGCCGGCAGTTGAATCCGCTGCACGGCGGGGAAGATGACGTCAGGGATGGCCACGTTATTCAGCTCGGGTTCTTGCCATGGCGCGTTCGGCCCATACCTCGCCACGTCTCCGTAGTCGATGTGCGGCTGGAGTTCGAAATTATGCCATTTGCCGTCGGCGAGTGACGTGTTGTAATAGTTCATCATCGCCAGGTCGTCAGCGAGCCTGGCCTCGGCGGTGGCAGCGAGATAATTGGTTGCTGCGCGCCCTTGCTTGGCATAGAGGATGTTCGTGAACTCCGCGTTGCGCAGCGCGTACAGGTTGGCAGTCGCCTTCACCTCGTAGAGCACTATCTCGTAGTAGGCGTCCTGGTAGGCGGCCGGAAGTGACCGGCCGATCCGCTCAGCCTGGCCGACCAGATGTTGCCATTCGGCGGTGACCCTGTCCATTTCCTGGTAGTCGGTCATGCTGAATGGGCTGGCTTGATCATTGTAGATAACCGCGGACGGGTCCGTGGCGAGGTCCTTGGTGGGATCGAGACTGATCTGCCGGTTCAGCAACTCCGGCTTGCGGCGCGACTGAAGCTTGCCGTACGTATGCAGAACGCTCGCTATGGCCGCCGCCTGCTCCGGGCCGAAGCTCTGCGCAGCGTAGTTTTGCTCCCACTCAGGAAGCCGCTCGGCCGGCCAGCGGTCCGGGTTCCATGCGTAGTCGAGGAAGAACTGCAGCGGGAGCTCGTTGCCTTTCATATCTCCGACATTGGCTACCCAAAGCCGGGAGACACCGTGGCCGATAGCCTGATTCAATTGCTCCCACGTATTGGCGATCAGACTGCTGTCCACCCACTTGTAGTCCCGGCCGCCGCCGACATAGTCGAAGTGGTAATACAGTCCGTAGCCGCCGCTGCGCGGCGGCAGGTTCTGGTCGGGCAGCTTACGGATGTTGCCCCAGTTGTCGTCGGTGAACACCACCATCACGTCGTCCGGCGGCCGCAGGCCCTCCTCCCAGTAGCGCTGGACTTCCTTATAGAGCGTCCAGACCTGCGGAATCGTGGTCAGATCCGCACCCGTGACGCTGGCCAGGATCTTCCGCTCGTTGGCGATGATGCTCTGCATCAGGCCGATCCCGTTGCCGTCCGGGAGGCTGGTATCGCCATTGCCCCGCATGCCCAGGGTGACGACGCCCTCGAAAGCCTGGTCCACCATCCGGCGGATGCCGTCCGTCCAGTACGCCTTGATCGCATCGGCGTTGCGCAGGAAACTCCACTCCCCGGTGCCGCCATAAGGGTCGTGTCCCGGCGTGATGATGTTCCCGTTGCTGTCCCGGACGGCCGGGACAGCATGCCGGTTCCACTCCTCGATGCCGCGCATCATCGGCGCCTCATGCGAGGTCCCCATCACGATGCCGTAGGCCTTGGCCGTCGCATGGTTCTGCGGATCGTCCTCGGCGAACGCTCTTCCCCAGACCGCCGGCCACAGGTAGTTCGCCTTGAGCCGCAGCATGGTCTCGAAGATCTTCGAGTAGAACTTGCTGTTGAACCCGCCCGGGTACCCGGCAGCTAGGCCGGAACCGAAGAAGGCGGGTGCCCAGGTACCGAGGTTTGGATTCTCGTCGTTGATGAAGAAGCCGCGGTACTTCACCGCCGGTGTGCCCTGGGTGTGGCGCCCGGGCAGGACATAGAGCTCGTCCGCATGCCCCGGCGGAACATCGTCCCACCAGGACCAGGGGGACACCCCAATCCCTTTCGAGACATCGTAGGCAGCGTAGATCGTTCCACGCTGATCGCTGCCGGCGATCACGAATGCGCTGCGGACGCCAGGCAGTGGGTTCTCCACCACCTGCTCCAGCGACGTCTCCCACTTTCCCGCTATCCCGCTGACGTCCAGCTTCCCGGCGGAAGCCAGATCGTCGATAAGAGGGCTTTTGCCGATCGTGCCGATCAGCACGATCTCGGGCAGCGCGGGTATCTGATCAGCCGACACGGCCGGCTCAGCCCCGGTGACCGCCTTGATGTCCGCTTGCAGATCATTCACCACCCGGATCACGCCGGGATAATCATTGCTGCTGACCACGAGCGGTGCGGGATGCCCGCCCGCCACCAGCGGAAAACGTCCTGGTCCCGACATGGTGGTGAGGTACGCCCCCGGATCAGCGCCGAGTCCCCGCCGCGCCGCGAGCGCCTTCTCCCCTATGACCGGCCCGACCGAGGCTCCAGCGGTCAGCGTCGCGGCAATCTTGAGGAACATTCTCCGGCCAAGCTCGTAGGCAAGCGGTCCGGTCGGCGGGAGGGAAGGTAATCCGGCCATGACGATCTCCGCGGGCGTAGACGGCAAGGGACAATTTCGATGGTCGAAACAGTTTCGAAAGATCTCCGAAACATTGGCACCATAACTCTCCTGGCATCTAGCTTCAACCCCTGCGATCCGTCCCCGCCTTCGTCGAGACCGCCTCGCGGCCTGCCGGACTGGCCGGAGATCTGCTGGCGGCCAAGAAGCTGGGCATCGGCACCATGGAGACGCTGCGCAAGCTGGCCCGACAGGCGCAGATGGACGCGGGTCAAGCGGCCTGGCCTGCTGACGAGGCCCTTCCCGTGGGTCTCGGGCAGCGCCTTGACGGCCATGGGAGTCCGGCGTACGTTGCCTCCGAAACGCCAGATATCTTCTCCGAAAAAGTTTCAGGCGTTTTGCTGTGACCACGAACGCTGGCGGTCTGGCTAGGACTGCAGGTCAGCACTGCTCTGGCTGTCTGCGTGATGTTCCCGGTGACCATGCTGGAGATGCGATCAAGAGTTCCGGCCGATGGCCTTCACGGCGCTATGCGTCGCCAGGGGAACAGGGCCTGCCTGCGGAGGCACGGAAAGGCATGGCCGCTGCCAGCGGTGAGCAGGTTACTGCGGGGATTAGCAGGGACATCACCAGCCCGCCGACTGGCCACGGCAGGAGCCCTCGCGGCTGCCGTCGCAGTGGGTTCGTTCGCTGCCGGGGTCCAGGCAGCGGGTATGCCCAGCCCGTCCCGCCCGCCTGGCGGCGAAGTCTCGCCGGAGATGAACGGGCACTGGATTGACACCTGGGTGGCCGCGCCCCAGTTGACGGAGCCCAGCAACATGCCGCCCCCGCCGTTCACTCAGGTCAACCTTGTTTTCGCCGACAGCACGATTCGAGAGACCATCCACGTGACGCTCGGCGGCCAGCAGGTGAGGCTGCGCTTTTCCAACGCCTACGGAGGTGCGGACCTCCCCATTACCGCCGTCTCTGTGGCCATCCCCGTCGATGGGCAGGCCGGGGTCAGCGCGATCCAGCCCGGCACCTCGCAGCCGGTGACCTTCGACGGCCAGGCCGGCGTGGACATTCCAGCGGGGGCTCAGGCGGTCTCTGACCCGCTGGACTTTGACCTGGCCCTCGGGTCCAACCTCACGGTGACCATGTACCTGGCCGCAGGCCAGGCCTCTAATGACATCACCTCGCACCCCGGTTCCAGGACCACCTCCTACATGGTGGCGGGAAATCACGTCGGTGACGAAAACCTGGCCGGGGCTGCTTCGGTCGCCCATTGGTATTTCCTGAGCGGCGCCGAGGTGTGGTCCAGGCCTGCTAACGCCGCGGTCGCCATCGTGGGCGATTCGCTGACCGATGGCAGGGGCTCCACGACCAATGGCAACGATCGTTGGCCGGACCAGTTGTTCACCCGGTTGCGGTCCATCCCGGACGCTTCAGGCGTGGCGGTGCTGAATCAGGGTCTCGGCGGGAACCGGGTGCTGAACGACGGCCTGGGCCCCAATGTCCTGGCCCGCCTGGACCGCGACGTGCTCGCCCAAAGCGGCGTCAAGTGGCTGATCGTCTTCGAAGGCGTGAACGACATTGGCACGGCCGACCCGACAGAAGCCGCCCAAAAGCAGGTCGCAGCCAATCTGATCGCGGCCTATCAGCAGATCATCACCCGGGCCCACGCGCTGGGCATCCGGGTGTTCGGCGCGACGATAACCCCGTTCGGGGGCAATGCTGGGTACGACGATCCGCAGGGACTGCGCGAGGCGGCCCGGCAGACCGTCAACCAGTGGATCCGCACCAGTCACAAGTTCGACGCGGTCCTCGATTTCGACCGGGCTGTGCGCGATCCGGCTAACCCGCGGCAGATCCTGCCGTCATTCGACAACGGCGACCATCTGCACCTGAACCGGCCGGATACCAGGCACTCGCTGACGCCGTCCCAGCCAGCCCATTCCGGAAAGCACCTCTTCCCTGGGGCTTCGGCTTCCATTGACCCAAGGCGGCCAGGCCCTGGCGACAAGTAGAGATCGGTCGGTGAAGCTGTGTGGGCTGGGGTCACTGCGCGAAACCTCCCGTGCCCTCGCGCCAAGATCCGTACGGGGACCGTCGAAAGCCCGTAGTACCCTGAACCGGCCGCTGGCCGGCTTCACCAGCCTCAGCGCATGCTCCCGCAACTCCTCGGCCTGGTCGGGTTCCAGGCGGTCGATGAGTTCATGCAAGTCGCCGTAATCATGCGCTGCGGTCACTCTCCCAGACTACGGCAGTCATGCGCGGACAGCCCTCGCCCGGGGCTGAATACGTGCCAGTTTGGCGCCACCCGGGCCAGGGCGGCGAGTCTGATCGGCCGTTAACGAAACCCGGGACCCAGACGACGGACTCGCCTACCTGACGGCCCGATCTCGCCTGCGAGGGGCGCAGCTGGATTCACCTCGTCCGGTATCCCTGACGAATCCGGCGGCCGGATATCGCCGGCCAAGAGAGGGAGGCAGATCGCCATGTCACCGCGTTCTGGCGGGAAAGACGACGGCCAGGACGACGTGGCCGCGATGACCGCCAAGATCGAGCGGGCCGTGTGGGCTGGCTGTGCGGTTTAGCGGGCCCGGTCTCTGTCTTCCGCATGATACTGTCCGGAGTCCGAACGCGGCAACATGCCAGACGACCATCGGCAAGTGGCCTGCGGCGCGGGCACGGATCGAAAGGGGGTGGGCGAACAAGCCCTTCGGGGACCTCCGCCCGGACTGCCAATGGCTCTGCTCCGTACCCGCAGCACTTTCCAGGGTCTCGCCACGGCGCTTCGCGCCGGAGATGACGCGGCCGCAACCCGGCTGGCTGAGGAGTTCGCGCTTCCCGCGCGATTGCTGACCCATCGAGCCATAGGCCCCCAAGGGACCGTGCCAGTCGAAACCGCCGCGGACGCGCTGGCGGTCATTGCGGCGCTGGCGGCGTCAGGCCCCGGCGGGCGGCCGACGGAGATCGGCGCCGTGGCCCGGCGGCACCGGGTGGCAGACCCCGCGGTGCTGGAGCTCGTGGCGGAGGAAGTCGAGGCCGCCGCCATGCCCGGCACGCCAGCGGCGCACCCATGGGCGGCGGGCATCGCGGCACTCGATGCGGCCAGATACCAGGATTCCGCCTACCGCGCTGCCGCGGCGTTGCTCCGGGCACGGGCAGCCGAGGGTGCGGGCTGCGTCGAGCAGGCCCGGGCCCTGGCTGAGCAATGCCTGGAGCTGACTCCGGGCCTGTTGCCGGCGGTCCGCGACGCCGCCGAGTACGAACTGTGCGCGGGCAACTGGGCTCGGGCCTGGGAACTCGCGGACTCGATCGGCACCGATCCGGTCGCCGATCCAATGCTGCCCGCGCTGGACAAGCTCCGACGACCGGCCAGCGGACCCGGGCAGGTGAGCCGCAACCGGCCGTGCCCATGCGGGTCGGGACGCAAGTACAAGGCTTGCTGCTGGGAGAAAGATCAGTACGGCCTGCCGCACCCGCTGTCCGTCCGGGTTGAGGCCTTGTACGCGATGATCGCCACCTACGCCCAGCGCGGCCCCCACCGCCAGGTACTCGACCGCATGCTGGCCTGCGCCGTAGGGGCGCCGCAGGCCGCCATGCTGGCGATCGATCTCGCGGTCTTCGACGGTGGAGCCGCCGAGCGGTTCCTCGCACACCGGGGTCACCTGCTGCGCCCGGACGAACGCGAGCTGCTGCGCCAGTGGCTGACCGTTCCAATGGACCTGTACGAGGTGACCTCGGTCCGGCCCGGTTCCCGGCTTAAACTGCGCAGCCTGGTCGGCGGCCCGCAGTCGGTCGAGCAGCACGACCGCCTGCTCTCGCTTTCGGCCGACCGGCTGGACATGCTGGTGACCCGGCTGCTGCCGGATGGCACCCGGCTGCGTGCGCTGGGCGGGATCGCTGGCCTCAGCCGCGATCAGCGGCGCCAAGCCTGCGCGTTGTTCCCCGACGGGCCGGTCCCGCCCGGAGCCGCCGACCGTTTCCCGGAACGACTCCTGTCGGCGTTCTCTCAGCAGGCGCCCCGGCGTTTCGTGAACGCCGACGGCGATGACTATCGCTTCTGCGAGACCATCGTGAAGGTCGCCGACCCGGCGGCGGCCTGGGCCGTCCTCCAGGACCGGTGCCAGGCCGCGCCGCAGCCGCCGATCCACGACCTGGCCAGCTACCAGGCCTACCTCGAGGCCGTGCCCGACCGCTGGTGGTGCCAGCCCGCCGAGGACGAGGTCCAGTACATTGGCGAAGTCGAGCCGGGGATACTCACCAACCTCGGCACCGTCCAGCGCGGACCATCCGGCGCCTTTACCTTGACAGCCAATTCCGAGGCGCGCGTGGCGGCCCTGGAGACACAGGTCCGCGCCGCGGCTCCCGATGCCGCGGTGACAACGCGCAGCGCACGGACGGCGCAAGAGCTGATGGGCGAGCCAGAGGATTCCGGTTCGGCACCAGACAGCGGGGAAGCTGAGCGTCGCCGGCATGGTGTGGACCTCGTGCCGCCGCAGCCGGTCACCTTGATCCTGGAGGAGTACTTCCTGCCCCTGCCGGAGGGACTGGACCACCTGGCCAGTGAGATCAGCCGCGCCAACACGATGGACAAGATGCTGGCCGCCCGCGACGAGGACGGCCTGACCCCGGCCGAAGCCGTCGTAGCGGGGGGGCCGGCGCAGGATCGGGTCTTCGCGCTCCTGGACGACTGCGAGTGGCGGCAGCGCCGCAAGCAGGAATCCGGGGAGCCGACCAACCTCCTTCCCGACCCGGACGAACTGCGCCGCCGCATCGGCCTCCCACCCACGCGGGATGCGGCCCGCTGGCGCTAGGCGCCCGCCCCAAGCGTCCTTGGCCAGGTGACTCTGAGCCGCTCGAAATGCTGCCATCATGAGCGTGACGTGCTCGACGGCTACACGGACAGGGAGCGAATCGCCGCGATGGCGATGGTGAGCGGCCAGGCCGATTCGTACGATCTTGACGCGCTCGCGGTCAGCGACAGGTTTCGCCTGTTCAACTTCACGCGACGCGACGACTACGTCGCTTATCTGTGGGTCCTGCGCGCGATGGACCGGCTCCGCGGGATGCACGTGGCCCAGTCCCACACCGATGACGTGGCCGAAGTACTGGATGAACTGGCCGCCACGCACGACAGCGTCCCCGAGGACGTGGGCAACCTCCGGAACCGGCTGGACAACCTGTCCGACGACGGAGTCCTGCACCGGCTGGAGGACGCGTCGCGCGCCGGGAGCCTGGCCCGGTACCGGAACCGGCAGTCGGTATATCAGTTCAGCGAACTCGGGCACCGCGCGTACTCGGCGGTCGAGGGCGTGCTCGCCGCGCGGGTGCAGGACGCGAACCTCTCCCGGCTGGTGTTCTCCGACATCTTGCGCGACTTGCACGGCCTGGCCGAGGCGAATCGCGACGGCGACGGCGATGAGATCGTGCGGCGCCTGACCAGCCTCGACCGGGTCATGGAGGACATGGCGCGCCGGTCAGCCCGCTTTCACCTGACGCTCGGCGACATCACCCGCTCGACGGACACCTCGCCGGAGATGTTCCTGCGCCACAAGCACGCGCTGATGGCCCACATGAGCGACTTCATGGCCGAACTGGACCGGTACCTGCCCCGTCTGGCCGTGGCGGTCGCCCAGGTCGAGGCGACCGGCGTCGGGACGCTGCTGAACCGCGCGGCTGAAGCGGATGACCGCCCGCTGATGCGCCATGACGAGGTGCTTGAGGACTGGCGGCGCCGCTGGGTGGCCGTCCGCGCCTGGTTCGTGGCCGAGCCAGGCGGGAGCTCGCGGGCCGCGGAGCTGGCCGCCGCGACCCGGGCCGGCGTCTCCAGCGTGATAGCGATGCTGCGTCAAATTACCGAGTCGCAGCGCGGCGGAGTCAACCGCTCCACCCAGCTCAGGCACCTGGCTGCGTGGACATTTGATGTGGTGGACGACGATGCCGCGCACGCGCTGATGTCGGCCGCCTTCAATCTGCGTCGTGCGCGCCACCTCGGCGGCGTGCACGACGACACCGATCTGATCTCGTCCCGGTTGTCCTGGCACGACGCCCCAGGTGTGGAGGTCGCGGTGACACTGTTCCGCCGCGGCAAGGCGCCCACTCCCGGCGTCCCGCAACGGGTTCAGGCCCATGTCGGCATCCAGGCGGAACTGCGCCGCCGCCAGGCCGTCCAGCGAGCGGTAGATCGCGAGGCAGCGCAGCGCCTGCTCATCTCGGGCCCAGTCGAGCACATGCTGGATGAGGCCCAGACTCGGGTGCTGCTGAAGCTGCTGACCCGGGCTCTGGAGGCCAGGTCAGTGGTGGCCGGGCGGATCACTGGCGGGTCAGGCGGGAACGACGTGATGGTCATCCGCCTGGTGCCTTCGCCCGCCGGCAGCGCCGTCCGCACCGCGCATGGCGTGCTGCACCTGCCCGGCCTGCGTCTTGAGATTGAGCCAGCTCGCCCCCGCCTCGGCAGGCCCGTCAGCAAGCCTCGCCTCGGCCAGCCCAGTGTTGCCGCGGCCGCCGGGGGGCCTGATGGCTGAGCCGAGCGCCGCCCGCGGGGTCGCGCCCAGCGATCTCGGCTCCTATCAGCACGCCGTCCGGCTCGTGCTGACCAACGACTTCATCACGGCCGCCCGTCCCCGGGCCGGAGCCCTCGCGGCTGTGCTGCGCTGGGCGGACCTGATGGCCAGGGATTTTGCCGAGCTGTTCGGGTACACGCTGGTCGCGACCGCGCATCAGGTGCGGCTGGTGCGGCGGCTCGACACGCTGGACGGGACGCAGCGTTCGGTCTTCGCGGCCAAGAGCGGCCGGCCTTTCGATCGGCGCCGGCTGGCCTACCTGTGCCTGGTCCTCGCCGTCTTCCAGCGGTCCAGGATCGAGATCAGCCTCGCCGACCTGGTCCGCGCGTTCGCGCCGACGGCCAACGCGATCGATGGTCTCGGCTTCGACGCGACCATCACCGAGCACAAGCGCGCCGTCGTCGATGTCCTGGACTGGCTCGCGGACCACGGCGCGCTGCGCCTGTCCGACGGTTCGGCGGAGAACTGGGCGCACGACAGCGAACGGGGAGACGCCCTCTACGACATCGATCACGACATCTGTGCGTCGCTGTTCCGGCCCGCCCGCCCGATCCAGCACCTCCCCGGCGCCGTCGGTCTGCTCAACGCGGCCGACCTCAGCACGAGGCGGTCCGCTCAGCGGGAGGCGGCCGCGCGCCGGGCCCGCCGCCTGCTGCTGGAGCATCCCGTCCTTTATTACGCAACGCTCGACGGCGAGACGGCCGCGGCGCTGCGCGGAACCGAACTGGCCGACAACCTGGCCCGGCTCACCGGCCTCGTGGTGGAGCGGCGCGCCGAGGGCGTGATGCTCGTCGACCCCACCGGCCGGTTCACCGACCAGCCGTTCCCGGGCCGGGGCGGTGCCGTCAACCGAACCGCCGGACTGCTGCTGGCCAAGGTCGCGGACCTGCTGGAGGATCCTGATACCGGCCCGGCGCTGACCCGGATACCAGTGCCCCCGGCCGGCGATGATCTCAGGGACCTGCTGGAACGGATCGACGCCGGGATGGTTCCGGCCGCGGCAGGCCATGATCACGACCGGGCCTGGCCGCCTGTGGCAGGCACGGCTGAGGCTGGCGATCCGCGGGCCGAGACGCCGGCGCTTGAGGCACCATTTGTGGAGCGGACGCGTATGGAAGGCATGCTCGCGGAGCTTTACGACGACTTCGGCGCGGCCTCGTTCACCGCGCAGTGGCAGTATGACCGGGACGGGTTGCTCGCCACCGCAACACGGCTGCTCGATGATCTGCGCCTGATCCGGCGGCTTCCCGGTGGCGCGCTGATACTGCCCGCGGCCGCGCGCTACCGCAATATCACCGCCGCGCTCCCGGACAGCGCCAAGCATGACGGGCAGGGCGCTTTTAACTTCACCAGCCTCTCAACGGAAGGACTTGCGTGACTGCCAGCCACCGCGAGGCAGCCGGCACCCGATTCAAACCGACCCGCGCCGGGATCATCAATTTGTGGGATTACTTCGACGAGGAATTCGCCTTCGCCGATGGTCGGCTCGCCCTGCGCGGCCACAACGGGTCAGGTAAGACCAAGGCCCTCGAGGTGCTCTTCCCGTTCGTCCTCGACGGCAGCTTGGACGCCCGCCGCCTCGACCCGTTCAGCGGCGAGAACCGCACCATGAAGGCGAACCTGCTCTACCGGGGCCAGGAGGCCGAGCATGGCTACGTCTGGATGGAGTTCGGGCGGTCCACTGAATTCGGGCGGCTTACTGAGACCGTCACCCTCATCGTCGGCCTGACGGCGCACAAGAACTGGGACCGGCCCCGCCCGTCGTTCTACATCACCGACCAGAGGATGGGCGTCGAGTTCGGCCTGCTGTCCGCCGACTCCCGCCCGTTGACCGCCAAGCAGCTCACCGCGGTCCTCGGTCGTGACGCGCACCACGGCGACCGGAAGGGCGCGTACCAGGAAGCCGTGGATGCGCGGCTGTTCGGCCTCGGCCGCCAGCGGTACACCCAGCTACTCGACCTGCTGATCGCCCTGCGCCGCCCGCTGCTGGCGAAAGATCTCGATCCGGGCAAGGTCTCGGACACCCTCACCGCGGGCCTGAGCCCGGTCGATGAAGACCTGGTCGAGCAGGCGGCGCGGGACTTCGAGAACCTGGCTGCCGTCCAGAAGCAGTACGACGACCTGGCCGCCGCGAACACCGCGGTCCAGGCTTTCCTCGTCCAGTACGTCGCCTATCTGCGTGCCCACACCCGGCATCAGCTCGATCAGGTCACCGCCCGGATGACGGCGGCCGCCGGGCATTTCGGCGCGATCACCGTGGCCGCGCGGGAGGTAACGCAGTCAGGGCAGGAGGAGCGGCGTGCGATAGACGCGGGGAAGCTGACCAAGACCAGCGTCGAGACGTTCGAGGCGCGCCTTTTCGCGCTCAAGAACCGGGATGCGTACAAAGACCACGAGAAACTGGCGATCAAGCGCGGCCAGCTGGAGAAGGAGCAACGAGACCTGGCGGTCGAGCAAGCCCGGCTGGCCAAGGCCCGGACCAATGTCCAGGACCTGGAGCACGAGGCCGTGGACATTGCCGACCGGCTGGCCGAGGTCGGCCGCGCCGTTGATCGTCACGCCCGGAGTCTGGTCGAGACCGCGGATCGGGCCGGCGTCACCCGTGACGGCGAGCCCGCCGATTCCGGCGAGGATCTCCGCGTCACCGCGAAGGCACGCGCCGCCGCGCGCCGGGATGACATCCGCGAGATCCGCGCGCAGATCGCGCTGGTCCGCGACGCGGAGCGGGACCGCGTAGGCACTGAGACCGCGCTCGGCACGGCGCAGCAACTGCTGGAGAAGCACGAGCAGTCGTGCCGTGACGCCGATGAACAGCTGGACCGTGTGCGCGCGGCCGTCGCCGAGGATATGCGCTCCTGGGCGGGCCGGTGGAGCAGTGATGGACGCTACGCGGTCGTCACCGCCGACCAGGCCAACAGGCTCACCGGGGCACTGGACCAGATCAGCGAGCCAGACGCACCGACCCTCATCGAGATGTTCACCATGCTGACCCAGGAGCGCAAGACGGCCCTGATCACCACCGGCGAACAGCTCAAGAACCGTGACCAGGGCCTAACCGAGCAGGAGACGCAGCGGACCGGCGAGCGGGAAGCGATCGCGGCGGAGCGGGACGATGCGCCGCCGCGATCTGACCTGCGACCTGCGGACCGGACGGGACGCCCGGGTGCGCCCTTGTGGCAGCTCGTGTCCTTCGCCGACGATCTCGACGGCGATGCGGCGGCCGCGATTGAAGGCGCGCTTTATGGTGCTGGCCTGCTCACCGCGTGGATCCATCCCGATCCCACACTGACGGCGGCTGCGGTCGCCGAGGCCGAGGCCGACGGTTATCTCGTCGCCCTCCCGCCGGAGGCGCGACCGGTGGGCCGGACTCTCGCCGACGTACTGGTGCCCGAGCAGCAGGAGATAGTCGCCCCGGTCTTGGTGGCCGCAGTACTCGCCTCGATCGCAGTGGCCGACGAAGTGTCGGTCCGATCCGTCTGGCCGAGTTCAACTGTGCCTGCGGGGACTGTGCCTGCGGGGACTGCGCCTGCGGGGACTGTGCCTGCGGGGACTGTGCCTGCGGGGACTGTGCCTGCGAGGACTGTGCCTGCGAGGATTGGGCCTGCCGGGACTGGGCCGGTCGTGACGACTCGGGCGCAGTACAGCTATGGCCCGCATCTCGGTGCCCGGCCCAAAGCAGCCCCGGAGTTCATCGGCGCTACCAACCGAGCCAACCGGCGTCGCGCCCGCCTAGCTGAACTCGACATCGAGATCGCTGCCATCAGAGGCCAGCGAGATGAGCTCGCGGCCGAACTGGGCCGAACCGGCGACGCGCTCGCTGACCTCGGGCGTGCGCAGCGGGAGTTGCCCCGGACCGCGCCGGTCGCCGCGGCCCTCACGGAGGTTGCGAATGCGGCGGCGCGGCTGTCCGCGGCCCGGGAGCGGCTTAACGAGGCGAAGGCGGACCTCAACACGGCCATCGCGGAACTCGACGCGCGGGCCCGGCGCCTCCGACGTGCCGGAGCCGACCACGACATGCCAGTCGGTCCCGGCGAGGTTGATGCCGTGGAGCGTGCTGTGGTTGAGTTCGAGCGCGCCGCGGATGACCTGGTCCGTAACCGCCGCGATGCGGCCACCCTCAACGATGACCTGGCCAGGCGGCGCACCCTTATAGACCGGCTGAGCACCGAGAACGATGAAGCTGCCGAAATCCTCGCCGACAACCAGGCGGCCCACGCCGCGAACGCGGAAAAGTTGAGCGTTGAAGAGCGGGTAACCGGGGCCGCGTACGAGCAGATCCGTGACGAGATCCTCGAAGCGCAGGAGCAGCTGGGCGCAGCCCGCGCGGAGCTACGAGCCGCTAACGAGAGGGAAGCCAAGGAGCACGACAAGCTCACGGGTGCCCAACGTGACCTTGACCATGGGCGCCGTGACCTGGTCGGCGCCGTGGCCGAGCTAACGGCGCAGGCGGCCGTTTTCGCACCCTATGCCAACGACGACCTGCGCCCTCTGCTCGAGGTGACCGAGACCGCGCCCTGGCCGGGCACCAGTCAATGGCCCGCTGCCGAGCAAGCTACTGCCGCGCTTGTCGATCGTCTGGCTAGCGAGGACGGACCGCCCGAGCCTCTCGACGCGATCAGCGCGGTACTCCCTAACGGTGTCGCCGCGATCCTGGACGCGTTCACCGCCGCGACCCGAGGCGGGCGCGCGGTCACTGACGGCGTCCTCAAGAGCGCTGTGGACCGGACGTGGAGTGCGTACCGGGAGTTCGAGAATGCCCTCAAGGCCGGGGAAGACGGGTACCAGGCCGACATGACCGGGGACGCGCCTTTCGTTGTCGACGTCGCGACCAACGAGGGGCGGGTGCCCGCTGCCGCCTTCGCCCGCAAGATCGCGGAGGACGTGGAGAACCAGGGCATATTGCTGGAAGAGCGCGAGCGTACCGTACTGGAGGATTCGCTGCTGACGGCCTTGGCCCAGCAGATCCATTCCCGCGTGCTCGCCGCCAAGGATCTCGTCAACCAGATGGACGCGGACACCAAGTCCAAGCCGATGTCCTCCGGTATGGCGATCGGAATCGGCTGGGTCCGCTCCGACAAGCTCACCGAGCAGCAGGCCACGGTGTCGCGGCTGCTCGACCGGGACGCCGCGAACCTGGGTCCGGACGGGCTGGCCGAGCTGCGCGGCCTGCTCCGGGCGATGATCCATGAGCACCGCGCGAGCAATCCGCGGGACACTTACCGGGAAGTGCTCGGATCGGTGCTCGACTACCGGTCGTGGCACACCTTCGAGCTGCGGATGCTACGGCCCGGCGGGCCTCCGGAACGGCTGACAAGGAAGAAGCACTCCGAGATGTCGGGCGGGGAGAAGTCCGCCGCGATCCACATGCCGCTGTTCGCCGCGGCCAATGCGTTGTATTCGTCTTCGAAGGCGACCTGCCCGCGCATGGTGGCCCTGGACGAGGCGTTCGCGGGAATCGATGACAAGTTCAAGCCCGAGTTGCTGGGCCTGACCGTCCGGTTCGACCTCGACCTTTTCATGACCGGGCACGACCTGTGGGTCACCTACCCGACCGTGCCGACCATCGCCCACTACGACATGCAGCACGATAAGGCCGCCCACGCGCTTTCGACCCTGCTGGCCCTGTGGGACGGCGAGCAGCTCGTCGACGCCGATGCGGGATACGCAGGCAACGAGGATCTCGCCGCTGAACTGCTCGGCTTCCGCCCGACCCGGCACGTCCCCGCCGATGTCGGCGAGGTGCTGGCGATGAACGTCGACGGCGACGATGACGACGAGGCCGACGAGGACGCGGAATGAGCGAGCCGGAGTGGCGCGGTGCCGCCTGGAGTGAGGAGCGAGGAACGAGCGACGAGGGAAGGCGGCGCCTTAAGGCGCCCCGGAGGCGAGCGGGAGACACAGCATGAGCGGCGGCGCGCCGGGCGCGGACCGGTACCGCGGACCGGAATACGGGCGACTGCTGGCCGCCGCCCGCAAGTCCCTGGAGCGGACCGGCGGCGCGTTGAACGGCCGGATCAGCGTCGCGGATCCAGATGACGCCGAGCGGAAGGCGATCATCGGCATCACGGGCGTCCACCAGCCTGCCGGGATCAAGCGCCTGACCATGCCCCTGGCGGACCTCGATGCCGCGGTGCGCCGTGCGACCGGCCTCGGCCTGGAAGACACCCTCGCCGTCCTCGGCGGCCCGCTGCACAACCGGCCCGCCGAGGCTGCTTCGCTGGCCACTGCCCGCGCCGCGTTGATCGCGGCCGCCGAGGCCAGCCCGTTGAACGAGTCCTGCCACTGGTACTGGAGGTGGCTCGCTGATCTGCGCCGGGACGGCACACTCACGCGGCTGGCCAATCAGGGCGACGCGGCGGTGCTTGGCCAGGCGATCCGCGTTCTTGAGTACCTCGAAGCCCGGTCGGCCAGCGCCGCGCCGATCGCCCTGCCCGCGCTTGCCGCTCAGATCACGGGCGACACGAAGGCGCTGAATCATGGCACGACCCTGGCTACGCTGATCCTGCGCGCCCTGGCCCTTCGGGCGGGCGTTAGTCGGTCGGCTTCCGCCGCGGAGCGCCGGGAGCTGTGGGATCTTTCCGGCGTCATGGTCGACGATTTGGCCAGCCGGGTGCTCGTCCTCAACGTCACCGCGGAGGGATCTGGCCTGGCTGAGTGGCTGGCCGACGCGGCCCGCTACGGCACCCCGTTCCAGGTGACGCTGCATCAGCTCGTCACCCACCCGATCCGGCTTCGTCTTCCCCGGATATTCGTCTGCGAGAATCCTGCCGTCCTCAGACGCGCCTGCGAGGAACTCGGCCCTGCATGCCCACCGTTCATGTGCACTGAAGGCCAGCCATCCACCGCCTTCCACCGGCTGGCCCGGATTGCCACGGAGGCGGGCGGTAAGCTCTGGTACCACGGCGACTTCGACTGGCCAGGCGTCGCCATCGCGGCGGATATGATCGACCGCCACGGCGCCCGGGTCTGGCAGATGAATGCCAGCGACTACCTGGCAGGGGTCAAAACTGACGGCCCCTGCGTCGCGCTCAACGGCGATCCCGTGGCGACGCCATGGGACCCCGAGCTGCGCGAGACAATGCGCGGGACCGGGCGAGCCGTCTACGAGGAGACTGTCACTGATCAGCTCCTCAGGGACCTCACCGACGAGCGGTTTAGGGACAGGGATGAACGCCACCGGTGATGCGGCACGGATTGTCCGGTTCTGGCACGCGGTCGAGATGTTCAGCCCGCAGAAGCTGCCTGACCCTGACGTACGTGTACACGTGGCGGACGTGCACCCGGGTGAGCCGATGCCGTGGGAGCCAGGTTCGCGGCTGAACTCGCAGTCGATCCGGCCCAACCAGCCGGGTGAGCAATTCGACCTCGATGACACAGTTGTTCTCGTGCGGCGATGCTCTCCGCCTGACGATGTGGTCATAGCGGAACGCAAGGGCTGGGGGCACCCTGACACGCTGGCCGACCACCTGGCCGAGCGGTTGTCCCGCGCCTACAGCAGGTACACGCTAAGCGAGTTTGGGGCAGTGCTGCATCACAACTTTGACAAGCTCGCCCTGCTGGGTGGCTCATGCGAAGTTCGGTACGGCCGTGGCCTGATGACCAGCCCCGTGCGGGTCTTGGTGAATGGCCGTGCGGCGCGATCGTGCGGTGGCTCCAACGTTCCCGTCGAGGATTTGATTAATCATGAGGTGAGATCGTTTATTCGTCATCGCCTGCCAGGTCGTGACTCGGGACTGCAAGCATACGAACAAAGAGGCTGCCGCTGTGCATGATGCTCGCACGCTTTTGGACCTGGGCGAGGAGGCCGTCCGCCGCTTGGCGCGACGGGGCTTCACTCTCGATCTCGCCTTGATCGAGGAGCTCTTCACGCGCCGGAACTCTTTGATCAAGAGAGCTGACGATTTGCGGGCCGAATCCAAGCAACTCGCGCAAGAGGTCGCCGGCGTTGCCAAAGCGGGGGGTGACGCATCGAAGCTAAAGCAAAGAGCCCGTGAGCTGAAAGAACTGGTGCGGGCCACCGAGCTGGAGCAGGAAAAGGTCGATGCCGAGTTGCATGAGTTGCTGCTTGGCATCCCGAACTTTCCGGCCGATGACGCTCCGGATGGCGACAGCGAGGAGTTTGCGGTAGAGGTCCGCAAACACGGCACCCCGCCGGCCTTCTCGTTCGATCCCAAAGATCACGTCGACTTGGGCGAGGCGATGGGAATCCTCGACTTCCGACGAGCGACGAAGCTTACGGGCCCCCGGTTCAGCGTTGCGCGGGGCGCGGGTGCGGGGCTGGAGCGAGCGCTAGCGACGTTCTTCCTTGCACTACACACCAGCCGCCATGACTATACGGAGTTCTCCGTACCGCACTTGGTGACCCGGCAGACGATGACCGGTACGGGCCAGTTGCCGAAGTTCGAGGAGGACCTGTTCAAGTCGGGAGTCGGGGACCGCGACCTGTTCCTGATCCCTACTGCGGAGGTGCCGCTGACCAACCTCCACGCCGATGAGATCCTGCCTGCCGAGGATCTGCCATATGCCTATACGGCGTGGACTCCCTGCTACCGCTCGGAGGCAGGATCTTACGGGCGTGACACGCGTGGGATCTTGCGACTCCACCAGTTCAGCAAGGTTGAACTGGTCCGCATCGCCCGCGCCGAGGACTCCCGCAACGAGCTGGAAACAATGCTTTCGCATGCTGAGGCGTGCTTGAAGGAGCTGGATTTGGCCTACCGAGTGGTTAAGCTCGCTGCGGGCGATCTCGGGTTCAGCGCCGCTTTCACTTACGATATCGAGGTGTGGTTGCCCAGCCAGAGCACGTACCGCGAGATCAGCTCCTGCTCTGATTGCGGTACGTTCCAAGCGCGGCGTGCGGCCATCCGCACCCGCGCAAAAGACGGTCGGCGCGGGTTCGCCGCCACTCTGAACGGGTCAGGGCTCCCGATCGGCCGAACGATGGCCGCGCTGCTGGAGCAGCACCAGCAGCAGGACGGGTCGGTGACCATCCCGCAGGCGCTGGTTCCTTATGCTGGCTTCCGCCGCATCGCCGCCGACGGCACAACCCACTCCTGACCCGGTGTTGGTGGGCGTCTGCGACTTCCCGGGAGCTTACCCGTTCCCGCCCATCGGCTACGGCGGGATCGAGCGATGGCTCTGGGCGGTAGCGATTGGAGCACGGAAGGCTGGGGCCGAGGTTCATCTGCTTGGCCCTCAGTGGCGAGCGGAATTAGCTGCCGACTGGACAATCCGGCCAACCCGGTTGGAAGATCTGACCCCAGGCAAACGACAGGCCCGGGAACTCCGGGCTGCCGGCTACGACCTCTTGGCAGTCGGTCACGAGTATCCGTCTCTGCCTGCGTGGCGAACAATGTGGGAGACGCTCGGGACAGAGGTGGCTGCTTTCCAGCACTGGCCGTACTTCCAGCACTGTCCAGACGCTTTCGATGGTCAGCGGTCGCGGCTCTACTGCTACAGCGAAGAGATGTGCGGCCGCTACGCCGTACACCGGCCGATTCCAGAATTAGCCCTTCACCTCGGACTAGGGGAGAATGAGCTGCCCGCAACTGAAGGCACCGACCTTCTGTGGATCGGTCGAATCGACGCACAGAAAGCCCCGCATCTGGCGATCCGCGCCGCGCAGGTTCTCCGGCGGAGGCTGACGATTGCGGGCCCGGTGTTCGATCCAAGCTACGTAGCGGAACACCGCGAACTATTTCAGTCCGAGTACGTGACCCTGGCAGGAGAAGTCGCCGGGAAGGCCAAGATGCATTTCCTGGCCGATGCAAACGTAGTCGCGTACACCTGCGCCCGCGGATACATCGAGGCCGGCGCAGCCACATTCGGTGAGGCCCTGCGGGCGGGCAGCCCAGTAGCGGCGCTGGCGTGGCGGCACGGTACGTGCGCTCAGGCGGCACTGTGCGCGAACACCGGCAGCATCGCCTTGGTGAATCCGGAAGCCCCGGATGGCGCGGCTGCGAAAGCCCTGGCCAACTCTATCGAACAGGCGACGCTACTTCCAGCCAGGCATGTGCAGGAAATTGGCTTGGCGCGCTTCGACCCGGTCCGGCATTTCCGTGCGCTGTCTGGCAACTCGTGTTGAGCGATCAGGCAGCGGAGCTGCTAACAGCGCTCCGCGGCACCTTGCCAAAGTGGGACTGCGTAGTTGACGGTGAGCGTGTCGCATTCAGCCAGACAATCAGGGCGCCATACCGCCCCCGGAAAAGGATGCCGGCTTGGCCGCAGCTTCTGGGTGACCTGAGTGCTGGATGCTCAGAACGAGGTATCGTTAGTAGCGAGCCGCTGCCTCTGCGCGGAATGGGCGATGCAGATTTTACTTTTTCAGCCGTGCAGGCCCTGGAGCCCTACCTGAAACACCGGCAACAACACATCCACGGAGTCGGTTACATCCCGCAACCGGTCGTCCGCTTCACCGGTGAGAGGAATCAGCGAGGTACGTTGCAGCCAGGCTTCTTGACATCGTTCATCAATGTGTCGGTAGTGCAGCCGATTTCCACGATCCCGGAGCACGCAGCCACGGCGATTTGACTTTAGGTGACGCCGTCCTGCTGTGGAATACGACAGACCCGCGGTTCCTAGCAACTGATATAGGATCCGGGCTAGAGAGGCTGCGCTGGGCTGTGGCGAGCCGCCCCTGGCCAGAGACCGTTTACGACAGGCTGGCTGCTGTGGCAGACACCGAGACGCTAGACGCCTTGCGCACCGCGACGTTAGTTGCAGGATCGGGCGTACGCCCGATCCTGGGGGACCAGGTAACGCTGTGCGTCGCCTCATGCGGAGGGAGCAGGACCGCCTGAGTGGCCTCGGCTTCAGTCGAGTCGTGCGGTGGGCCCATGAGTACTGGAGCCTCGTCAAGCCATTGCAAGTCCCCTGGCCTGAGGTCTGTCGCATCCTCGAAACCGAGGTCTTCGAAAACCGCTGACACACGCCAATCATGGGCTGGACTTGCCCCTTGTGGAGGCGAGTGCCCGCCTAAGTCGACTCCGCCGCCGTCACGCCCGGAGCACACTGTCGACATGCGCGCGTACGTCGGGGTGACTGACAGCGGGTGCCCTAATCGCGTTGCCTGATCCACACCGAGACATGAGCTGGTTCCAGGGCCTGGTGCACGACACCCAGCAGGTCCGCGCGGACAGCATCGAGATCCACCGCGTCCTTCAGCCGGGCCGCGAACGCGGCCACTGTCTTGTCCGAGTCGTAGCGTGCCCGGTTGAACCGCCGGTCCACCGCCCGTTGCACCCGCAGCCGCAGCGGGCTGAACAACGCCGCCGCCGCCAGGGTCGACGCGGCCACCGCCACCGGCGAGGAAAACGACAGCACCTGCGTGGCTAGCAGCACCAGCACGGCGTACACCCCGACCAGCAGCCCGGTCACGATCGCGTAGGCGAGGGTCCGGCTGATGATCCGGTCGATGTCATACAGCCGGTACTTCAGGATCGCGACGCCGATGCTGACCGGCAGGGCGGCTATCCCGACCAAGGGGAGGCTACTGCCGAGCAGGACCGCCAAGACCGGCGAGATAACAGCGATCGCGGCGCCGGACGCGAGCCACTTCAGCTGCTGGCGGCGTTCTCCCGCCGCCCGCCGCCAGCTGAGCACCTGGTGGGCCACGAACGACAGCCCGATCACAACGATCGAGACAATGGCGGGAACGACGAGCCATTCAGGCGGATTACCAAGCGACCCGGCCAGGTGACCGCCGTTCGTGAGGTTGCCGGACGTGTCGAGGCGGATGTCGTGACCGGCGACCGCGGCCAACGAAGGGGCGAAGGCGACAATCGTCAGGTAGGCAACGAGCCCGGCGTAAGCCCAGAGAACCCAGCGCCAGCGCCGCGACGCGGGAACAACACGATGACCAGGGGAAACAATGCGAACGACGGTGCCAGCAACGGAGCGAGGATCACAGCTACCGGAGCGAACGGCAGCCCGCGGTGGCCGAGGCCGTAGGCGAGCACCGCGTAGAAACCGGCGCCGCCGCCGAGCGTGTACAGCATGGTGAAAATGAGCAGGATCCAGCCGATGGGATTGCGGGGCTGCCGCCGCGCGACAACGACACCCACACCGGTGAAGATCAAGACGATAGCGATTCCTGACCCGAAGTGGTGGATCGACAGCCGCGGGTCGACGAGGTCCTTCAGCGCCGCGGTAGCGACCGCCAGCACCAGCACCAGGACACCGAGCACTGTCGCGGTGGCGGGTGACACCAGCTGGAAGCGGCGGGCCGTGACGTCCGTCGCCACCGGCGTCCGCGCGGCCTTTGGCTGCACCTCTCCCACGGAACGTCACGCTACGCCCGGGACCGTTCCGAGAACGTTACGGCGGTATCGGAACCCCCAGCCAGATCCAGGTCACCAACTGCGGCTGTGCTACTAATGGCCCGCTGGAGTCTGGACCGGACGTCACTCGACCAGCAGATAACTTGATTTATCCCACCCTTCCACGCGTCGGCGGAGCCGATCCAGCCCGCGCTCCACGGCATCGGCGCAACACAGCGGCGACCCCCACTGGCCGCTGATGGTTTCCACCAGCAGCAGCCCCCGGCCGCTTTCCTCGTCGCCGCTGACGTCGATGCGCACCGGCGGCTGCGGGCAACCGTCCCAGACCACGATCAGCACACGCGCCTTGTCAGACAGCAGCCACAGCCGCACCGGAAGGCCCCGCGCTACGGACCGGGACGCGGCGACGGCGTTGGTGACCAACTCCCGAGACCAGGATCTCGACGTCGTCGCCCAACCCCTTCAGTACTGGTGAAGTCGCGTAACCGATCAGTGCGTATACGCCGGTGGCCTGGGACTGTAATTTCAACGGTGTAACCCCCGAGATGGAGGAGACACCAGTGACTGACGTGACGACCGACAATGACCAGGCTCCCGTGGAGCTGTCCGCGGGCGATGAGCAGGTGCTGCGCGAGCTTACCGAGCGGGCCC
>WNFG01000610.1_pt1 | contig 29793 bp, 28 predicted proteins | sample 5400431 | NCBI WGS metagenome assembly WNFG01 (sample SAMN13153346, study PRJNA577476) | soil metagenome | isolation source: 120 cm saprolite under Douglas fir tree site 2 hole 3 replicate 2 | place: USA:California | collected 2015-04-18 | reverse complement strand
GCCCCGGTGGAGGTAGCCGTGCGAGTGGCCGGTCTGTTCTGCGGCGATGCCGCGCGGCTCGACGAGCGCGCAGCTATAGCCCAATTTGTCGAGTGCAGCGGCGGTCAGTACGCCCATGCCGCCGGCTCCTGCGACGACGACATCGAACTCTTCGCCGATATCAGGGATTGCGCTACGCATGCGGCACCTCATGGCTCGCACTGTCGCTCAACAACGACTCGAGGTTGCTCACCCACACCACGCCGCGGCCGCGATCGGCGATGGCCAGGCGGCCGGTGCGGTTGACCGACAAGCCGAGCGGCGATGCCACAAAATCGGCGAGGAGGCTGCGCACGACGAGCGGCAGCGTACCGCCTCGATCCGGGACTTTGAATACCGACACACACCCGTTCGCGTCATCCGAGACGAGCAAATAACGGTTTGTCCTGCAAACACCCACGGGAGACGCGTCGCGCGGCAGGTGCTGCATGGTGTACTCGACCCGCTCGAGCTTTGTGGCCGTGGGCCGCAGGCGGATTAGCCGCTGGTTCGATGTGTCGGCAACCCAGATCTGAGCTCGGTCCGCGCAGACGGCGTGCGGAAAGCGAAATCCGTCCCTGATCTCGTTCCAGCCTTTTTCAGAATTGCGGATGTGCGGCGTCTTCCAGAGCACACGATGGTTGTCGGTGTCAGCGATGACGGAGAAGCCCATGCCTTGAAAAACGCCGTGGGGCCGTTTGAACCGCTCGTGGGCCGCGGCCGGAATGGCGATGACGTCGGTGAGCGCGCCGAGGACCATTCGACCGATGAGAATCTCGTTTGCGCCCAAATCGGACACCGCGAGGATGCGGCGGTCGAGATGGAGGTGATACGGCTCGTCGAGGCCGACCAAGAGCACTGTGGCCTCGTGGCGCTTTCGGATACGCAGCACGTGGCCGAAGTATTCATCGGCCACAATGAGCTCCTCGTCCTGCCACCACGATACGCCTGTCACCTGCATCATCTGCGAAGGCACGCAAATCAGCTCGACATTGCGCGGCGGCGCGAAGATGAAGTGCAGCAGGTGCGCCAGTCCGCGGTCGAGCCCGATCAGCCCGGCATTGATGATTCGGATCGACTGCTGCGCCTGCAGCGGCGGTGGCATCGCGTCCGTCGTGAAGATGCATAGAGCGGACGCATCACGGCCATCCAGGTTGTAGAGCTCGTCCGTGAGTGCTCCGAACGGCCAGGCGCGTGTTGCGCAGAAGAGCACAACTTTGGCGTCGCGCGCGAGCAGGGGGGCCAGAGTCGTTACGATATCGGCGTCGACCGCCTTGCAGTCGATGCGGCGGTCCTGCAATCCGTCCGCATAGCGAAGCGCCGCGGCGTAGTCCTGCCGGGCGCAAAGCAGATAGACGACAGGGATCCTCATCGTCCACCTTGGGGGCGATTCACAACATCGACTACGGCATCCCCGATCTGAGCCGCCATCGCGTCTGTCATCAAAGGATGCACTGGAAGACAAATGTGCCTTCGGCAGAAGCGATCCGCGATCGGCATGCGCAAGCGGTCAACGACGCCCCGCAGCACAGGTTGGCGGTGACAGGGCAGGAGATAGACCTCACCGCTGAGCGCCACGCGGTGCTCTTCCCGCAACGTCGTCTTGAGTCTGTCGCGGCCAGCGTTTGGAAGAATCGCCACGAATTTGTAGTAATTCGGATCATTGCGCGGAACTTCGACGATCTCCAACGCGGTGCCCCTGAGAACGCGCGTGTACGCCGCGGCCACGCGGCGGCGAGCTTCCAACATACGCGGGAGACGTCGCAACTGGGACAAGCCGACCAGTGCGTGCACCTCGCTGATGCGCCAACTGTTGCCCCAAACGTAATGTTTGTTCACCCACGGCTCGCGCTTGCCATGGTCGCGATGCATGCGAGCCCGTTCGGCCTCGCGCCGCGAATGAAGAACGAGCATTCCCCCTTCGACAGAGGTCATGACTTTCGTCGGGTAAAACGAGAACGCGCTGATGTCTGACAGCGTGCCTGCGAATCGGCCGTCGAGCGTTGTCCCGTGCGCGTGCGCGGCGTCCTCGATGACCCGTATCCCGCGTCGCGCACAGAACGCGCGTATGTCGTCGATCTGCGGGGTAACAAAGCCGCCGATATGCACAATGACGACGGCAGCAGTGCGTCGCGTGACGGCCTTCCGTACCGCATCGAGCGTGATCGACAGCGTCGTGCGATCCATGTCGATGAAGCGCACGATCGCTCCGGCATTGAGCGCTGCGACTGGCGTAGCGATGTTGGTGTTCGTGGTCATGATGACCTCCCGGCCGGCAACGCCAGCGATCCTGAAAGCGATTTCCAGGGCGGCGGTCCCGCTGCTCGTAGCGACCGTGAATGGTGCACCGATGTAGCGGGCAAACTCGCGCTCAAACGCCTCGGTGTGCGGCCCCAGGATAAACGGACCATCCCTCAGTGTTGCGGTAATCTCGCCCGCAAGCGCCTGAAGATCTTCGGCGGGGATGCCAACGTTCACCGCGCCGAGCAGCGCTGCCGCACTCACCGCTGCCCCTTAGCGACGAACAGCAGCGTGAGAGCGGCGAGCGTCGCGCCATCAGTGATGCGGCCGTCGCGGATGTAGTCGATCATCCGCAGCTCACCGACGGCGGTAACAGTGTGCCGCTCGCGTGCCGTCGTGATGGTGTGCGGGTCTGGAGTACCGGTCAATCCATCGGCGAGGAAGACGATCATCCATTCTGAACAGAAGCCGTTGCTCGGTGCGATGCGCCCGAGCTCGTGGAGCTCACCAGCGTGGAGCGAAGTCTCCTCGAGCAACTCGCGGCGTGCGGTCTCGGCGGCGCGCTCCGCGGTGTCGTACGCACCGGCGGGGAACTCCAGCGAACGCTGCCGAATCGGGTATCGGTACTGCTCCACGAGGACATACTCACCCGACACGAGCCGAGGCACGACGATCACGCTACCTGGGTGATCGACGTATGTATATTCGAAGCGTTCGCCGTCAAGTCCCTCGACCTCGTCACGTACCAGTCGCAGGCCGAACCACTCATAGATCAGTTCACTCCGCACGAGCGTTAGAGTGGTTTCGTTCTGGTGCTCACTCATTCAGGGAAGGGACCTCCTATATTAGGAGTGGTGTTTCGCCGATTTTCCCTACCCCCCCCGCGTTGGTGGGGGGATGACCTGCTGTGAGGTTCGTGGTGCGTCCGATTGACTTCGCACCGGCAGCAGGCATAATGCCGCCCCACGTGAACACGACGTCCTGCTTCGCCGCGCGATTTACCGGTTGCTTTCAAAAGGAGCAGCGGTGACGTCTTAGCGTAGCAATCTCAGTCAGTCCACCCGACCCGCTCCTCATGCCGAGGAGCGGGTTTTTTGTTTTCAGGAGGTAATCGATGATCGCGGATCAACTGACCGTGGCGTTTCAGGGGGAGTACGGAGCCTTCAGTGAGAGCGCCGTGCGGAGAATATTGGGCTTTGAGGTGACCCTTCGTCCGTGTGAAACGTTCGACGACATGTTCGACGCCGTCCGGTCGTCCGCCGCCGATTGTTGCGTGTCGCCGATCGAGAACAGCCTGGCCGGCTCGATTCATCGCAATTACGATCTGATGATCGACTCCGGTCTCCGCATCTTCGGTGAGACCAACGTCAGGATCGTCCACAACGTGATTGCCGCGCCCGCGGTGACGCTGGCGAATGTCCGGCGGATCTATTCGCATCCGGTGGCGCTTGCGCAATGCCTGCGGTTCTTCCGCGCCAATCCCGACATCGAGGCCATCCCCACGCACGACACGGCGGGGGCCGTGCGCGAAGTGCTGCAACGGCAGCGGCCCGATGAAGCGGCCATCGCTTCGGCGCGTGCGGCGGAGATTTATGGCGGGACGATCCTGGTCAGCTCTGTGGAGGATCACCAGCAGAACTTCACCCGCTTCCTGTTGCTGGCGGCCGGAACCTCGGACATTCAGCCGGTCGAGCCGGCCCGCCGCTGGAAGACCTCGCTGATGCTGCGTCTTCCCGACAAGCCCGGCGCGCTCTTCCGCGCCCTCGGCGCGTTCGCGCTTTTCGACATCGACCTCTCGAAGATCGAGTCGCGCCCCATCGAAGGGAGGCCGTGGGAGTACGCGTTCTACATCGACGTCATCGGCAACCGCACCGAGGCCCCGCTCGAACGCGCCATCAGCAACCTCGAGCAGATGGCCGAGGAGCTGCATGTTCTCGGGTCGTATCCGACGCGATGGTGAGGGGACGCATGTAACGGTAGGGAAGTTCGCGTCACTAACACTCCATAGGTAGAGGGTATCTCCATGGCCATCACCAGCGAGTCGACGACGTTCACCAAAGACATCCAGGGGCGCTACCTCTGCAACACATACGGAGAGGCGACGGCGGGCGGGCCGTTTGACATCGTCGTCATCGGCGGCGGCACGTTCGGCGCCGCAATCGCCGAGCACGTCTGGTATCGGCAGAAACGGGCGGGGGGCGGTCTTCGGACGGTCGTTCTCGACGCGGGTCCCTTCACGCTTCCGGAGCATGTGCAGAACACCGGCATCCTCGGCCTGTTCGATCCGGCCGATGTGGTCGTCCTCAATGAAAACGCCAAGCAACCGGAACCGGCGCGCAACGAGGTGTGGGGCGTGCCGTGGAAGTCGGCAACGCCGTTCAAAGGGCTGGCGTACTGCCTCGGCGGGCGCTCGCTGTACTGGGGCGGCTGGTCGCCGCGTCTGCTGGACGCGGAGGTGTCGACGTGGCCTCCCGAGGTCGTGGCCGACCTGACGAGCACCTACTTCGACGAGAGCACGAAGCAGATCGGCGTCGATGACACGAACGACTTCATCTTCGGCGAGCTGCAGAACGTGCTGCGCCGGCAGTTGTTCGACAACCTCGGCACCGTCGCCGCGGCGATCCCTCTGGCCGAGCTGCCACCCTCGCCGCTGATGCATCCGGGCGCCGATCCGGCGCAGCTCCTCGGCCTCACCTCGACGACCGGCCTCTCGCAGGACGACCTTCTCAACCTGCTGAAGCTCGAGGCGCCTCTGGCCGTGCAGGCGCGCGCGCCGCACGCCGGATTCTTTCCGATGAACAAGTTCAGCACCGTGCCGCTGCTGATGAAGGCGGCGCGCACGGCTTACGCCGACAACTCCGACGACGCCAGGAAGGAGTTCATGGTCGTGCCGAATGCGCACGTGCTGACGCTGCGCACCACGCGCAACGGCGACACGTGGCGCGTCACACGAGTGGAAACGAGCCAGGGCCCGATCGATCTCGCGCCGGACGGCGTGGCCGTCATCGCCCTCGGCACCATCGAGAGCGCACGCCTGGCCCTGGTCACCTTCGACGGCAGTGGCATCCCGACGTTTCCCCGCATGGGCAGGAACCTGATGGCGCATCTCCGCTCGAATCTGACCTTCCGCGTTCCGCGAACGGCCATCCCGGGCCTCTCCGCGGCGGTGCAGGAACTGCAGGCAGCGGCGCTCTTCGTCAAGGGCCGCGCCATGAAGGGGAGCACTTTCCTCGGGCATTTCCATCTGCAGATCACCGCCAGTGGCGGCGCCAGCACCGTCGGCTCCGAGGATGAGCTGTTCCGCAAGGTTCCCGACATCGATTTCTACGAAGCGCTCAGCAGCTCGACGGACACGCACGTGGCCATCTCCATCCGCGGAATCGGACAGATGTCGCCGGACGATCTGTCGAGCCCCGATCCGAGCCATAGCAACGTGTCGCTCGACGGGGCGCTGCGCGACGAGTACGGCGTCCGCCGCGCGCGCGTGACCATGGCGAAGTCGCAGACGGACAACGATCTGTGGGACGCGATGGACGCGGCCATGGTCAAGGTCGCGCAGGTGCTCGGTGCGCCCGCGAGCGTGACCCCGGCGCGCGACGGTCTCGGCACGACTCATCACGAGACCGGGACGCTGTCGATGGGATCCGATCCTGCGTCGAGCGTCACCGACGCCGACGGCCGGCTTCATCACACCGAGAACCTCTACGCGGCAGGCCCGTCGCTCTTTCCGACGATCGGCTCGCCGAATCCGATGCTGACCGGCATTGCCCTGGCCCGGCGTACCGGCGATCACATCATCAATCCGCCTGCATTCGTCGCCGCGAGCGGATTCCAGTCGATCTTCGACGGCACGCTGACCGGCTGGAAGATGTCGACGATCAGGAATCAGCCGGGACGCGACAATCCCGGCACCTTCGTCGTCCGCCGTGGCGCGCTCGAATCGCGGCCCGGCACCGATCTCGGTCTGCTCTGGAACGTGAATCCGGCGCCGCCGCGCTTCTTGCTGCGCCTCGACTGGATGATGACCGCCCCCGACGACAACTCCGGCCTCTTCCTCTGCTTCCCCGATCCCGAGAGCAAGGGATACGACAACACGGCCTTCGTCGGCGTCGACTTCGGATTCGAAGTGCAGATCGACGAACAGGCGCGACCGGACGGCGCGGGCATCCACCGCACCGGCGCGATCTATTCGTTCCAGGGCCCCAACCTCGGCGCGCTGAACGTGCGGCCCGTGGGGGAGTGGAACGCCTACGAGATCACAAAGGACGGGCCGGACATCAGGGTGTTGCTGAACGGCCAGACCGTGAACCAGTTCCACTTCACCGGTGATCCGCAGTCACCCACCCGAGGGCAGGGATCGTTCATCGGTCTGCAGAACCACACCGGGAGAGTGCGCTTCCGCAATCTGCAGTGGAAGGCCTTGTAACCGGAACTCTCAACGGCTGAGCACGTATTCAAGGATGTGTTCTCTGTACTGTTTGCTCTGACCATTGGCGGTTCGCCGTTGTCGGCGGACCGAGTGCTGATCCAGAAGTCAGCCAGACAACTGACACTGCTCAGAAACGGCAAGGCGCTTCGCACGTATCACGTCAGTCTGGGCTCCGAACCGGCCGGGTCCAAGGATCGAGAGGGCGACGGGCGTACTCCCGAAGGACTCTACAAAATCGATAGCCGCAACGCGTACAGCAAGTACCACCGGTCGCTGCACGTCTCCTATCCCAACGCCACGGACCGTCTTCGAGCCCGCCGCCTGCACGTCTCACCCGGCGGCGCGATCATGATTCACGGCACACCGAATCGTTGGCGAGGGCTGCGCTTCGTCTTCGCCCACACCGATTGGACCAAGGGATGTATCGCCGTGTCGGATGCGGAGATTGAGGAGATCTGGAAGCTGGTGCCGGATGGGACGGTGGTGGAGATCCGGCCGTGAGGTAGGCTAGTCGACGTCATGCAAAGCAAAGCAACGACCGTCTCCGCCTACCTCGCTTCCCTGCCGGACGACCGGCGGAAAGCCATCGAGACTGTCCGCGCTACGATCCTCGCCAATCTCGACAAGGACTTCGAGGAGGGGATGCAGTACGGAATGATCGGGTACTACATCCCGCACAGCTTCTATCCGGCCGGCTATCACGCGGATCCGAAACAGGGGCTTCCGTTTGCGGCGCTGGCATCGCAGAAGAGTTACATGTCGGTCTATGTGATGGGCTTGTACACCGGCTCGGACAACGCGCTGGTGCGGTGGTTTCACGAAGCGTGGGAGAAATCGGGAAAGAAGAAGCTGGATATGGGGAAGTCGTGCATCCGCTTCAAGAAGGTCGATGATCTGGCACTCGACGTCCTTGGCGAGGCAATCCGGCGAATGCCGGCGAAGACGTACATCGAGGTGTACGAGAAAGCGAGGCGGAAGGGGTGAGGACCGAGGTTTCGCGGTCTCGGGGTTGCGCAGTCTCGCGGTGGTAATGCAGCAGACACCGCGAGACCCCGCAACCGCGAGACCGCGAAACCGCGATCAAATCGCCGCCGGAACTCTATCCGGTATCAGCACCGTCCGCCCTTCTCTCCGCCAGATCATGGCGCTGATCCACCAGCGGCCGTCGCGCTCGAAGAGCTGGATGCTGTTGACGCCGCGGTTGAGCGGGGCGCCGTTGCGGGTCTGGCGGGTCTCGTAGGCGCTCAGAACCTGCGCCACTTCACCGAATCGATGCGTCTCGCGCCAGATCTCGCCTTCCCAGAAACTCGGGAGAACACCTGAGTCGATCATCGACTCGAAATTCTCCCGGAACGAATCGACGCTGAATTCGAAGACGCCCTCGTCGTTGACGCGCACCAGGCGCGCACCCGGAGCGAAGATCTCCAACTGACGGCTCCAGTCGGGCCGCGTGCCTGGCTCGAAAGAGACCATCTCGTACATCTCGGTAATGACAGAATCGATGCTCATAGATCGATGAATGATAGCAATCCCGGTCACGATCATCGCGCTGAGCCTCGCCTCAAGTGACACAGGCGCATACAATCGCCGTGTGCAGGAAAACGCTCGTCTGGAAGCGCTGCGGCGCTCGGCGGACCCCGTTCTCGTGGCTGCGATCCAGGAAGTCATCGAAAACGGGAAAGACTCCGACCTCTGCCGCATCGATCCCATCCAATTCGCCATGGCGAGGGGACTCAGCCAGGAAGCGACGCTCGACGCCTTCGTCAGAGCCTCGCGCCTCGGCATCTTCGAAATGTCATGGAACCTGCTGTGTCCCGGCTGCGGCGGCGTGTTGACGGCCACGACTGACCTGAAGGAAATCCAGGACAACTACAATTGCGCTCTTTGCGCCGTCGGGTACGAGCCAACCCTCGATGAGATGGTGGAGGTCAGCTTCAGCATCAGCCCCGCCATCCGCCGGATCGCTCTGCACGATCCCGATTCCGTTCCGGTCCTGGACTACTACCGCTTCCTCCACTTCAGCAACACCATGGTCCTCCCGCGGAAAGACGAGTATCAGGAGCGGTGGGACGAGTTCACCATCGAGGCTGAGGAGGTGCTGCCGGACGAGAAGATCATGATGTCGATCCAGCTTCCGCCGGTCTTCACCATCCTCTTTGAGCCGATCTCACATCAGGCCCTCTTCCTCGACGTTCAGGGAGAGCCAGTGAAGGAGCGACGAGATCTGACAGTCGTCTACGGCGAAGGCGGCACCATGACTCGGACCGAGGTGATGGCGCCCGGCCCGCTGCGGCTCACTCTCATCAATCGGACCAACCGGCGCATCCTTCCCGGTCTTTTTCGCGCGGGCGAAGAATTCCATCATCAGTTCAACGAGCGGCAGGAGTTTCTGACCGCGAGCCGTCTTTTCACCAACCAGACCTTCCGCGATCTTTATCGGACGGAGGCGGTGAACGTCGACCAGAGGCTGAAGATCGCCAGTCTGACCGTGCTGTTCACCGATCTCAAAGGATCGACGGAACTGTACGAGAGAGTGGGGGATCTCGCCGCGTACGATCTGGTCCGGGCCCATTTCAGGGTCCTCGCGGATGTCGTGCGCGGAGAGTCGGGAGCCGTGGTGAAAACGATCGGCGATGCCGTGATGGCAACCTTTCCCACCGCGGCAATGGGTGTCTCGGCCGCCCTGAAGATGCGTTCGGCCATGGACAGACTGAACGAGTCGAGAAGGCACGAGGATCTGCTGGTGAAAATCGGAATGCATGAGGGGCCGTGTCTGGCGGTTACTTCGAATGATCGGCTCGACTACTTCGGCCAGACGGTCAACATCGCGGCCCGGGTGCAGGGATTGGCTACATCACGGTCCATCTTCGTTACCGAGCCGGTCGTTACGAACGCCGCGGTACAGGAGCTCCTGACAGCAAACGCACTCCTTCCGACCGCCCACCGGGCTCTGTTACGCGGGATCGCCGACGAGCTCACCGTGTACGAAATCCCGTAAGAGGCAGCGTTAGAGTTGATACGCATCTGACTCGCAGCATTCGCGCGTAACGCGATGCCGGAACGCGAACACGCGCCGCAGCCGCCGCTCGATGACGATTCCGGCGAGCGCGCGGCCGAGGATGCCGAAAGGGGGCTCGTACTCGATGTCGTCGATGAGCAACGCCCCCTCCGGATGCGGTTCGACGATGTGCCGGTGACGCCAGCTCCGGAACGGACCAAGCACCTGTTGGTCTTCGAAGGAATGCGGCGGATCGTAGGCGGTGTGCTGTGACTCCCAGCGGATGAAGATGCCCGGGGCGATGCGAGCATCGACGATGGCGCGGCTTCCGACGTGCAGATTCGCCGCGCGCTCGATCACGCGCGATTTCTCCCACGGCGGCATCAGACGTGTGAATGCATCGGGCAGCTCGTGAAAGGCGAAGAGTTTCTCGGGCGTCGTATGGATGACGCTTCGGGCAATGAATCGCATCAGAACGTTTGCCATACTAAAGCGGATGCGTAGGTAGACTCTCTCGATGTCCGCGCAGATCGTTTTCATCTCGCTGTACCTCGGGCTGATCGCCGGGCGGCAGCCGGTCGAGCTGCATGCCGGCCCCGAGGTGAAATCGATCCGCATCCTCGTCGACGGACGCGAGTCGGCGATCTTGAAAGCTCCTCCCTGGCGGGCCATCGTCGATCTGGGACGCGCGTTTGAGCCGCGCGGGCTGGTGGCGGTGGCTTACGACCGCGATGGCGACGAGATCGGCCGCACGTCGCAGACCATCAATCTGCCGCGCCCCTCGGCGGAGCTGACGCTCGGTTTGCAGAGCGACGAGAAAGGAGTCCCCGTCTCCGTCGCACTTCGCTGGGAGCATGCATTCGCCGCGAAACCGTCGCGCGCAACGGCCAGCATCGATGGACAGAAGTTGCGCATCGATGAGCAGTTTCACGCACGTCTTCCGGCGCTCGACGCCGCGCATCCTCACGTGATCGAGGCGGAGCTGCGCTTCGACGACGGTGTGACGGCGCGGCGCGAGCTGGTGATCGCCGGCGGGGAGGCCGGCGACTCGATCAGCACCGAGTTGACGCCGGTGGTGTTCACGGGAAAGGCTCCCGGAAAACAGCAGACGCTCGCCGGATGCCTGTCGTTAAACGGTAACCCCGTGCAGACGAGGGGCGTCGAGACCCCGGACGCGCAGGTGCTCGTGGTGCGCGAGCCGAACGCCGTTGAGACGCTGGCCGCGCTCGATCCGGGCCATTCCATCAGCCGCAGTTGGCGCGAAACGCATGAGCTGAACCATCGGATGGCCCTCGATCCGGGGACGACGATGAGCTACACCTGGCCGATCGCCAAACACCTCGAAGCCGCGGGGCATGTGCCGTCGAATGTCTTCCAGACCTCGGCGACCGTGTCGTCGCAAGACTCCGGGATGATGGGGTTTCTGATGCTCGACTACGTCGAGGCCAGCGGGCAGAAGGGGGTGGTCGACCCGAACAGCCGCCGGCGCTTCGCCGACGCGGTAGCCGTGGCCGGCCTCAACGCCAGCACCGGCTCGCACCGCCGCGCCGTGGTCCTGGTACTGAGCCGGTCCGCGGATCAGAGCACGATCGAGCCGGCCTCGGTACGGCACTATCTCGAGGCGATCGGTGTGCCGCTGTTCGTCTGGTCGCTGACCGGTCCGCGTCCCGATCTCGCCACATCGTGGGGAGAGGTCGACGACATCTCAAACCCGAGGCAATTTCGCGCCGCGGTGGAACGGCTGCGCGTCTCTCTGGCGTCGCAGCATATCGTCTGGGTGGCCAGCGATCCGCTCAGCGCGCTACACGTCGAAGCCGATCCGCGATGCGGCGTTACGCCGCTCGCGAAACTCGGACGGTGAGGTGCGCTCCTGTCACCACTTCGCGGCCGGTTTTCCGGCCCACACCCAGGCGATGAAATCGACCAGGGGCGGGGTGGCGCCGAGCTCACGGAGGCGGATGTTGACCTGTCCGCGGTGGTAGGTCGAGTGCGAGGGGAGCTGCAGAAGCGTCTCGCCGAGGGTGGAGGGGTGGGGCTCGAAACCGGCGCGTTTGGCGAAGAAGGAGGACCAGGGAAGGAGCATCTCCCTGTCGACCGCTTCGGGGGGGAGCGAGGCAACCCAGGCCGGCGCAGCGGCGTAGAAATCGAGCGCGTATTGGCGGACAGCGTCGAGGCCGGGGTAGTGATCCGGACCGGTGAACACGAACTCCTCGCTCCGCCACGCCTGCAGAAACGCATGCTGGGTAGCGTGAATGTGATGCAGCCGATCGTGCAGGACCTTGTCGTCCGCCGCGCCGGCACACCCGCCGACGGCGCGCCAGACCGTCGCGTCGGCCCACTCCATGTGGTCGAACAGCGGCTGGATGGCGTCGAGCATCGTCATACGATCGGCTGCGCGCGAAGCGGCGTCTCGAGCCGGACGAGACCGTCGAGCAGGTGCTCGTCGATGCCCGGATCGACGGCGCGGACCAGCGTCAGGACGCGCCCGACGTGCTGGATGACCACCAGCAAGGCGCCATAGAGCAGCTCGGCCTTCGAGCGTTCGCCGGTCTGGAACGGAAAGCGGCGGCCGATCAGGTGCGGATCGAGCGAGTTGAGGCTGCCGACCGCCTGATTCACCGCCCAGACGATGCGTTCGCCGAGCTCGTGCGGCGGATGGATGTTGCGGGAGTGGCGCGCCGCGTCGGAGAGCCGGTCGATGGAGCGGCAGAGCGCGCGAAGCTCATTCTCCAGCGGGCCGCGGCGTGCGTCTTCGGAGGAGAGATTGGCGTAAGGGCCGTAGAGAAGCTCGATCCGCCGGCGCAGATCGTGATCCACTTTCCACGACATCCACTCCGCGGAGGGGACGTGCCGCATCGGCTCGTTGCGGCCCCATGTTTCGAGCAGTGACCGCCCAGCGGCGGCCTCCTCGGCGTCAGTTGCGAGCATGTCATTCATCTGTTAGGGTCGCGCACCTATGAATCCTGACCCGACGCAGTTCGAGGAGCCCCTTCTGCAGCTCCGGCGGCGGATCGAGGAGACCGCCGCGGCTGAAGGAGATCCCGATCAGCTCACGGCGTTGCAGGCCGAGCTTACCAAAGTCGCCGACGAAATCTACGCCAACCTCACCCCGTGGCAGAAAACGCTCGTGGCCCGGCATCCGCAGAGACCCTACACGCTCGACTTCATCGGCCAGCTTTTCGAGGAGTGGACGGAGATCCACGGCGACCGTAAGTTCTCTGACGATCCGGCTATCGTGGCCGGTTTTGCCCGTTTCCGCGGCACGCCGTGCGCGGTCATCGGCCACCAGAAGGGGCGGAACACCAAAGAGAAGATCTACCGCAACTTCGGCCAGCCGCGGCCCGAGGGTTTCCGCAAGGCGCTGCGGGTGATGAAGCTGGCGGAGAAGTTCAACCTCCCGATCTTCACCTTCATCGACACCCAGGGCGCCTATCCCGGCCTGGGGGCGGAGGAGCGCGGGCAGGCCGAAGCGATCGCCGTCAATCTGCGGGAGATGGCTGTGCTCACCGTGCCGGTGATCGTCATCGTCATCGGCGAAGGCGGCAGCGGGGGAGCGCTGGCGCTGGGAGTCGGCGACCGCGTCTTCATGCTCGAGCATGCCGTCTACTCGGTGATCTCCCCCGAGGGATGCGCGGCCATCCTCTGGAAGAATCCCTCGGCGGCCGCCGAGGCGGCAGCGGCGATGCGGATTACGGCATCCGACCTGAAACGGCTGGCCATCATCGACGAGATCGTTCCCGAGCCGAACGGCGGCGCCCACGCCGACCCCGGCAAGGCGGCCGCACTACTCGCGCCGTACCTGGAGAAGGCGCTGAAAGAGCTGCAGAAACTCAAGCCCGCCGCGCTTCCGGAAGAGCGGTACAAGAAGTTCCGGAAGATGGGGGTCGTGGAGAAGTAGCGGGGTTGGTTTTTGAGGTCTCGCGGTTGCGCCCAAAAGGCTTTAACCACAGAGGCACAGAGAACACAGCGCGGCGTAGCCGCAACCAAACCTGGATGCCGGCCAGGGCGCGGCAAGCACCGCCCCCTCATCCGCCTTCGGCACCTTCTCCCCCAGCTGAAAAGCGCTGGGGGAGAAGGACTCTCGAAGTTAGGGAAGTGCGAGTTCTTGTTCCTCGATGCGACCGCACCGTTTTGGAAGAAATCTTCGCGTCACGCGCAGAAACCCAATGTTAGTAGTACAGAGGGTTTGTCTTTTTCTTTTCTCAGTGTTCTCTGTGCCTCTGTGGTTAAAGCCTTTTTCTTCACCATTCGGTCACCGTCTCCTGTTTCGTAACTTCGACTGACCATGGAGACGCTCGTCCACGTGATCATCTATGTCCGCGGCCAACGCCAGGATCGTTTCATCGCACTGACGGCGAAGGATGATCGGGAGGTGGTGGCGACGGTTCCGTAGGGGAGACGACCAGCGGCAGTTCGATATCCGGCCTGCTCGGGCGCGCCGACGAATAGGAAAGTCGATTCCGCTGTTGCCGGGAAAGACTGGACACTCCGATGAAAATACGCCATCGCCCCTCGCTGATCACTCTCATCGTCGTCACTTTGGTTTCTCTTCATTCAGCCTTCGCACAACTCGCGCAGCAACAGTCAAAATTAGTGGGAACCGGCGGTTCAGGAACCGGATACCAGGGCAGTTCCGTAGCCCTCTCAGCCAATGGAAACACCGCCATCGTCGGGGGAGCCTATGACCAGCGCGGTCAGGGGGCGGCGTGGATCTGGACCCGGCGCACGGGCGTCTGGCAGCAGCAGTCGGGCAAACTGGTTGGATCGGAAGTCAATGGGTTTACCGACTACCAAGGGTGGTCCGTAGGCCTCTCTGCGGATGGCGATACGGCCATCGTCGGCGGGCAGTATTCGGAAGGCGCCTGGGTGTGGACCAGAAAGGGAGACACCTGGACGCAGCAGGGATCCAAGCTGACCGGATCCGGCGCCACGGGCTCTGCATCACAAGGCTTCTCGGTGGCGCTCTCCGCCGACGGCAACACCGCGATCGTCGGAGGGTTATATGACGACGAGGTACCCACGCTCGGCGGGTGGCAAACGGTCGGTGTCGGTGCGGCGTGGGTGTGGACGAGAACCGCGGGTCTCTGGACCCAGCAGGGTCCCAAGCTGGTCGGGTCAGGTTTCGTAGGGGACGGCGCTGACCAGGGTTATTCGGTAGCCATCTCCGCCGACGGCAACACGGCCATCGTTGGCGGTCCCACCGACGGTGCAGTCCTCCTCTCAATACCGAGCCTGCCACCCAGCCGCGGTGCGGTGTGGGTCTGGACCAGAAGCGGAGGGGTCTGGACACAACAGGGCCCGAAGGTGGTCGCCTCCGACGACGGCGACTCGCGCCAGGGCATTGCCGTCGCGCTCTCCGGCGACGGGAATACCGCTCTCGTGGGAGGGTATGCCCAGTACGGTGGCGTCGGGGCCGCGTGGGTGTGGACAAGGAGTGGAGAAGTCTGGACGCAGCAGTCCAAACTGGTCGGCTCCGGCGCCGGCGGGCTCGCGAATCAAGGGGCGTCGGTCGCTCTTTCTGCCGACGGAAACACGGCCATCGTCGGCGGCTTCGGCGATCACGGAAATGCCGGAGCCGCCTGGGTCTGGACCCGAAGCGGCGGAGTGTGGACCCAACAGCCGGGCAAGATCTTCGGAGCGGACGCGGTTGGGAGCGCTCTGCAAGGCACTTCCGTCTCCCTCTCCGGCGACGGGAAGACGGCTATCGTCGGAGGCCCCGGGGACAATCATGCAGCGGGAGCCGCGTGGGTATTTTCCCCGGTTCCGCCGCGGCGGCGTGCCACGACTCACGAATCACACGGCATTTCTGAAAGACCTTCTACGGCGTGCTCACCAGCGGCAGTTCGATGAAGCTGGCCTGCTCGGGCGTGTGGTAAATCCGCTGCGTCGCCTTCCGGTAGTCGCCGGGCTTGGCCCAGAAGATGTTGGGGACGAAGGTCTGCGGATTGCGGTCGTACAGCGGGAACCAGCTCGACTGGATCTGGACCATCAGCCTGTGTCCCGGGCGGAAAACATGATTGGCGGTGGGGAGATCAAAGCGATAGACAAGCGGCGCGTCGGGCGTGATCGCCTGGGGCGTTTCCAGACTCTGGCGATAGCGGCCGCGGAAGATGTCGGCCGCGATCATGAGTTGATAGCCGCCCATCTCCGGTTGACCGGCCACCTCGTCCGGGTAGACATCGATCAGCTTTACGACCCAGTCGGAGTCGGTGCCGCTGGTCGAGGCGATGAGGTTCGCGACCGGCCGCCCGCTGATCTTTACCGGTGCGGTCAGAACGTCCGAGACGAACACCAGTACGTCCGGGCGGCCGGACGCTTCGCGCTGATCGTCGACGAGCCAGCGGGCCCAGCCGGCCCCTTTTTCGTCGATGGGACGGGCGCGGAACGGCACGGGCTTGGCGGGATCCGAAACGTATTCATCGTACGCAGCGGCGCCGGTCATGGGCGCCGTGAATCCGAGCGCGAGACCGGCGCCGAGGTAGAGCGGCGTAGGCCGAACCGTACAGCCGGTGGCGCAGCCGGCCGGCCACGAGGGGAGATGTCGCCAGGTGTTCGTGCCGGTCTCGAATGCGGTGACCGGAGCGACGTCGGCTTTGGGTGCGTCGTCTTTGAGGTAGTGATCGAGGAAGGGGCGAAGGATCTCGCGCCGGAAGGTGAGCGCGGTATCGCTTCCGAAATGCAACGGACCGAGCGTGCTCCCCTCGCGGATCTCCTGACCATGATGCCACGGCCCCATGACCAGGAACACCTTGTCGTTGTCGCGGTCCTTCGGCTTGATGGCCCTGTAGACAGCCATGGCGCCGTAGATGTCTTCCTGATCCCAGAGGCTGTGGACGAGCATCACCGGCACGCTCAGCGGCTGCGCGGCCAGCACGCGATCGACCGCCTGGTCGCGCCAGAAAGCGTCATACGATGGATGCTCGAGCAGCTTCCTCCAGAAACCGACCTGCTCGAGGCCGCGGCGGCGCCCCAGCTCACCGGCCGATCCGGCCCGCATGAACATGTCGTAGTCGTCGAATTCGTTGGTGAACCATTTGGTGTCCCCTTTTCGCGTCCCCTCCTGTTCGTATATGTAGGACATGCCCTGCTCGCGGAAAGCGCCGTTGTGGAACCAGTCGTCACCCATCCAGCCGTCGACCATCGGGTTCATCGGTACGGAGACTTTCAGCGCGGGGTGCGGATTGACGAGCGCCATCAGCGGCAGGAATCCGTCGTAAGAGATGCCGAGGATCCCGACCTTTCCGTTGCTCTCGGGGACGTTCTTCACCAGCCAGTCGATGGTGTCGTAGGTGTCGGTGGCATGATCGACCGGCGTGGGGTTCTGCGCCCCGTGCAACGGTCGGTTCATCACGTAGTCGCCCTCGGAACCGTGCTTTCCGCGCACATCCTGGACCACGCGAATATAGCCCCCCTCGACGATGACGTCGGTGGCGTTGTCGTAGCCGAAGAGATTCGGCCCGAGGTGCGCGCTCTGGGCGTGGCTGGTGAGGTTGTCGGCGTCGTACGGCGTTCGCGTCAGAAGGATGGGAGCGCGTTTGGCGCCGCGCGGCACGAGGATGACCGTGTGCAGCTTGACCCCGTCGCGCATCGGGATCATGACCTCGCGCCGGACATGATCGAAGCTGTCGTTGGACGGGACGAGCTTCTCCGGCGTTTCGCTCGGGAGCGCCGGATACTTGGCTGCCGGCGGCGGCGCCTGCGCGATCACGCCCGGTGCCGTCACAAGGATCAAGAGGATCGAGAGCGAGAGTTGCAGGCGAAAGTGGGCGGTCAGCCTCATATCGGTAGTGTTCCTTTGCGGCGCGATGATCGTTTGGAGTGGCTTAAATCATAGTCGGGATACCAGACTGCGTAACCTTTAGTTGCGGCTAATCGCAATGTTAGGGTGCGGCTAATCGTAAGGTTCGTCGCGCCGGGACTCACGTTGAGGGATACTGCGGCACACGGCAACGGCCGGCAGGTTCGCGGGAGAAGATCTCATGCAGCTCGGCATCGTCGGACTCCCTTTTTCGGGAAAGACCACCCTTTTTCAGACTGTCACGAAGACGCATCTCGATCCTGCCTCCAGCGGGAAAACGGATGCCCACCTCGGAATCGCCAAGGTTCCCGACGAGCGTCTGGACCGATGTTCCGCTCTCTTCCATCCGAAGAGCACCGTCAACGCCACGATCGAGTTCGTCGATGTGGCCGGTCTGAAGAAGGGGGCCAGCGGCACCACGCAGTTCACCACCAGCTTCCTGTCGGCAGTGAAGAGCAACGACGCCCTGATCCAGGTGGTTCGCCTGTTCGCCAACGATGCCGTGCCGCACCCGGACGGCAACATCGATCCGCTGCGTGACGTGGCCACTTTCGAGACCGAGTTCATCCTCGGCGATATGACCGTGCTGGAATCGCGAATCGAGAAGATCCACAAGCAGATCGGGCGGCCGAATGACGAGCCGCTGAAGAAAGAGCTGCCGGTGCTGGAGAAGTGCCTGGCCCTCCTCCAGGCGGAGAAGCCGCTGCGGAACGAGGTGCTCTCGCCCGAAGAGCTGCAGATTCTCAAGACCTATCAACTGCTCTCGATCAAGCCGATGCTGATCGCCCTTTCCCTCGACGAATCGCAGCAGCCGGTCATGGAGGAGCAGGTCGGACGCGTCGCCGCGGCGAAGGCGGGGCTGGGCACGCGGGTGGCCGCCTTCTTCGGCAAGATCGACATGGAGATGTCCGAGCTCTCCGGCGACGACGCCCGCGTCTTCATGGCCGAGTACGGGATCCTGGAGTCCGCGCTCGACACGCTGATCCGCGAGGCCTACGCGCTGCTCGGACTGCAGTCATTCCTGACGGTAGGGGAGGACGAGTGCCGCGCCTGGACCATCCGCGCCGGCATGACCGCGCAGGAAGCCGCCGGCGTCATCCACACCGACTTCATCAAGAACTTCATCCGCGCCGAAGTCGTTCACTACGACGACTTCATCGCCGCGGGAGGATCGTTCTCCAAAGCAAAGGAAGCGGGACACTGGCGCCTTGAGGGGAAGGGGTACGTCGTGAAGGATGGGGACATTCTGAATATCCGGCACAGCTAGAGGGCGGCCGCCATGAAAACGAACGTTACGCTCAAACTCGATGCCGATCTTCTCCGTGAAGCGAGGGTGATTGCCGCCGGCGAGGGCCGCTCGTTGAGTGCCTTGGTCACGGATCTCCTGGAATCGTTGGTGCGCAAGCCCAGTGCATTTGAGCGCGCCCGCCGGCGAGCCGTCGCCCGCCTGAGGAAAGGGCTCGACTTGCGTTGGATGCCTCCAGCATCCCGGCACGAGCTGCATGAGCATGAGCAATAAGTCCTCCCTCGCGTAATTGTCCTGATATGGGAAGCACGAGCCCGCCCGAACGGTTGACGGAGGCAGCAACGATTGCTAAACTTAGTCCGACTAACTTAGTCTTGTGAGATCAACATGGTCACCGTGAATATTCATGAAGCCAAGACGCAGCTTTCCAAGCTTGTCGATCAAGCCGTCAAGGGCGAAGCGTTCGTCATCGCCAAGGCGGGCAAGCCGCTGGTGAAGGTCGCGGCGCTGGATGCTCCGCCGGTGCCGAAGCGGCTGGGCTTTCTGGCGGGCGAGATTGCCGTGCCGAAGGATTTCGACCGCATGGGCGAAGCCGAGATCGCGGCCCTATTCGGTATCGTTGCGTGAAACTCCTGCTGGACACACAGATCCTGCTCTGGGCGGCCGGCCAGCCTGAACGGCTTTCAGGTGCGGCTCGCAAGCTGCTCAACGATCCTCGTAACGAGCTTCTCTTCAGCGCTGCCAGCATGTGGGAGATCGCGATCAAAAACACACTCGGCCGCGAGGACTTCCGCGTTGAGCCCCGTCTAGTGCGGCGCGGGTTGCTCGACAACGGCTATACCGAGCTGCCCATCACGGGGCAACACGCGGTGAGCATCGATGGCTTGCCTCAACTGCACAAAGATCCGTTCGATCGCATCCTGATTGCTCAAGCTATCACCGAGGGCATCACGCTGATCACCGCCGACGCGCAACTGGCTCGGTATCCCGGTCCGGTGCGCAAGGTGTAGGGATCGATCGCATCGAACGCAGTGTTCAGGTGCAGGCACGTCCAGCGCATGAATCCTGTTCGGCAACGCGATGTATCTTTAGTCTGGACAGCTCTTCTCCGTTAAGATCACAATCATGTACCTTGCCAGGGTCCACGTCACCGACTACAAGAGCTTCCTCGACTCTGGACCTTTCGCTCTCTCTCCGTCGCGGAATGTGATCGTCGGGCGAAACGGCGCGGGAAAAACATCCCTGACCGAAGTTCTATCCCTTCAGTTCCCGCCGGCTCCACATCGAAGCCTTGGCACGATACCCATCCGCGGTTATCGGCGAAACGTCCACTCGTCGGCAGTTGTCACGTTCAGGCTTACCGGCGAGGAACTTCTCGAACAGTTACGCAAACTCACCCATGACAACACCGGATTCCGGATAGCGCTTCCGTGGGCGAACAACGCGAAGAAGGACGTTGATTCCGTAGCATTTACCCAACGGTTCTTCGAGGGTAAACTGTTCGACCTTACCGTGACCCGTTCTAGTAACAACGACATCAGCGCACCCGCGTATCCCGTAATTGTGCGAGCTGATGCACCCTACCAATCCGAGGTGGTTATAGGAGGATCGAGCGGTACGCCGAGAATCATTGGAGCGCAGTTTCGCTTCGACCTCAAAGCCAACGCTGTAATTCCTCTGGGTAACGCTGGCAACATAGACGCTAATTCAGACTTCGGATTCCTCGTAGCTCGGAAGATATTCGAGCGTATCTACACGTTCCGAGCTGAGCGTCCCATCGCGCCGTGCACCGTGACGTCTGACTTAACGCTGCACCCCTCCGCGGCCAACCTCGCCTCGGTACTGGCAACGATGCAAGGCAATACGGCGCAGTTTGATCGGTTCAAAGGGTATGTCAGAACGATCTTTCCCCACATCCGAACCGTCTCCGTCCGTCACCTGGACGGCGGAATCGCGAGCGTAGTCATCTGGAATCATGATCTCTCGTCCGAGCGTGAAGACTTGGCCGTTCCCCTTGCTGAAAGTGGCACCGGCATCGGACAAGTGCTTGCGATGCTCTACGTGCTGGTTACCGCAAATGGCCCGCACATGATCGTCATTGATGAGCCGCAAAGCTTTCTTCATCCAGGTGCGGCAAGAGCGCTCATCGACGTGATGCGATCGCTTCCGAATCATCAGTACATCCTTGCAACGCACTCGCCCGCGCTAATCGCCGCATTTGCACCCGAGACCATCCTCGACGTTGAGCTTCACGACATGGAATCACGAATCACTGCGCTCGACCCTGCCTCCACCGAGCAACTCAAGCGAAGCCTGCTCAACATCGGAGCGTCGTTTTCGGACGTCTTCGGCGCAGACCGAGTCCTGTGGGTCGAAGGGCCCACAGAGGAAGCGTGCTTTCGCCTGATAGCGGCACATTTCAATGTACCGATGAAGGGGGCGGTGATATCCCGCATGCGAAGTACCTCCGACTTTATGGGCAAGAATTGGAGGTTAGTGTTTGATCTTTACGACACGATCTCCCGGGGGGGAGCGCTCTTGCCGGAACCGGCGGCATTCATCTTCGATCTTGAAGAACGAAATAACGAAGAGATTGAAGACATTCAGCGCCGTGCGAGGGGTCACGCTCGATTCACCGTTGAGCCCATGTTTGAGAACTACGTACTGCATCCAGCGGCCATCACCGCTTTGATCAATGAACTCGACAGCACTCGGCTCAAACCTCTGGAATGCTCCGACGTTGAGAGCGCGATTAGCAGGCTCCGCGAAGCCTGTCGGCTAAAGACCGGGACGCACGCAGCGAAGCTTCTGAAGAGGCTCTTGCCGGAACTCACGAACGCGCGCGTGGAGTTCGACAAAGTTCCGCACAACGTGTGGTTGACGTCGTGGCTGCTAAGGAACGACCCCGAGTTCCTTCAGCCGCTCGCGGATCTGATTAAAAAGCAGTAGAGCCCTAGCGAGTCTAAGCCTGCACACGCCATAGTGCGCTGCGCCGCGAACTCCTGGGTTGTCCTCAACTCGTCTCCGCGTCAACCTTCGCGATACGATCCGCCCATGCGGCAAATCGCTCTCTTTTTCCTCCTCCTCACCTCCGCGGCAACCCTCACCGCCCAGATCAACGACTCCGAAGTCTGGGTTGGATCACTCGACATGTCCGGTGGCCGCTTCGTGGTCTCGAATCTCGTGAACATCTCGAAGCATCCGGGATACGACAACCAGCCGGCGTTCTTTCCGGATGGGAGACTGGTGTTTACGTCGCAGATCGCGGTGCTCGACGAGACGGGGCATGCGGTGCAGGCGGTGATCCACGATTTCGCGAGCGGCACGTCGACGCCGGTTCCGGGAGCGCTCGGGTTCAGTCCTACGCCGGCGGCGGATGGGTCGCTGATGCTGCTGCGCGAGGGGAAAGTGTGGCTTCACGAGGTATCGGGGAAAGAACGCGCGCTGACGGAGACGAGCGACGCCGGTTACTTCAGCCGCTTCGACGACCGGAGCTGGGTGCTTTTCATGAACGACAAGCAGCGCCGCATCGTCATCTACGACGCGGCGACAAAGGCGCTCGACACGATGGCGGTCGGCGCGGGATCGGCGCCGATCCGCATTCCGGGTAAGCGGGCAGTGACCTTCGTCGCTGTCGATCCGTTTCCGGCTCCGGAAGGGGACGCGGCGAAGAGCGCACCTCCACGTAAGTTGTTTCTGCGGCAACTCGACCTTGGCAACCGCCTCGTCACGACCCTGACCGCGGTTCCCTTTCCTACCTCGGGGAGCCATGTCTGGACTTCGCGCGGCACGCTGCTCATGGCTTCCACGCACACGATCTACGAGTGGAACCCCGCGCATCCTGATGAATGGCGTCCGGTGGCCCAATTCGATGATCCGGAGCTGCAGGGGCTCACGCGAATTGCGCTCAGCCCGCGCGGCGATCGGATCGCGCTTGTATCGACGCCGAGGGATGAGACGATCATCCGCGACTCGCGCGCGGCGTCGAACGAAGCGCTGGCCGCCCACAACGCGGCGGCATTCACACAGGTCCTGAAGGATGACGTCACCGTCACCGCTGCGAGCGGGAAGGTGATTCAGGGCCGCGAGGCGATGCGGCAGGAGATCGAGATGCGCTGGAAAGCGCAGCCGGACCTCGTTTTCGTCCGGACGCCGGCGACGATCGAGATCAGCCGCAGCGATCCCTCGGCATCGGAACGGGGAACCTGGACGGGACACGCAACGACAACCGCAGGTCCCGCCGATTGGCGCGGCGACTACATGGCCGTTTGGCGAAAGACGATCAGCAGCGCCGGTCTGCCATCATGGACGATCGCATCGGAGGTGTTCGTCGCACTCGATTGCAGCGGCGTCGGGTGTGCGGCACGGTAGGCCAACTACGGGCGCAGGACTTGCGTTCGTGTAACGCCATTCATGCACCGGCCGCTCTGCATCGTCGCCCTTTTTCTGATCGCCCAGGCCGCGTGCGCCGCCGGCGTTCCCGACTCGTCGCTCAAAGCCGGCGACGCATCGATCACTGTCCGGTTCTCCGAGGAGGTTCCGCAAGCCTTTCGAACGCTGGTGGAAAGCTGGGTTCACGATGCGGCGGATGCGGTGATGACGGTCTACGGCCGCTATCCCGTCAAGCAGGTGATGATCAGTTTGGAGGTCGGGCGCGGCGGGCGTGGTGTGAGCAGCGGCAGAACCTTCGACGGGCGGCTGATCAGAGTGCGCGTGGCATCGGATGTGACTCGGGCAATCCTCCACTCCGACTGGATACTGACCCACGAGATGTTTCACCTCGGCTTTCCCGACACCGAGGCCGACTGGATCGGGGAGGGCTTGTCGACCTACCTGGAACCGCTGGCCCGCGCGCGGGCGGGGCAGCTCGGTGCTGGCGAAGTCTGGGGCAGCATGATGGACGGCTTCCCGAAAGGCCTTCCCGCCGCCGGTGACATGGGCCTCGACAAGACGCCGACCTGGGGCCGCACCTATTGGGGAGGAGCGCTGTTCTGGCTGCTCGCCGACATCGAGATCCGCCAGAAGAGCGATCACCGCAAGTCGCTCGATGACGTCCTCCGCGCCATCGTTGCCGAAGGAGGAACGGGAGCGGCGAACTGGCCTGAGGAGAAGATCTTCCGCCGTGGTGATGCCGCCATCGGAATGCCGATCCTTGAAAAACTACACGAACGACTGGGCGCTCACTCGGAGACGACCGATCTGGCCGCGCTCTGGGCGCAACTTGGCGTCAGCCGAAAAGGGGGCGCCGTCGTATTCAATGAGGACGCGCCGCTGGCAGCGATCCGGCTCGCACTGACGAGTGGACGCAATCGTGATTCGTCTCACTCAGTAGTGCCGCTGACGCGGCACATTTCAAGGCACACTAACAACCAGAGGTGCTCGCAAAAAGCGCTCGCACCTCTGGCTACCCTCTTTGTGCCGCTATCGCGGCGTCGCTAACGTCCAAACGCTCCAAGGCGGCCTTGCCGCCCCTCCAGTCCTGCCACTACATACCGCGTCTCGAGGGCGACATGTTGTGCGCCCGCGTGCGCATGTTTCGATGCGCGGTCTTCACCTTGACGCTCTTCCGTACATGAGTGAACGTTCGCGTGACGGTGCCGCGCGATCGTGACAGCTTGCTATGGGACAGCGTGAGGGTCTTGTTGCCTTCGCTGTTCACCATGGTCCGAGTCGTTCCGGTGGGGGACTTCGTCCTGATGGTCGTAATGGATCCGGCGGGGTTCGTCACCGTGTGCGTCCTCGTCGTTGTGCCCGCTGGACCCATCTGGGTCGAATTCGTGCTCATCCCTCTGGGAACGCCCATCGGCGGTGCGGCCCCTCCGGCGTTCTTGTTTCGCTGCGCTGCCAAGGGCATGCAGACCAGCAAGCCCATCGCAACCGTTGCGAGAATTTCCTTGCGCATTGCAGACCTCCTTTCGGTTGACTTCGCTCGCGTGGGAGTCAGCCAAATAACTAAGTGCCAGCGGCGTGCCGACTCTCGCCTTGCAGAGGTCGGATTGCGCAGGTGTCTGACTTATTATTTGGGGCTCTTGCTACCGCCGATCCATGTGCTGAAAACCGTTCTCATTCCCGCTCAATCCTTCCTCATGGGAGCGGACGATGGGCGCGCCGACGAGGGGCCGGTGCATCGTGTGTGGATCGATGCGTTTGCGATCGGGATCACGCAGGTGACTAATGGTGAGTACGCGGCGTTTGCAGACGCCACCAGCCGGCCGTTTCCGGCGACGCCGTTCGTCGATCCTGAGCAGCCAGTCGTGGCGGTGTCGTGGTTCGACGCCACGGCATTCTGCGAGTGGATGGGAGGCCGGCTGCCGACCGAGGCGGAGTGGGAGTGCGCGGCGCGGGGAGGGGCGGAAGGGAAGCGCTATCCGTGGGGGAACGAACTGCCGCCGCATGACGACATGGATGGGCCGCGTCCGGTCGCCCGAGGCGCACCGAATGGCTATGGTCTGTACGACATCTGCGAGAACGTTCACGAATGGTGCAGCGACTGGTATGCGGCAGATTTCTATCGTTCCTCGCCGGAGCGGAATCCACTCGGTCCGGAGACGGGTACCCGCCGCGCGTCGCGGGGAGGTTCCTGGCGGCATCAGATCCAAGTCAGCCGCTGCGCGGCGCGATCGAGCATCTCGCCCGGTTTTCATTATGCGGACTACGGCTTCCGGATTGCGCACTCGGTGAAAGGCAGTTAAAAACTGCCTCGTGACCCACCGGCTCTGATCTGAGGTTCTGCGGTCGGTGATTGACTCCCCCGGTTGTTGACTTGAACCGGCTCGGGGGTCGAGATAGGACCCGGTTACCCCGCATCTTGTGCAAGTATCCTGTTCTGCATGGCGGCAATTGCTGATTCCTTCGCTCTCGTCCTGACCGGCGGCGGCGCACGTGCGGCGTATCAGGTTGGTGTTCTGCGCTGTCTGGCGCGGCATCTTCCGGAGGACAGCTTCGACGTCATTACCGGTGTCTCCGCCGGGGCGATCAACGCGGTCTTCCTCGCTTCGCGCAGTGCGGCGCTGTCGGTGGTCGTGGAGGAATTGTCCGAGGTCTGGCGGTCGCTCCGGTTGAAAGACGTGATCCGGATCGACTCCTGGTCGCTGGCGCGGAATGTCTTCGGCTGGGGTACGAAGCTCATCTCGGGCGGAGCGCAAGTGGCACCGCGCGTCCACGGACTGGTCGATACCACGCCTCTCCGTGACGTTCTGGTGCGGCTCTTTCCTTCGAACGATCGTGGGGAGATCGCCGGGATCGCCGAGAACATCGCCCGCTGTCAACCGAGGGCGGTTTCGGTGACCGCGCTCGACTACACCACCGGTCAGACGGTGACCTGGGCGGACGGGTGCGACATCGAATCGTGGAAACGGCCGTTGCGGCGCGGCGTGCGCGAGGCGCTCACGGTCGATCACGTCATGGCCTCGGCATCATTACCTATGGTGTTTCCCGCCGTCCGGCTGGGGAAGCACTGGTTCGGCGATGGCGGCATCCGGCTTTCCGCGCCGCTCTCGCCGGCCTTGCACCTCGGCGCGACGCGCATGCTGGCGATCTCGACCCATTATGCGAAGACAGTCTCGGAAGCCGACGAGCCGGAAACCGCCGGGTACCCGCCTCCTGCGCAGATCCTCGGCCAACTGATGGATGCCATCTTTCTCGACGTCATGGACGAAGACACGGTACGCCTTCAGCGTTCCAACGAGTTCCTGCAGCATCTTCCGACCGAGCTCCGAGGAGGCTACCGCCCGGTCGACTTCACGGTCATCCGCCCTTCGGAGGACATCGGAAAGCTCGCCGCCGAATACGAGCCGCAGCTCCCGCGGACATTCCGTTTCCTGACCCGCAGCCTGGGAACGCGCGAGACGTCGAATGCCGATTTCATGAGCCTCTTCATGTTCGTCCCCGAATATCTGGAACGCCTCATGGAGATCGGAGAGAACGACGCCGATGCCAGGATCGAGGAGATCAAGCGCGTGGCGACGGCACCGGGCCTCAGAATGCTTTGAGCCACAGAGGCAGAGCACCGGCATGGCCCGCAACCCAACAGGGATACACGGAAGGGCGTGGCAAGCACCGCCCCCTCATCCGCCTTCGGCACCTTCTCCCCCAGCTGAAAAGCGCTGGGGGAGAAGGACTCTCGATGTTAGAGAAGCGCAAGCTCTTGTCTTTGGGGCGGCCGCCGGTTTTGGAAGAAATCTTTGCGTCACGCGCAGATCACGCAAACGTGACGTCGCCCCGAAAAGTGCTCGCGGCTTCCTAACGTCGAGAGCCCTTCTCCCCCAGCGCTTTTCAGATGGGGGAGAAGGTGCCGAAGGCGGATGAGGGGGCGGTGCTTGCTATGCGCTTGCCTGCATCCATGTTTGGTTGCGGCTTCCCCGTGCTGTACCTCTGTGGTGGAATTGCCTTCCGCATCTACAACCCGTAGACCAACCACTCGTCACGGGTACACTTCATCGAATGCTTCACGACTCATGGCACTTGGCCGAGCCGCTTCTCGATGTTCCGCTGCTGCCGATTCCGAATGAGAAGCTGCGAGGCATCATCGCCCGGCGGGGGATCACCACCGAGGATGAGTACAGGCGGTATGTGGCGCCGTGCATCGGCGATCTGCACGACCCGGGGACGATTCACGGAATCGGCGAGGCGTGTGAACGGATCGAGCGGGCTGTGCGCGACCGCGAGACGATCCTCATCTACGGCGACTACGACGTCGATGGCGTGACGTCGATCGTCCTTCTGCAGACGGTTCTGCGCGCGCTGGGGGCCGACGCCGCGCACGTCGTTCCGCACCGGCTCGTCGACGGCTACGGTCTCAAGACCTCGGTGATCGACCGTGTCCTCACCGACCGCGAGGTACGGCTGATCATCACCGTCGACTGCGGCATCACCAGCGTCGATCCGGTGCGCCAGGCCATCGAACGGGGGATCGACGTGATCGTCACTGACCACCACCTCCCGCCAGAGTTGCTCCCCGCCGCGGCGGCGGTGCTGAACCCGAAGCAGCCGGGATGCGCGTATCCGTTCAAGGACCTGGCCGGAGTGGGCGTGGCGTTCAAGCTCTGTTGCGAGCTGTTGCGGCGGAGCGGCAGGAAGATGGCCATCGCCTCGCTGCTGAAGATCGCCGCGATCGGCACCGTGGCCGACGTGGCGCCGCTCATCGGCGAGAATCGGACCATCGCCTGGCTCGGTCTGGCCGGTCTGGCCGACCCGCGCAATCCCGGCTTACGCGCTCTGATCCGGCGTCTGGGGATGCTGGGGCGGCCTCTACGAGCGGTAGATATCGGCTTCAAGATCGGACCGCGCATCAACGCCGCCGGCCGGCTCTCGTCCGCCGAAACCGCCATCGATCTCTTCGCCGCAACCTCCGAGGAAGCGGCATGGACGCTCTGCGCCGAGCTCGATCGGCTCAATGCCGAACGGCAGGAGATTGAGAGGGGAGTGAGGGAGGAGGCGGAGGCCGCGGTTGCGGAGTTGCTGGGTTGCTCGGTTGCTGGGTCAGATCCGTCAAGCAACCCAGCAACCCAGCAACCTAGCAACCAACGACCCCGCATCCTCGTCCTCGCCGGCCACAATTGGCATAAAGGCGTCCTTGGCCTCACGGCCGGCCGCATCGCCCAGCGTTATCACCGGCCGACGCTGGCGATTGGGATTGAGGGAGAGCTGGCTGTGGGGTCAGGACGCAGCATTCCGACGATCAATCTTCACGAGCAGCTCGAATCGGTGGCGGATCTGTTCACGCACTTCGGCGGGCACGAGTTCGCGTGCGGCTTGGCCTTGCCGGCGAGCAACGTCGACGAGTTGCGGCGGCGTCTGGAGGAACGGTTTGCCGCCTTCGACGACCAGCTCTTTCGCCGCGAGGCGAAGGTCGATGCCGAAGTGACGCTCGCCGAGGTCGATCGGGAGCTCGTGGCGGCACATGAGCTGATGCAGCCGTTTGGAGCGGGCAACCTGCAGCCACTCTTTCTCGTCCGCAACGCGAACGTGCTGGCCACGCGCGAGTTCGCGCCGGACTGCTGCGAGTTGACCATCGATGACGGGACCGGGAAGGCGCTGGCGGTGCTCTGGCCCTCCGCGGGTGCGCTCGCGCCGGAGTTCGTACGCGGTGCGACGGTCGATCTGCTCTTCCAGATCGAGCCAGATGGGTACGCTCCTAGCGGGGCGAAGCTGGCGGTAGTCGATGCAAAAGAATCAATCCGCAGATGACGCAGATGGAGCGCAGATAACGGAACCCCAAATCTGCGTATATCTGCGTCATCCGCGGATCAATGACTTTAGGAATAGCACTCACCCATAACAAGTTACTGGCCCCGTGCAGCGCACGATCCGCATCCTTCGCGTGGCACTTCCCCTCGTCTTCATCGTCTTCGTGGTCGTGATCGCGGTGAACTGGCGGCGCGGCAAACCGCATAAGGACAAGGCTGGCGCCGCCCCGGTGACGTCGACCCTGCGCCCCACCGGAGACAATCCGTCCATCGAGTCGAAGGTGTTCGAGGACACGCAGACCGTCAACGGGCGGGTGGCGTCGCGCATCCGCGCGCAGCGCGTGGTGGCCTTCCAGTCGGGATGGAACACGCTCGAGAACGTGCAGATGACGATCTACCGGCCGACGGGGCTGACCTATGACCTGGTCTGTCCGCTGGCGCAGTTCAACAGCAACACGAAAGAATCCGATGCCAAGGGCGGCGTACGCGTGACGTCGAGTGACGGCGTCGAGATCACCACCGCGGAGATCCACTTCGACGGCATTCACCTGACGAACCACGTCGCGGTCAACTTCAAGGTCGACCGCTGGGTCGGCAGCGGCGGCGCGCTGGACATGGACGTCCCAGGCGAGATGGTCCGCCTCTACGACAAGGTCGACGCCACCATGGCGCCGGAGACACCGGCCGAGTCGCCGCTCAACATCAAGTCGCAGGAAGGGGTCTTCCGCCGCAAGGAAGGCTACGCCGACTTCACCAAAGACGTCGTGGCCACGCGGGACGCGGACCGTTTCAATGTCGATCACATGGCCGGCCGCTTCGGCGCCGACCGGAAGACGCTCATCGCTCTGGAAGGGCAGGGGCGCGTCTCGATCGTCA
>WNFG01001402.1_pt1 | contig 29795 bp, 24 predicted proteins | sample 5400431 | NCBI WGS metagenome assembly WNFG01 (sample SAMN13153346, study PRJNA577476) | soil metagenome | isolation source: 120 cm saprolite under Douglas fir tree site 2 hole 3 replicate 2 | place: USA:California | collected 2015-04-18 | reverse complement strand
CAAAGGACGAGTGACGATTCCGAAAGCTATCCGCGATCTTCTGCACATCGGCGCCGGCGATCAGATTGACTTCGTGGTCACAGAACGCGGCGATGTCCTCGTCCGCAGTGCCAGTCTCGACGTGCGTGAGCTTCGCGGGTTGTTGAAGCGCCCTCGCCGGCACAGCGTGAGTGTCGAGGAAATGAACGAAGCCATCGTTCGTCAGGCTGGACGGATGCGCGGACGTATCCGCATGGCGCACAACTTCGATGCCCCCTCAGCGACCTTTTCGATCCGAAGGAGTGAGGTTCAGTTCGGGTCGCTCGTTTGCGTCAAAGACGATCAACGGTGAGAGCTTCCTTCGAGTTGTTCAAGAAGGCCACCGATGTTGTCGAGGCTCATTCCAGGCCTGAGTTTACCCAGGTCCTTTGGTTTTACCTTGAATGGCGTCGAAGTCCGACGCGTCCGACGCTGAAGGCTGGCGCGGAGTGCCTCGTTGACCACTTGTTTGAAGGACTGACCCGTGCGCCTCGCCTCCGACCGCAGCTTGGCTTCCACGTCGTCGTCTAAGGTTAGGGTGGTTCTCACATGTTGATGCTAAGCAGGAAGCATCATGACGTCAACATGTTCACCATCAGCTCGAGGTTCCCCTCGACACCCTTATACGCTGCTTCATCCGCGTAGGGTACGCGGTCTCGCGGTCTCACATGAACGTTCTGTGACGGCCTCGGTCACACGGGATCAAAGGCTGCGCAACGCAGTTCTGCACGTGAGCTGAGATGGTGATCGAATGAAAACGCCAATCAATTTCGCACACGTCCACTTGATCCTGACGCACTTCCCGCCGGTATTGAGCCTCGGAGGCGCCGTCGCCGCGATGGGGGGGCTTTTCCTTCGCCGTTATGGCGGTGAGCTCGGCCGACTCGCTCTCCTGCTGCTCATCGTTGCCGGCGTGACGACGCCGATGGCGTACTTCGCCGGAGGCCGGGCCGCCGATGAGATCGGAAGCGTAGCCGGCATCCGGCAGGAGGCGATTGCCCCTCACGAGAATGCCGCGACGACCGCGCTGTTCTGCTCGATTGCTGCCGGCGTCGTCGCCATCGCAGCGGTCATCGCCGGCCGGCGGCGCGGTAGCGTGCCGCGTCTTCTGCGGATACTCGTCGTCATCGCGGCGATTGCCTCCGCCGCCGCAATCGGTTGGGCCGCTGCTCTCGGGGGAGCCATCCATCATCCGGAAATCTCCATGTGATGCGGTCTCGGGGTCTCGCGGTTGCTTGGTTGCTGAGTTGCAAGGTTGCTGAGTTGCAAGGTCGCCGGGTTGCAAGATTGCCGAGTTACAAGGCGTCCGATATTGTCTTAACCCCGCAATCGCGAGACCCCGCATCCGCGTTATCCTCAACCACGATGCCCAATCCTCTCGGACTCGGGCCCGGTACGGTGCTCGATGGTAAGTACGAGATCCTCAATCGCCTCGGCGGGGGAGGGATGGGAGATGTCTTCAAGGCCAAGCACCTGCATCTCGATGTCTTCCGCTGCATCAAGGTGATGAAGGAAGGGATGATGTCGGACGCCGGCTATCGCGCCCGTTTCCTGCGCGAGGCGCGGCTGGCCACGCAGATTCACCATCCCAACATCGCCGTCGTCCACGACTTCTTCATCGGCGACGGCGGCAGCTACATGGTCACCGAGTTCATCGACGGCACCACCGTCCGTCAGTGGAGCGCCGCGCATGGACACTTCCCCCTCGCCCTGGCCGCGGACGTCGCCGTGCAGGTGCTGGCCGGACTCGATCACATCCACCGCCGCGGCCTGCTGCATCGCGACATCTCCGCCGACAACGTGATGCTGTCGTACGACGCCGACGATCACCTCGTCGTCAAGATCATCGACCTCGGCATCGCCAAGGACGTCAATACGCCCGCCAGCGAGATGGCCACCCAGGCAGGAATCCTGATCGGCAATCCGAAGTACATGTCGCCCGAGCAGCTCGGCAGCATCGAAGACGGCGAGCAGCTCGATGGCCGCGCCGATCTCTACGGCCTGGGCGTCGTGCTCTACGAGATGCTTCTCGGCGTGCCGCCGTTCATCAGCGAAACGCCGCAGGGCTACATCATGAAACACCTCACCCAGCCGCCGCGCCGCTTTCGCGAAGCATCGGCCGATGACAACTTGCCGCCCGGACTCGAACCGGTCATCTTTCGCGTGCTCGAGAAAGACCGCCGGAACCGTTATGCCGATGCACGCGAGATGGCCGCGGCTCTGCAGCCGTTCCTCAGCGCGCCCGCCGGAACGCTGACGCGGGACGCGGTGAACAGGATCCGCCGCGGACCGGATAAGACGCTCGCCGGCGCGCATCCCGTCGATACCACCGATGCCAGAGCGCGGAAGTTCGAGCTGTCGCTCATCGAGACCGTTCACGCGAAGGAAGCCGAAGGTGATCGCCAGGCCCTGCAACGGCTCGCCGAGGCGCATCCACCAGGAACGCCGGTCGGCGACGCCGCGCGCGAGGCCCTTGCGCGCGTCGGCCACGGAGAAGACGAGGAGGCTGTCTTTCAACATACGTGGGAGTCAGGCACCTCGGCGGCCTGGCAGCAGTTCATCGCCGCACATCCCAACTCCGTGCACGCCGAGGAAGCGAAGCGCTGCCGTCAGGAAGCCGTCGACTTCGAGCTGGCCCTTGCCAGCGACACCGCTACGATGTGGCGCGCGTTCGTCAAAGCGTGGCCCGAAAGCCGGCACCGGCTGGATGCGGATATACGCCTGCGGGCGAAGAAGTAGTCGCGCTGATAAACTCCGAGCATGCGTGTCGTTTTGCAGGGAAGCCTTCAACATTTCGCGGCGAAGGAGCTGCTCTCGTTTCTCGGCAGCTCCCACAACGGCACGTTCGATGCGGAGTCGGGCGGCCAGCGGCTGCGCCTGGCGATTCGCGACGGCCGGATCGTTCTTGCTGAGGGTGATCGTGATGCAGTCGGTGTCGTCGCGAAACTCATCGGATGGAGCGACGGCACCTTCACCTTCCTCGATGACGTCGCGCTCCCCGAGGATGTTTCACCGCTCGCGGCGGAGATGGCGGCGGTCATCGCCGAGGCCGAGGAGCGCAATGCTGAGGCGCGGAGTATCAGTGAGCTGTTTCCCGATGACAACGCAAGGTTTCGCGTCGTCAACCGTCCGCCGGGCGAGATCAACATCACCGCTGAGGAGTTCCAGATCCTTTTCCAGATCGGCAGCGGAAAATCGCTCGCGCAACTGCGCGCCGACAGCGGACGCACCGCCGTCGATCTCTATCCGATCATCAAACGTCTGCAGATGACGGGGCTGATCGAGCCGATGATCGATGTCGACGTTACCACCCGCGAGCCGAAATGGGCGCCCACTCCACCACAGCCACCCGCTCCTGCATCTCCTCCGCCGCCCAGCGCGGAGCCTGAGCTGGTGGCCACGCTGACGGCCGACGACGGAACGATGCATCCGCTGCTCGAAGAAACCTCGACGGTCGGCCGTACGCCGGCGAACACGATCGCCCTGCGCGACGTGAGTGTTTCCGCAAAGCACGCGCAAGTCGTCCGCACCGCCGAGGGCTTCATGATCGAAGACGTCGGCAGCCGCAACGGGACCTTCGTCAACAGCGAGAAGCTCACAGAAAAACGCCTCCTCGCCGACGGCGATCTCGTCCGCCTCGGCAAGATCATCCTGACCTTCAACCTCGCCACCGACGTGCAAAAGAAGCAGTCGACGGAGCGGGAGATGATGAAGTAACTGCGCCTTCGCCGCGTTGTCGGTTGTCAGTTTTCTTCGCGCCGACGATTACTACTTCTTCGGCGCAGCCACGACGAGATCGCTGAGCTTACCGAGTCCTGAGTGGGCCAGGTAGACCGTTCCGTCGCTCGTGACCGCGGGGTTCCGGGCGCCGAGGTGCGTCGGCACCTTGGCCACGACGGCCAGCTTGCCGGCGGCGTCGACGCGGGCAACAGTTAGCATGCCTGCCTTGGCTGCGCCGATGTAGAGCATGTGCGAGCTATCGCTGTAGTCGATGTCGTCGACGCCGTCGCCGGTATCGACCGACGAGAGCACCGCGCCGTCATGGGCCACATCCATTACCTCGGCGCGTGCACTGCAGGCGATGAAGAGCTGTCCCGCTTTCTCATCGACGCGCAATCCGTGCGGGCCGTCTGCCCCGCAGGCCGGCTTCCACGTGGCAACCGTCTTGTGCGACTTCAGGTCGATGGCCAGCGTCAGGTCTTTGTCTTCCATGTTGGTGTAGAAGCGGCCGCGCTTCCCATCGACAGCGAAGCCCTCGGGATTGCCGTCGAAGGTGAGTTTGGCCTTTTCGTTCAGCGTGACCGCATCGAGGATGCGGATCGATTTATCGCGCGGCGTCGTCACCCAGACTTCCTTCGTCGACGCAACGTATGCAAGCCCGTCGGGCATCGAGTCGACCTTGTGACAGGTGCCGCGCACGAGCGTCTTCGGGTTCACGGCGCATACGGTGGAGTCGCCGCGGTTGCCGATGTAGATTGTCCCGCCGCCGATCGTGACGGAGCTGGGACCGACGACGCGCTTCCGCTCCCCGCTCCCCATCTCCGCAGTCGGAAAGCCGGTGATCTGCCGCACCTTGCCGGTGGCGGGATCGACGACATCGACCGCGCCGGTGTTCCCCGCCGGAACCCACACCGAGTGCGTGCCGGGATCGAAGATGATGTAGTCCATCCCGATGCCGTCCGCGCTGGCGCCCGGCAGGGCTTGCATGGCAACGGTGTAGGCGAGGTCGGCGGCACTCGCGGATAGACCGATTGTGCAGACGAGGATGAGGAGCGCGCGATTGATGTTGTGCATGATCGTTCCTTGTATCGTCAAGAACATGACGTTGCGATGAACAGCCCTTGCCGTTAACGCTTCCTGGTCTCTTTCGCGATCGTGATCTTGTATCCGTCCGGATCGTCGACCGCCAACGCGCGTGTGCCCCACTGCGTGTCCCTCGGCTCCTGCGCCAGCGTCCCGCCGTTCGCCTTGATCCGCGCCGCGAGCCGGTCGATGTCCTGATCGGTCGTGCAGTACAGCCGCACGCCGACGCCTTTGATCCGATCGCGCCCCTTCTTCCAGTCGTCCTGCCCGATCATGAACGACACGTCGCCCGCGGCCATCTCGGCGCCCAGCAGCTTGCCGCCGTCCTCCCATCGCTCGCCAACCGTGAAGCCGAGAATGTCGCGATACCAGGCCATGCTCTTCTCGATGTCGTTGACAGTGAAGCTGGGGCTGGCGGAGGTGAGACGGAGAGTGTTGTCCGCCTTCTTCGCGGGTTTCTTTGCCTTGGTTGTCTTCTTCGTGGCCATGTCGGTCCTCCTTCGTTCGCGATGGGCGAACTATCGCTCCGAGCAATGGGTTCGGTCAACGCGAGGCGGAGAAAGCCGCGGAGCGGCGATATCTACGTAGCCCACCCAGTACCATCGCGGATTGCGCCTCTGGGTGCGCTTTGGTGCAGATTGGTGTACTTTGGAGCCATGACACAGCCAGACAGAGTTGTTCGCCAGAGTGTCAGCCTGCCATCGCGGGTGGCTCGGAAAGTCAGGACCCTGGCCGACCGCCAACGTACGAGCGCAAACAGGATCATCGTCGAGTTGATCGAAGCGGGCCTCGAAGCACGAGAACGTGAAAAACGGGAGTTCTTCGAGCTTGCTGAGCAACTCGCTCAATCCTCGAGCGCCAGTGAGCAAAAGCGCCTGAAAGAGGAACTGGCGCGAATGACTTTCGGTGAATAGTGCCGAGGATCCAGTGGACGGACCTGCCGCGAGCTCTTCGGGATCATCTCTTTGATCGGCTCCGCGATCGCCAGATCACGGTCGAGGATCTCTATCAACTCAAGCTCTGGAGAGAGTCGGATCCCGAAGCACCGGATGGGTTGTGGTTCAAAGATTTTGGCTCGTTCAAGATTTGCGGCGAAGGCAAATTCCCCAAGACTTTTCTGCTCCGTAGTCAACCAGCCAAGGGACAGAAGTTGTGATGACAGAACTTCCGGGTGCCGAGTATCATCCAATGAGGTAGGGAGTTATGGGTCGAATGCCGAGATCAAGGTAGTCCCGATCTCAGTTGCGACGTCCCTTCGCGACTCTACCGCGCGCTGAGTCAGGATGCCGTCGTCTGCGACGCGAGCGTAGAACGCGTTTCGACGTGAACCAGGGTCGATGCAATCCTGCTCCGGGAGCGCGGCGGGCAGTACGATTTGACCCTTCGCGGAAACGGTGGTCTTCATCAACTTCAAGATGCTGTCTTATACGCCTTGCGTCAAGCGTTGGTTTTATCTGCGTACATCTGCGTCATCTGCGGATGAAAATGGCCCCACCGCCCCCCCGCCCGTCCTCACTACCTCCGCGTAGAACTTCGCGCTCTCCTTCAGCGTTCGTTTCAGCGTGGCGAAATCCACGTGGACGATGCCGAAGCGTTTGGTGTAGCCGAGGGACCATTCGAGGTTGTCGAGGAGGGACCAGACGAAGTAGCCGCGGACGTCGGCGCCTTGTGAGATGGCTCGGTGGACGGCGAGGATGTGCTCGCGCAGGTAGTGGATTCGGAGCGGGTCATTGACGGTGCCGTCGATGGCAACCGGGGGATCGTAGAAGGCGGCGCCGTTTTCGGTGACGTAGATCGGCGTCGGGCCGTAGCGGTCGCGGAACCAGAGGAGGACGTCGGTCAGGGCGGGGGCGTGGACCTCCCATCCCGTCTCCGTATAGATCGAGCCGGGCTGGCGGACGCGGGCGGCGCGCTCGATGATCTGCGCGGGATCGTTCTTCGTTACGGCCCGCAGGTAGTAGTTGATGCCGACGAAATCGAGGGGCTGTTTGATCAGATCGAAATCGGCGTGGGGAAAGTCCGGCCACGCTTCGCCGTATAGGTCCGCCATCTCCTCGGGGTATCGGCCGCGGAAGACCGGATCGAGATACTGGCGGTTCATGTAGGCGTCGGCGCGGCGGGTGGCGGCGAGGTCCTCCTCGCTTTGTGAGTCGGGGTATTTCGGCTCGATGTTCACGACGATGCCGATGGCGTGTTTGGCCATGGTGCGGTAGACCTCGACGGCGCGGCCGTGGGCTCGCAGGAGGTTGTGCGAGGCGATAGGCGTCTCGAAGAGATTGCGGTGGCCCGGGGCGAGTGCGCCGTGAAGGTAGCCGCCGTCCGTCACCACCCACGGCTCGTTGAGCGTGGCCCACCATTCGACGGTGTCGTCGAGGTTTTTGTAAACAACAGCCGCGTAGTCGGCGAACCACTCCGCCACGTCGCGGTTGAGCCATCCGCCGCGGTCGTCGAGGGCGGCGGGAAGGTCCCAGTGATAGAGCGTCGCCATCGGGAGGATGCCCGCTTCGCGAAGGGTGTCGACCAGTCTGCGATAGAAGTCGAGCCCTTTCTGATTCACGCGTCCGGTCCCCTCGGGGAGGATGCGGCTCCAGGAAATGCTGAAGCGATACGCCTGCATGCCGAGGTCGCGCATGATGCCGACGTCGTCCTTATAAAGATGGTAGTGATCGCAGGCGACGTCTCCGGTGTCGCCGTTAGTCATGCGTCCGGGAGTGTGGCTGAAGCGATGCCAGATGCTCGGGCCTGCGCCATCGGCGAGCGGCGATCCCTCGATCTGGTAGGCCGCGGTTGCGGAGCCCCAGACGAAGCCGTCGGGGAAGCGGACATCGGTCATCGGTTCATCTCCTCATTGACAGGCAGTCGAATTGTGAGTAGCGTACCGCAAAATGTAACCGTTTACATGTAAAGTAGATTCGTGGATTAGTAGATCAGTGGATCAGGAGCAAACGTCCTCGTCAGAGCAGAAGTCACAATCCACCAATCGACGAATCCACTAATCACTATTTATGCCGACTCGACCACTTGCTCGAAAGGCCCGACGCCGCAACCAAGCGGCGGTAGCGACGATTCATGACGTCGCCGCGAAGGCGGGCGTCTCGGTGGCGACGGTCTCGCGCGTTCTCAACGGCAAGGAGTTGGTGCGCGAGGAAACCTCGCGGCAGGTTCGCGCGGCGGCCAAGTCGCTGCGCTACGTTCCCAACGTCGCGGCTAGGTCGCTCAGCATCCGGCGCAGTCAGACCATCGGCATCGTCCTGCCGGACGTGCATGGCGAGTTCTTCTCCGAGGTCATCCGCGGGATCGATCTGGCCGCGCGCGCCGAGGGGTACCACATCCTCGTCTCCGGCTCGCACAGCGACCCGGCTCAGATGCTGGAAGTCGTCGAGACCATGCGCGGGCGCGTCGACGGGCTGGTGGTCATGGCGCCGGACGTCACCATCGAGCCGCTCGAAGAGCTGCCGAAGATGCCGTTGGTGCTCCTGAATTCATCGGGTATCAACGGTGACGCCATCACCATCGACAATTACGGGGGAGCGCGGGCGATGATGAGTTACCTGCACGAGCTCGGGCACACGCGCATCGCCTTCGTCTGCGGGCCGCGGCACAACGCCGACGCGCGCGAACGGCTGCGCGGCTACCGTCACGCCATGCGCGGGATGGCCGCCACGTCGGTGCGCGCGCTCGAATGGAGCGGTGACTTCACCGAAGAGTCGGGGTTCGCGGCGGGCAGCAGGATCGCCGCGCAGGCATCACCGCCGACCGCGGTCTTTTCCGCCAACGACTCGATGGCCGTGGGGGTGCTGGCGTCGCTGGCCGCGGCCGGAATCAAGGTTCCCGAGTCGATCAGCGTGGTCGGGTTCGACGACATCCCGATCGTGCGCTACGTCGCCCCGCCGCTGACGACGATGCGCGTCGACATCGCCGAGCTCGGGCGGCGCGCCTTCGCGCTGCTGCTCGATGCCATAAGCGATCCGGCGGCGCACGAATACCGGCATGAGCGGGTGGAGACGGCCCTCGTCGTGCGCGGTTCCTGCATGGCCCCGACGAACGTCACCCCAGGGAAGAAATCAAAGTGAGCACGCAACCGCATCGGGCGGCGCGTGGCCGGAAAAGCAGCCTTAACAAAGGAGAGGTTCCATGAGAAGAACATTTGTTTTTGTAGGAATGGCATTGTTGATCGTGTCGATCACAGTGTCGGCTGCCGCCCAGTTGACGACGGCCACGATCCACGGAAAGGTGACCAATCAGAACGGCACGGCATTACCGGCCGCGGAGATCGACGCCGTCAATTCGGCCAGCGGCTTCGTGAAGACGGTGATGTCCGGACCGGACGGGTCATACACGATGGCCGGCATCCAGCCCGGCGAGTACAACCTGGTCATTGCCGCCCCCGGGTTCCAGGCGCGCAACGAGACGGTGCGCATCCTGGTCGGGCAGAACATCGAGATGAATCTCGTGATGTCGCCCGATGCGGTAATGAACCAGAACATCACCGTCGTCGGCAATCAGCTCGTGGAGACGCGGACCTCCGAGGCGGCCACCAACGTGTCGCCGCAACAGATGGAGAGCCTGCCGCAGGGCGACCGCAACTTCCTCAACTTCGCCCAGCTCGCGCCGGGGATCCGGCTATCGACGGATCCGCTGCGGAAGACGATCGCGGGCGACGCCCAGCCGGCGGAGCAGACCAACGTCTTCATCGACGGCGTCAGCTTCAAGAACGACGTGCTGCAGGGCGGCCTGGTCGGTCAGGACTCCAGCCGCGGCAATCCCTTCCCGCAGAACGCCGTGCAGGAGTTCCGCGTCATCACCCAGAACTACAGCGCGCAGTATGACCACGCCTCCAGCGCCATCATCACCGCGGTCACCAAGTCGGGCGGCAATACGTTCGACGGCAATGCCTTCCTCTATTACCAGCCGAAGATGTGGGTGGCACCAACGTCGAAAGGCTTCCAGTTCTCGACGCTGTCGACGAACGCGTCGTACCACCGCTCGCAGCCGGGCCTCAGCTTCGGTGGGCCGCTGATCAAGGACAAACTCAATTTCTTCGTCTCGTACGAGGGCGTCGACGAGCACGCCACGACGATCGTGAACACGCTGAACACGCCGCGCTCGCCGGAAGCGGGCGGCTCGTTCCCGAGCCCGTTCAAATCGAACCTCGCCTTCGGAAAGATGAGCTGGCAGCCGGACAAGAATCAGACCCTCGACGTCTCCGGCAACTATCGCCGCGAGCACGAGACCCGCGACTTCGGCGGTACGACCTCCTTCCAGTCGGCCACCGATCTGCGCAACTGGGTCTATGGCACGACGCTGCGTCATCAGTGGAACAATGCCAGTGCGCTCAATCAGGCCACGCTGAGCTGGCTGGACTACGGCTGGAACCCGACGCCGCTTGATCCGAGCTCCGTCGGCTTCGATTTCCAGGGAATCGGCCGCGTGGGCGGCAACAGCACCACGCAGAAATTCGACCAGCGCCGTATCGAGCTGCGCGACGACTTTAACCTCACACCGATCCAGTGGAACGGCGAGCACGCCCTCCAGGTCGGCGGCAATTACGACCGGATGCATTACAGCGTCAATAAGAGCCTGTTCGGCAATCCGCAATACAACTTCCGTAATGACCCCGCCAACGGTTTCACCTACGCCCAGCCGTTCGAGGCGCAGTTCGGGTTCGGTAATCCGATCCTCAAGACCGGCAACAATGAATACGGGATCTACGGTCAGGACAGTTGGACCGTCAATAAGAACCTCTCGGTGACGCTCGGCCTGCGCTGGGACTACGAGTCGCACATGCTCGACGAGAACTACGTCACTCCGGCGAACATCGTGGCCGGGCTGACGGGCAAGATCGACCCGAGCTATTTCTCCAACGGCAGCCAGCGCAAGCCGGCCAAGGACGAGTTCCAGCCGCGCGTCGGCTATACGTATGACGTGACGGGGCTGAATCAGTCGATCATCTTCGGCGGCTTCGGCAAGTATTACGACCGCCTCTTCCTCAATGCCACTCTCGACGAGCGCTATCGCCTGCAGTATCCGGTCTATCGCATCGAGTTTTCGCCGGACGGCCGGCCGGGGACGATCAAGTGGAATGACTCCTATTTTACCAAGGCCGGACTCAACGGCCTCATCGCCAACGGCTTGACCAATCCCGAGATCTACCTGCTCAACAACAACACCAAGGTTCCGTACTCGAACATGTTCAACCTCGGCTTCCGCCAGGGGCTCGGTTCGTGGCTCGGCTCGATCAGCTACAACGGCGTTCGCGGATACCACGGCTTCACCTGGCTGTCGGCGGCGCCGAACGGTCTTTGCTGCGCCGCGCTGGTGCCGGGCTTCGGCAACGTCATCAAGTCCGATCCGGAAGGGAAGCGCTACTGGTACAACGCCATCCAGACGAAGTTCGACAAGCCGTACTCGACGCAGTCGCGCTGGGGCGCCACGTTCGCCTGGACGCACGGCCGCGCGGAGCAGACCGGCAACGATCTCTTCAGCCTCGACTTCCCGAGCGCTGCCGCCTACGGCAAGCATGACGTGCCGGGCTCGGAGCGCGACCGCATCACCGCCACCGGCATCTTCGGGCTGCCGTGGGACATTCGCCTCAGCACCATCGCCTCCTTCGGATCGGGCCAGTTCACGAACGTCCTCGACTTCACGCAGGGATTCAGCCTCGAGAACCGTCTGGCCACGCATCCGTTCTCGCGCTCGATCACGCCGCCGAAGAAGGGTGGCTTTGCCGACCGGAACGTCGATCTCAAGGCCGAGAAGGATTTCGCCACGTTCGGCCGCACCTCGGTCGGAATCATCGGCGGGGTGTACAACGCCTTCAACTGGACGAGCTTCGGCTGCCTCAACAACTTCATCGGACCGCCGCCGAACAGCGACCAGCTTGCCAATCTTGGCAAGCCGAACTGCGTCATACGTCTCGGACGCAGGGAGGAAGTTGGTTTCAAAGTTAACTTCTAAATGATTACGAACGGAGCGCCGGCGTCCTTGCCGGCTGGCCCGGCGGCGTCTCGCCGCAGATTCGCAGGCGAGACGCCTGCGAGCCAGCCAGCGAGACGCCGGCGTTCCGTCTTCTTTCTCTGTCTTCTGCTCGCCTCCTGCGCGAACGCGCCCGTGCGGCAACGCGCCGTGGTTCCTACGCCGGCCGACACGGCAATGCTCGATGACGTCGAGCGCCGCAGCTTTCACTTCTTCTGGGACCTTGCCGATCCCAATACGCAATTGGTTCCCGACCGATGGCCGACGCCGTCGTTTTCCAGCATCGCCGCGGTCGGATTCGCGCTCACCGCGTACGGCATCGGCGGGGAGCGCGGTTATGTCACGCGTGAAGCGGCGGCGGAGCGCACGCGGGCCACGCTGCAATCGCTGCTGGCGATGAAGCAGGGTCCCGAGCCACGCGGTGTTTCCGGCTTTCACGGGTTCTACTATCACTTCTTAGATATGAAGCACGGCGAGCGTTTCGAGCCCCGTGATGGAGGCCACATTGAGCTCTCGACGATCGATACGACGCTGCTCGTTGCCGGCGCGCTCTTCGCGCAGTCGTACTTCGATCGCGATAATCCGTCCGAGGCCGACATTCGGCGCGATGCGGAAACGCTGTATGAGCGCGTCGAATGGACGTGGGAGGAAGTGCGGCCACACGCGGTCAGCATGGGGTGGACGCCCGAGAACGGCTTTCACACCTACGACTGGCGCGGCTACAACGAGGCCATGATCCTGGTCATCCTCGCCCTCGGATCGCCGACGCATCCTGTCGAGCCGTCGGCCTGGACCACCTATCACTCCACGGACTCGGTTGGCACGCTGTACGGCCAGCAGTTCGTCCAGTTCGCGCCGCTGTTCGGACATCAGTACTCCGAGGTCTGGATCGACTTTCGAGGGATCACCGAGCCGGTCATCGGCGCGCAGGGGATCGACTGGTTCGAGAACTCGCGGCGGGCCGCGCTCGCGCAGCATGCCTACGCGGTGGAGAACCCGGGTGGATGGCGCGACTACGGTGACCGCATCTGGGGCCTTTCGGCGTGCGACGGACCGATGGACGCGACGGTGACCATCGACGGCCGCGCGCGCGCGTTCCACTCCTACACGGCCCGCGGCGTGGCGCGGAACGACATCCGCGACGACGGCACCATCGCGCCGACCGCCGCGGCGTCATCAATCGTCTTCACTCCCGAGCTTTCCATCCCCGCCATCCGCGAGATGTCGACGCGCTACGGGTCGAACCTCTACGCCCAGTACGGTTTTCTCGACGCCTTCAACCCGACGCTGCGCACGACCGAACAGCTCAAACATGGCCGCATCTCTCCCGATAACGGCTGGTTCGACGTCGACTACCTCGGCATCGACGAAGGGCCGATCGTGGCGATGATCGAGAATTACCGCAGCGAGTTGGTGTGGAAGACGATGCGTAAGAACGCGCACGTCATCGTGGGACTGAAACGTGCCGGGTTTAAGGGCGGGTGGCTGGCGGGGAAATGAGAGCAAACCGCTTACACCGCGTTTCTCACCGACTTCTTGAACCACTTGCCACGCCCTTTCGTCGAGAGTCCTTCTCCCCCCGCGGTTTTTTGCGGGGGGAGAAGGTGCCGAAGGCGGATGAGGGGGGCGTACACGCGATAGGTGCGATCTACAGACGCTGGTCCGAGGCGATTGAAGAGCCGCATGGTTGGTTGCCATTTTGCTCGCGCGCAAAAGACGTACGCGTGAAACGCCGCCCCCTCATCCGCCTGTCGGCACCTTCTCCCCCGCAAAAAGCGCGGGGGAGAAGGGCTCTCGAGGTTAGGGTGCCGGTGATCGCCGTTGCTGCCCTCAGTGTGACCTTAACGTTGGCTCTCCTCCTGCTCGGCTGCTCCGCGCATCTCCGCGACACGCGCGAACACCTCGAATTCTGGGCCCTCGGTTCCGAGGGCGAGCTCGTGGCGAAACTCATCCCCGAGTTCGAGAGGCGCAATCCGGCGATTCATGTCGTCATCCAGCAGATCCCGTGGAATGCCGCGCACGAGAAGCTGCTCACCGCCTACGTCGGCGAAGCGACGCCCGACGTCGCGCAGATGGGGAACACCTGGATGCCGGAGTTCGTGGCCATCGGTGCCCTGGACGACCTCGGGGCGTTCACGACGCAGAACGACTACTTCCCCGGCATCTGGGCCACCAACGTCGTCGGCGGCACGCTGTACGGCATCCCCTGGTACGTCGACACGCGCGTGCTCTTCTATCGGAGCGACATCCTGGCCGCGGTCGGTTTTCCGCACGGCCCGCGCACGTGGGCGGAGTGGCGCCAGGCCATGACGCGCATCCGCGAGCAGGGCAGGAGCAAGTGGGCGATTCTCATCCCGACCAATGAATACGAGCCGATGACCGTGCTGGCGCTGTCGGCGCATTCCACGCTGCTGAACGCGGACGGTACGCGCGGGGCCTTCTCCCAACCGCGGTTCTCCGACGCCTTCAATTTCTACGTCAGCTTCTTCAGCAATGGTTTTGCTCCGAAGGTGAGCAGCAGCCAGATCGCCAACCTCTATCAGCAATTCGCTCAGGGCGAGTTCGCCATGTACATCACCGGACCGTGGAACGTCGGCGAGTTCCGGCGACGCCTGCCGCCGGAGATGCAGGACAAGTGGGCCACCGCGCCGCTGCCGGCGCACGATGCCGGCGAGCCGACCGGGATCTCGATGGCCGGCGGCGGCAGCCTGGTGGTCTTCCGCGCCTCGAAGCACAAAAAGGCTGCCCGCAAGCTGATCGAATTCCTCTCCGAGCCGGCGCAGCAGGTGCGCTTCTACCAACTGACCGGCGATCTTCCCGCCCGCCGCAGCGCCTGGCTCTCTCCCGTGCTGGCAAACGACACCCGCTTTCTGGCCTTCCGCGTTCAGTTCGAACGCGTGGCGCCGCTGCCGAAAGTGCCCGAGTGGGAGCAGATCGCCACGGCGATCTACGACCGCGGCGAAGCCGCCGCCAGAGGCACGGTGACGCCTGCCGTTGCCCTGACGCAACTCGATGCGCGCGCGGATGAGTTGCTGGAGAAGCGGCGGTGGATGTTGACGCACGCAAAGGCTTTAACCACAGAGGCACAGAGATCACAGAGAAAAAGGATGAAGGCGGAAGGATGAATCAAACAGCACATTCATCCTTCATCCTTCGAATTTTCATCCTTTGTCCTCTGTGCCTCTGTGGTGAAAGCCTTTTGGATGTCCAATGAAAAACAACGAAGCCCGCGCCGCGCTTCTCTTCCTGGCACCGGCCATCATCATTCTCTCTCTCTTCTTTTTCCTCCCCGTCATCGCCGGGTTTGCGCTCAGCGTCACCGACTTCGATCTCTACACGCTCGGCGACGTCCACAACCTTCGCTTTGTCGCGCTTCGCAACTATCGCGAGCTCCTCGGCAATCCGGTCTTCTGGACGGCGTTCGGCAACACCATGTACTTCGCCCTCGTCGGCGGGCCGCTCACCGTGGCCGTCTCGCTCTTCGCCGCGCTCCTGGTCAACGCCAAACTGACGCGCTGGAAAGCGCTCTTCCGGACCATCTACTTCGCGCCGGTCGTAACCACGCTCGTCGCCGTCGCCGTCGTCTTCAAGTACCTCTACCATCCGCGCTTCGGCATCATCAACATCGCCCTCGGCGCGCTGCATCTGCCGCAGCCGGACTGGCTCGGCGATCCGCATTTCGCCATGCCGGCCATCATCCTGCTGGCGGTCTGGAAGGGCTTCGGCTACACGATGATCATCTTCATCGCCGGCCTGCAGAACATCCCCGAGGAGCTGTATGAGGCGGCCAGATTGGATGGGGCGGGGGCGTGGGGACAATTCCGCCACGTCACGCTGCCGATGCTCGGGCCGACCTTCCTCTTCGTCGGCGTCGTCGTCGCCATCGGCCAGCTTCAGATCTTCGCCGAGCCGTACGTCATGACCGGCGGCGGTCCGCTCAACAAAACGCTGACCATCGTCATGATGATGTATCAGCAGGGCTTCAAATTCTGGCGGATGGGATACGCCGCCGCGGTGGCCTTCATCCTCTTCCTCGTCATCGGCGCGGCCACGCTGCTGCAGATGCGGTTGCAGGAGAAACGATGAACCGGCGCGGCAGGTCGATTGTGCTGCATGCCGTGCTGATTGCCGGCGGTCTGATCACCCTCTTTCCGCTGCTCTGGATGCTATCCGCTTCGTTCATGTCCAACGGCGAATCGACCACCTTCCCGCCGCACCTCGTGCCGCACGCCGCCACGCTGGCGCAGTACCGGGCGCTCTTCCTGCGACTCAATCTCGGAAGAGCGTTCCTCAGCAGCACCATCGTCGCGTCGACGGTCACCGTCTGCTCCGTCCTCTTCGGCTCGATGGCCGGATACGCCTTCGCCAAACTGCGCTTCCGCGGGCGGGAGAAGAGCTTCGGCTTCCTCCTCACCGCCATCATCGTCCCGCCGCAGGTGGGGATGCTGCCCCTCTTCCTGCTGATGAAGACCCTGCACCTGGTCAACACTTACTGGGGAGTGATCATCCCGTCGATGGTGACCGTCTTCGGCATCTTCCTGATCCGCCAGTTCATGCTCTCCGTGCCGCAGGAGCTGCTGGAAGCAGCCCGCATCGACGGCGCCGGCGAATTTCGCATCTACTGGTCGGTGGTCATGCCGCTGGCGCGCCCGATCCTGGCCACGCTGGCCACGTTCATGTTCATGTCGACGTGGAACGATTTCATGTGGCCGCTGATCATCCTCTCCAACCAGTCGCACCACACCCTTCCGGTGGCGTTGGCGAACCTCCTCGGCGAGCACGTGCTGGACGTCGAGCTTATGATGTCTGGCTCGGTGGTGACCGTGCTCCCGGTGCTGATCGTCTTCCTCGTGCTGCAGCGTTACTATATCGCCGGGTTGATGGTGGGCAGCGTGAAGGGGTAAAGCCAGCTCGAGAATGTCTACAGGGCACAGGTTTCCGCGGAGCTGTACTCAGTTGAGTGCGAGCGTTAGCGTGCCGTGTGGGGCGAGGTAGCCGCTTACGCACCGGGTCTTGTCGTACGTGCAAGCGGAGTATTGGCCGGGCATGAGGCGCGGGATCGTGATGCGTCCTGCATCGATGGTTCCGCCCGCGCGGTCTGCAATGAACGCCGCAAACAGCTCGCCGCGGCCATGCAACAAAATGGCGTTGACGGCCTTCGATTCCAGGACGATCGTGCCGCCCATCTGCTGGGTGCCGATGCGCAATTCCTTGCCACGTTGCAAGGTGGTGCGTCCGAAGACGACGTCGAAGGCCGGTTGAACCACGAGCGCGTCGACAATGTTTGTCCCTGGAGGCATGTCAACTTGGAAAAAGCCTCCTTCGTTCGTTCTGGCTTGAGGGATAAGCGGTGAGGTTGCGTCACGCGGGAACGCATAGATATCCGCGGCAATCACGGGAGCTTCGCCCATCGTGATGCGGCCACGAAACGGTTCGGTGTTTTCGATGATCAGCTCGACTTCGGTTGCCTCTCCATCCCGGAGTGTCAGCGCGACTCCGCGACTTTTGCCGCCATCTCCGTCGGCCATCACGCGATACGTTCCCGGCTCGAAGCCGGCAATCTGAAAGCTACCGTCGGATTCGACCAATACCTGATCGAATCCGTTACGGTCGGGATTCGATACGGTAAGAAAGGCATGTGGCTCCGGCGACCGATCTTTCTTCAGCACCCGGCCCATAAGAGTGGTGGCCGGGAGTCTGATGTCCAGATGGGAATCGCCCGATTCGTCTCTCCGGACTGTCGTGCGGACGTTACGTCTGACGCGCGGCGTTTCCGATTCCACCAGGATCGTTCGCTCTTCGTGTTCGTCAGGCGGGAGCTGACCCGCGAACCGGCCGCCTGAATCTGTCTCCAGCTTCGGGCCGTCCTCGCCGCCGAAGAACAGCGAGGCCTTGAGCGGGCGGTCGCCGAGCATGACCGAGCCGCTGATCTTCGAGGGAAGGGCGGAGATGGCAACGGTCACGTCTTCCTGCCCGACCATGACGTCCTGGTGCTTCCAATACTCGCCCTTCGAGCTGACCAGTTGAACCGTATAGTCTCCTGCAATCAGATGCGTGTGCATCCACTCGCCCGCCTCCGACACCCGCGATTCCGAGATGACGTCGCTGTGCCGCAGCCGCCGATTGTTCGTGAGCAGGCGCACGGTCCAACGATTTCCGGAACTGTCAACGGGCGGCATCACGGTCACGGTCAACCGTTTGGGTGCATCGAGCAGCAGGGGAGCGTTCAACTCCGCCGCGGCCCTGGCCAGCATCTTGACTTGCTCCGACTGCGTCGTCAGCCCCTTCGCTTGTCCGTGGATTGAGTAGTCTCCCGGAGCCAGCCCCTTGAACTGAAAGAACCCTTTTGCATCGCTGCGCGCCGTCTGCTTCCACGCCGCGCTTTCACCGATGGCTGACGTCAGCGTTACGTCGATGCCTTCCCCTGGAATTCTGACGCCTCGGGCCGCTTCCACCCGGCCGTTGAGCGAGGCGCCCGGAACGAATTGGAGAAGCACCGGCTTCGGATTCTCGGCGACCGTGACTCCGAAACGAAACTCAGGTGCAAATCCCGAAGAGCTGAAGCGGAGGTCGTAGATGCCCGTTGGAACGGCGCAAGTCCAGGATTCGTGTTCCACCGCGCAACCGATTTCACCGCTGGCCGCATCGGCGTCGAGCGGTCTCAATCCCACTCGCAACGCCTCCACCCCTTTCGCAGTGCCCGTGAGAGCGACGGTGCGCCATACCGGGATGACGGCGGAGTCTTCGTTTCGCGGAAAAACAGGCTGCGCCCACAGCCGCTCGCCAACGATCCGAACGTCCCACACGCCATCGCCCAGCGCGATCTCCGCGGTTCCGGGCACACTGATGGACTGCTCCAGCGGCTCAGCGGCCCGATCGATGCGCTTGCAGCGCAGTTTGGCGATCTGGGTCCCGGCGCTTGCAGGATGAATCGTGGTCGTGATTTGAGCAGCGTGGGTTACGCCCGCTACGAGCAAAACGAGCACGACTATTCGTTTGTGAGCATGCCACATGGGTTGACCGTGATCAGGGGTAGTAATGGCATGAACCCTCGGTCGTACATCCGCCGGACGTCGGAGTACATTTGCACGCTCCGCCCGATTTCGTCCAGCCGCAAGTGGCAGTTGTCGTTTGAGAAGGGGGGTCTTGTGTAGAGCAGGTTCGGCACTGCTGACCCTGGCCAGCGAAGGCAGAGCAGGTCAGCGTCGTCGGTGGATTGGGCCCGCCGTCTGGGGTCGGCTCCCATCCACCTCCACCACCGCAGGCGTCAAAACTGTAATCGACACTGAAACACGGATCCGACCCGGCGTCCTGGATATCTGAAAATTGGGCGTGAGCTGAGGGAGCGAATAGACAGAACGCTAAGAGGATACCCGCGAGAAGAGTCAGTTTCCGAAAGAACATGGTTCTCTCCCTTCATTCGTAGGGGCTCGGGGCAGATTTCCATAAGTATAGGCGTGGGGGCTGAGGCCGTCAAGGCGGATGAGTCCGGGATTGGGGAACGTCTACAAACGCGCGGATCAGCGTGCGGGTGATCTAGCGACGGTCAATCTTCGGCGCAATGTAGTGGAAGTCGACGAGGAACACGTTTTCGCCTCGCCCATGCCTTGCGACCTTTAGGAGATCGCTGGTGCCGGCGAAGCCGCATTCGCGGGCGAGACGAGGCGTGATCTGTTCGAGGGAAATCGGGACGATGGAATCGATTTCAATCTCGCCTTCTTCGAAGCGGTATCGCCCGCCGGCACGAACGTGCGGACGCATCCAGACGCGAACGCTTCGCGTGATCGCACCACTTCGCACGCCATCGCGCAGGTATTTCGTGAACAGCACCGTGCGAGTTTAATGCGGAACGTATGGTCGGACTCTCCAGTCCGACCCGGTACTTGCGGGACAGGCCGATGTAGCCGCCGCAACGTCTTCGATTGATGACCGCGCAAGAACCGGTCGGACAAGAGAGTCCGACCTACGTTTCATACGGCGCGAAGCGAACGATGGGGCCTCACGGACGCTCCGAATGGGCAACCGTCGCGAGTTTGACAAGCCCAGGACTGCCGATGTCAGGCCTCGGCCTGACGCGGTCGAGCCTCGGCCTGAATTCGTCGAGCCTCGGCCTGACGCGGTCAAGCCTCGGCCTGAATTCGTCGGGCCTCGGCCTGACGCGGTCGAGCCTCGGCCTGAATTCGTCGAGCCTCGGCCCGACGCGGTCGAGCCTCGGCCTGAATTTGTCGGGCCTCGGCCTGACGCGGTCGAGCCTCGCCCTGAATTCTACAAGCCAAGCCCTGTCGATTAAAGGCAGGAAGCCACCCTGCAAAATTTTCTTCATCTGGCAGTAACTATTTGCCGCTCTCAACCGTCTAATAGGTAGAGGAGCATGATGACGAACGCAAACGGACAGCCGACCGATGAAAGGAACGCGAAAACGTCGCGGCGGGCCAGAGTGCGTTCACACCGATCGCGCCGGAAGGGGCGGGAATCGTGGCGTCGTCTGTTTCAGCGCGCCAAGCGGAACCTCCGTTCCGCCGATGGTTTCATCGGCATGGCGCGCCAGATCATCGAACGCTGCGAGACGATCGCGGTGGAACACCCGATCCGCGCGATCCATGACATGCAGCGCGTGACGGGATTGCTCGTCGATGCCACGGAACGGTTCGGGCGTGTCCTGGACTGTATTTGCGAGACGCACGATCGTATCGCCGAGGCGCCGGGAGAGGCCGGCGATGCTCCCGCGCGGATGATCGCTGATCTTCAGCGCTGGATCGAGACCGGAGCGAAGCTGGCCCTGCTCGGGAACCGGTTCGACGAGTCATTCGCCGAGCTGATCGACTATGTCCAGAGCGGAAACGCGCCGCTCGACCTTTCCGAGCTGCTCAAGAGACGCATCCATCCGGTTCCGGTCCTGGCCCGGCATCCGTCGCCGAGGGTCCTGTCGATCGAGAACGATCGCATTTGCCGCATTCATGTCCGGCGTCAGCGGTCCGTTCGCGTGACCGTCGCCGAAGCTCCAAGACGCGTTTCGAGGGGCCGCGCTCCTCCGCTCGTCTCAATTTGCACGCTCTGATCAATGCAAGTTCGAGACTGAGAAAGGAGAAGCATCATGACTCAGGTTACTGAAGTACCCGTTACCAACACACAGACGACGCACGTCGATGCCGCGCAAGCGCTCGTCGCGGATGTTCGAGCGATGAGAGCTCGGGTTCCTGATCTGGTGATCCCGGATTCGCCAAACGCCACCCAGAAGCTGGTCAGCGCCGCCACGGTTCCGCCGCAGTTCATCGAACTGACGGCGGTGGCGGTGACGAACAGCGAGCCGCTCGTCCGGAAGGGAGCGGCCGATCCGGCGCGGCTCCGCGACCTGTTGAATTATGCCGAAGCGTTTGAGCCGTTCGCGGATGAGCTGGAAGCGTTGGCTCAGTTCGTCCGGCACAGCGTCGTCACGGCGAGGCACAAAGCGGGGAGTGAAGCACTCACCACCTATGCCATTGCGCAGCGTCTTGCCAAACTTCCCGAGACTGCCGATCTCGCTCCGCATGTCGCCGACATGCGCCGCGCCCTCGGCAAGCGCGGACGGAACGGCAAGGCCAAGACGGCCCCGGCGCCGGTGCCCCCGGTGACACCGCCGTCACCAACGACTCCGACAAAGTGACGCGGAGCTGTTTCGTGCAGTAAGCCCCGCGCGGGCGCGTCCGAAGGCGCGCCCGCGCATTTGTTTAAAGGCAGAAAGCAGAGGGCAGAAGGCAGAAGTGCTCCGCTCATCGATCATTTCTGCTTTCTGCCTTCTGCCTTCTCTAAAGCCTTTCGTGATTAACAGCGTCGAACAGATGCATGGCCTCGCTGTCGATCGTCATGGCGATCGTTTCTCCGGCGCGCGGCGTCGACGCAGGATCGAAGATGGCCACGAGGCGCTCGCTGCCGGCGCTGGCGTAGACGATCGTCTCGTGCCCGATCGGCTCGACGACGTCGACATTCGCCTTGATGGGAGCGTCGCCATTCGCCGCGTGATGGATGTGCTCGGGACGGATGCCGGCGAGGACGCGCTGGGCATCGGCGACAACACCTTTGAACTTCGCCGGCAGCGGAAGGGTGAACGATGACGTTTGCAGGAGGTCGCCGGAGACTGTGGCGGGAATCAGATTCATCGGAGGCGTGCCGATGAATTGGGCCACGAAGGCGTTTGCCGGCGACTCGTAGACCTGGCGCGGCGTGCCGACCTGCTGGATCTTCCCGTCGCGCATGACGGTGATGCGGTGTCCCATCGTCATCGCCTCGACCTGGTCGTGCGTGACGTAGACCGAGGTCGTGCCGAGGGTTGCCTGGAGCCGGGTGATCTCCGCGCGTGTCTGTACGCGCAGCTTGGCGTCGAGATTCGAGAGCGGCTCGTCGAAGAGAAAGACCGCCGGCTGCCGGACGATGGCGCGGCCGACGGCGACGCGCTGCCGCTGTCCGCCGGAGAGGTCCTTCGGTTTCCGCTCCAGCAGGTGCGACATGCCGAGAATCTCCGCGGCCGAGGCCACGCGGCGCGCGCGGTCGGCGGCGGGGACCTTACGCATGCGCAATCCGAACTCGAGGTTTTCGCGCACGGTCATGTGAGGATAGAGCGCATAGCTCTGAAAGACCATGGCGATGTCGCGGTCCTTCGGCGCCAGATCGTTCACCACGCGGCCGCCGATGGAGATCGTCCCGGCGCTCACGTCCTCCAGCCCGGCGATCATCCGTAGCGCCGTCGACTTTCCACATCCCGAGGGACCGACGAGCACCATCAGCTCATGATCGTTCACATCGAGGTTGAGGTGCTCGATGACGGAGACGTCGCCGTAGCGTTTGGCGACTTCGGTGAAGGTTACGGAGGACATGGGTAAGGGTAGCGCGAAAAGGCGGCTATCGCCGCGTTGTCGGTTGTCGGTTCTCAGTAGTTTGCGCGTTGCTCCTCAATCTCCTCAGCTGACGCCGCCAGCCTCCGACAACCGATAAACCGATAACCGACAACGCGCAAAGCGCCGAGATTGGCAGCCCGCTCGCAATAGTTTGAAGCATGCTCCCTTCCCGACAACCTCTGCTGATCGTTCCGATCCGGGATCGGCGGCAGGGGCGCCGCATCCTGACGATCAGGAACTGCGCGATCTCGATGCTTGCGGTCGCGGTCGTCATCGCCTCGCTCTCGATCTACAGGGGGAGACGGCACGGTACAACGGGTCAGTACGGCGGGCTCTTCGGGAGCGAGCTGACGGCGACCAACAGGATCGAGCGGAAGGCGGACGTCATCAACGAAGGGACGGTGGTCGATCAGACTGCGCCCGATCCGATGCTCGTCGCACCGGCCGCGCGCGAGCAGGTGCTCGGGGCGAATACGAACGTGCCGGTGACCACCACGACCATCGCCCCCGAGCCGCGGGCACCGATATTGGGTGTCTCCGAGGGGCATGGAGCGACCATCGTTGGAGACGGGAAGGGGATCACCGTCGTCAAGGCTCCGGGCACGTCAACCGCAACCCATCCGGTCCTCTCGGGTGGGATCTTCAAGCAGCAGTGAACCGTTTCGCGTAGCCCTGGGAGCGCGGGCGTCTCGCCCGCGCTTCTTCTCAGCATCCTGCCAGACGCGCGCGCGGGACGCACGCGGTCCCAGGGGGGCGACGATTCCGATTAATCTTTGCCGGCGATGCCGCCGCGCGGATCCCATTTGCCATCGCGCTGGCCGAAGCTCGCGGGTGAGGCTTGGTCCGCGCTGAGATTGTCGGCGCGGACGTCGGCCTTCACGAAGTTCTCGGGAGGGATTGGCGATCCGGCCAGGCGGCGGAGCAGGGCCAGTTGTCCGGCGTGGGTCATGGCATCGGCGAAGGGACCTTGCAGGATCGACTCCGGGGTCGTGCCGGTGAACGTCGCCCCTGAGTGCAGGCGCGTGCCGAGGTCTTCGAGCATTTCGTGGAAGCGGGCGATCTCGCTCTGCATGTCGGGAAGCATCTCGGCGGTGTAGGAGCCGCCGATGATGAACGTCCGCGCGTAGCCGAGGACGCTGGTCATGTGGCGCAGCAGATCCTGCGGCGTGCGCACCCCTTCGCCGGCCTGGAAACCGGCGAACGACTCGGGCGCATCGCGAAGGGCCTTCTGCGTGCGATAGGCGAGCGCCGCAAGGAAGTGGCGGAGGAGATCGCGCGTGGTGGGGTCCATTGGGGGGGATGGTATCGCGGCAGGCTTTGCGCGTTGCGCGTTGTCGGTTATCAGTTGTCGGTTTGAACGTAGGTCGGACTCTCCAGTCCGACCGGAGCTTGGGAGAGCGTGTCCCGCCACCGGCCGCGCAAGAACCGGTCCGACTGGAGAGTCCGACCCACGTTCAAACCGACAACCGATAACCGACAACGCGCGATAGCGCCGACAATGCGGCATGGCAGAATGCGCCGCATGTCTCAGCCAATCACCTTCGGGACCGATGGATGGCGCGCGGTCATCGCGGATGGGTTCACGTTCGACAACGTGCACCTGGTGAGCGAGGCCATCGCCGTCGCGGCGCGGACGCTGCAGCCGCCGGACGGGATCGACCGGAACGCGCTGGTGGTCGGGTTCGACCGGCGCTTTCTGTCGCGGGAGTTTGCGGCGCTGGTCGCGGAGACCCTTAAAGCAGCCGGTTTCCGTGTGGTGCTGTCGAAGGGGCCGACACCATCCCAGACGGTCTCCTACACCGCCTGGCGTCGCAAGCTCCTCGGCGGCGTCATCGTCACGGCCAGTCACAATCCCGCGAAGTACAACGGCCTGAAATTCAAAGGGTGGTACGGCGGCTCGGGCCTGCCGGAGATGTATGCCGCCATCGCTGCCGCGCTGGGGCAGTCGTCGCCGCGTGCCGGCGGCTCGATCGAGGAATCCGACCTGCTCGACGACTACATCGCCGCACTGCAAGCGCAGCTCGATGTGAAGAAGACGGCCACGCCGCGCATCCTTCACGATCCGATGTACGGCGTCTCCGCCGGCCTCCCGTCGCGCATCCTCGGCGTCGACGTGGCCACGATCCGCGGCGAGAGCAATCCCTCGTTCGGCGGCGTGAACCCCGAGCCGATTCCTGACAACCTCGGCGCGTCGATGGATGCGATGCGGGAGTCGTCCTACGACCTGGCCATCTGCAACGACGGCGACGCCGACCGCCTCGGCATCCTGGATGAGAACGGGGCTTTCGTCTCGCCGCAGAAGATCATCGCTCTCCTTGCGCTCTATCTGGTGCGCGAGAAGAAGATGACCGGCGAGATCGTCAAGACCTTCTCGACCTCGCGGCTGGTCGAGAAGGTTGCCAGGGCGCTCGGGGCGGGCTTCCACGAGACGGCCATCGGCTTCAAGTACGTGGCCGATCTGATGCTCACCCGCGACATTCTCATCGGCGGGGAGGAGAGCGGCGGCATCGGCTTCGGACACTTTCTGCCGGAGCGCGACGGCATCCTCTCCGGCCTTCTCGTCGCCGAGTGCGTGGCGCACTACGGCAAGCCGTTGTCGCAGATCGTCGAGGCCATGGAAGCGGAGTTCGGGGCGCTGTTCTACGACCGCCGCGATCTCAACCGGCCGATGGAGGTCTGCGCGCGGCTGATCAAACGCGTCGTCGCCGGCGAGCTCGATTCCGCCTTCGGCGCCGGGTTTGCCAGTCGCGAAGAGGTAGACGGCGTGAAACTGAACTTCGACGATGGCTCGTGGATCCTCTTCCGCAAGTCGGGCACGGAGCCGATGATCCGCATTTACTGCGAGAGCCCCGAGGCGGCGCGCGTGAAAGAGATGCTCGACGTGGCGGTGCGGGAGCTGTCATCCTCTGGATCGCGGCGATGTCGCGGCTTTTCATCGCGGACGTGTGGGATGAGACCAGCGCGCTGGTGATCTTCGGCGATGCGCATCAGAGCGCGGGGGAACTCGTGGCGATGATCCTGAGGACGCCGCTGCCGTTCTGGCGTCCGATCCCGACCATCGTCGCCGCGCTGACGATCCACGTGCTGCCGCCGGACGTGGCCTGGCCGCTGCTGCGTATCGTCAACATGTTGATGATCCTCGGCGCCGTGGCGCTGCTGCAGCGCGCGCTCGAGGCCTGGGCTGGCCGCGATGACCGCCGCGATTTCTTCCTCGTCTTCGCCACCCTCTTTTCCGCTGGCGCGGTCATCACCGGCGGCTGGTTCGCTAACATCTTCGATGCCTCGGTGCTGCTGCTCGTTGCCTGGGGTCTCGTGCTTATTACGCGCGGCTGGTTCATGGAAGCGGGCTTCGTCTTCGGCGTGGCCTTCTTTTTCAAAGAGAGCGCGGCCATGACGCTGCCGCTTCTGCTGCTGCTCGTCGCCATCGGACGGCTGAAGATTCGCGACGCGCTGCGCGTGGCGATTCCGACGCTCGCCATCGGCCTCCTCTACTTCGGACTGCGCAGTCTGGTCGTGCCCCTCGGCTCCTCGGCCGATACGCATCAGTTTCATCTCGACATGATCGTTCCCACCATCACCGGCCTGGTCGAGAGTTACTGGAGGGAAACGTTGTGGGCGCCGCCGGGGATCATCGGATACGTCGTCTTCGCCTTCTCGCTGGTGGCCATGCGCGGGTGGCGGGCGCGGGCGGCTTTCGTCGCCTACATCGGCTGCGCCGTCGTCATCTATCTGTCGATGTTCACGGTCTATCAGGGGCACGAACTGGCCCGCTACGTGATGGCGGTCCCGCATCTGACCTTCCTCCCGCGGCTCTATCTCGTTCCCGTCACGCTCACGCTCTTCGTTTTCGCGCTCGACAGGCGATGGTGGGCCGCGGCGGTCCTTGCCGTTCCGCTCCTGGCCGGGGCGGCGGGTGTTTACGGCCGTTACCAGAGGTTTCAGCGCAATTACCGCGACCTGTACCGTTACGCGCGTCACCAGCCGAAGCCGGTGAGGATCGACTACGCCATGAAGCCGCTGCACGATCCTCGGCGGGGTATCGACATCGGCGACTTTCCGGATGCGCCGCTACTTCTTGATCCGAGGACGGGGCGGGTGGTACAGCGATAAAGTCCGGCCAACGCCACCGGAGATCCTGACATCGCTCGCTTCGCTCGCGGTCAGGATAAACTTACGAATCGTGGCGACACCTGAACAGACGGAAACCATCCGCACGCAATTCACGCGCGAGAGCATCATCGATGACTATCGCATCGCTTGGCGCTCGCGGCAGGCCAGCCTCATCGGCCGCCGTGAGGTTCTGACCGGCAAGGCCAAGTTCGGCATCTTCGGCGACGGCAAGGAGGTCGCGCAGTTGGCCATGGCCCGGGCCTTCCGCAAGGGCGACTGGCGCAGCGGCTACTACCGCGATCAGACGTTTGTCTTCGCCGCCGGCATCGGCACGCTCGACGAGTTCTTCGCCCAGCTTTACGCCAATGCCGACGTCGAGCACGATCCGTGGTCGGGCGGCCGTTCGATGAACTGCCACTTCGCATCGCGGCTGCTCAATCCGGACGGTTCGTTCCGCAATCAGACCGATACCTACAACACCTCGGCGGACGTCTCGCCGACCGGCTCGCAGATGCCGCGCCTCGTCGGCCTGGCCTATGCCTCGAAGCTCTATCGCGAGATCGAGGAGCTGAAGGCGATGACGCAGTTCTCGCGCAACGGAGACGAGATCGCCTGGGGCACCATCGGCAACGCCAGTTGCGCCGAGGGGATGTTCTGGGAGTCGATCAACGCCGCCGGCGTCCTTCAGGCGCCGATGCTCCTCTCCATCTGGGACGACAACTACGGCATCTCCGTGCCGAACGAGTTCCAGATCACGAAGGGCCACATCTCGGAGCTCCTCAAAGGCTTCCAGCGCGATCCGAAACAGAAGACCGGATACGACATCTACATCGTGCACGGCTGGGACTATCCGGCGTTGTGCGAGACCTACATCGCTGCCGCGTCGATCGTGCGGATGGAGCATGTGCCGGCCATCATTCACGTCGACCAGATGACGCAGCCGCAGGGGCATTCGACTTCGGGATCGCACGAGCGCTACAAGTCGAAGGAGCGTCTGGACTGGGAGATCGAATTCGACTGCATCCGCAAGATGCGCGAGTGGATGATCGGCCAGGGCATCGCTACGGCCGACGAGCTGGACGGGTTGGAGAAGGAAGACCTGCGCCTTGTGCGCGAGGCGCAGCGCCGGGCCTGGGACACGTATCGCGCGCCGATCGACGCCGAGGTGAGGACGGTCATCGGATTCATCGAGGAGTTGGCCTCGGCCGCTGCCGATCGAACCGAGCTCGATGCCGTCAAGTCCGAGCTGCAGCGGACCCAGGCGCCGTACCGCCGGGACGCCATGAAGGCGCTGACGGCCGCGCTCATCGCAGGCCGCAACGCAGGCCGTGCAGGTAACGAAGACATCATCGGCCGCATCGCCGAGTGGCGCCGCGACCGCGAGTTCGCCGTCGCCGCGCTGTATGACGATGAGCTGTACAGCAGCGGCATCGAGTCGGCGCTCAATGTGGCCGAGGTCAAGCCGCAATACGGCGGCGACACGGCGGAGAAGAACGGCTCGGAGATCATCAACGCCTGCTTCGACGCGGCGCTCCAACGCTACCCGAACCTCATCGCCCTCGGCGAAGACGTCGGCAAGCTCGGCGACGTAAACCAGGGCTGCGCGGGCCTGCAGGAGAAGTACGGGCTCTACCGCGTCTCCGACACCGGCATCCGCGAATGCACGATCGTCGGGCAGGCCATCGGGATGGCCTTACGCGGCCTGCGGCCGATCGCGGAGATCCAGTACCTCGACTACATCCTCTACGCCATCCAGATCCTCTCCGACGATCTGGCCACGACCCGCTGGCGTACGCGCGGCGGGCAGAAGTGCCCGGTGATCATCCGCACGCGCGGGCATCGCCTGGAAGGCGTCTGGCACTCCGGCTCGCCGATGTCGGCGATCATCAACCTGGTGCGCGGCATGCGCGTCTGCGTCCCGCGCAACATGACGCAGGCGGCCGGCTTCTACAACACCATGCTCCGCTCCGACGATCCGGCGCTGGTCGTGGAGGTGCTGAACGGCTACCGCATCAAGGAGCAGCTCCCCTCGAACATCGCCGACTTCACGCTCCCCCTCGGCGTCCCCGAGGTCATGAGGCAGGGGAGAGATGTCACGCTGGTCAGCTACGGCGCGACGCTGCGGATCGTACTCGAGAGCGCTGAGCTGCTGGCGCAGGTGGGCATCGATGCGGAAGTGATCGACGTCCAGACGCTGCTGCCGTTCGACGTGCGCGGCGTCATCGTCGAGTCGCTGAAGAAGACCAGCCGCGTGGTCTTCATCGACGAAGACGTCCCCGGCGGCGCCACCGCCTACATGATGCAGAACGTTCTGGAGCGCGACCGCGGCTACGACTGGCTCGACTCCGAGCCGCGCACGCTCCCCGCCAAGGAGCACCGCCCGGCGTACGGCTCCGACGGCGATTACTGGTCCAAGCCAAACCGCGAGACGATCTTCGAGTGCGTGTACGAGCTGCTGCACGAGGCAATGCCGAGGAAGTATCCGCGGTTTTTGTAGGAGACAGAGGGGAGTGCGATGGACTCACCGGTTGTGCGCGATCTCATTGTGCTCGCGGTCGTGATCGTCTCGGCGGTCGGCGTTCTCGTGGTGCGCCGCTGGGCGCCGGGTACGCTGCGGGCGAACAACGAATTCACCGGCTTCACCTACTCCTTCGTCGGCCTGGTCTACGGTGTCTACCTGGCGTTCACCGTCGTCATCGTCTGGGAGCACTTCGAATGGGCGGAGAGCACGGCCACCAGCGAGGCCACCAGGCTTTCGGAATTGTGGCGGGATGCCGCCGTGCTGCCGGGCGGCGATGCCATCCGGAACCAACTTTACGACTACACGAAGTCGGTGATCCACGATGACTGGCCGGCCCTGGCCGCGGAAAAGCCCGGGAGCGACGTAACCTCGCAGAAATACGAGAGCCTCTGGCGGTCCTACTACGCCGTCCACATCAATCCGGCGGACCCGGCGCAGGCGGCGTTCTTCCACGAATCGGTCGTGCAGCTCAATGAGCTCGGCCGCGAGCGGAGAAT
>WNFG01000609.1_pt1 | contig 29811 bp, 25 predicted proteins | sample 5400431 | NCBI WGS metagenome assembly WNFG01 (sample SAMN13153346, study PRJNA577476) | soil metagenome | isolation source: 120 cm saprolite under Douglas fir tree site 2 hole 3 replicate 2 | place: USA:California | collected 2015-04-18 | reverse complement strand
TCTGGTTGTTGACGATGAAATGTACGGAGCCGCCGGTACGGTGCCCGCGCAATCCGGAAAGGCCAAAGCACTCTGCTACCACCCCCTGGCCGGCGAAGGAGGCATCCCCGGATATGAGCAGCGGCATGGCGCAGGTCCGATCCTCCGGGGTCGCGCCGAGTTGATCCTGTTTGGCGCGCGTCTTGCCGAGCACGACCGGATTGACGATTTCCAGGTGCGACGGATTAGCCGTCAGCGAGAGGTGAACGGTGTTGTGATCGAATTCGCGATCCGATGAGGCGCCAAGGTGATATTTGACGTCTCCGGAGCCGTCGACCTCGTCGGGCGACGACGAGCCGCCCTTAAATTCGTGGAAAATTGCGCGATGCGGCTTTGCCAGAACGTGGGCGAGCACATTGAGCCGGCCGCGGTGGGCCATGCCGACGGCGATGTCTTTCGCGCCAAGCGCGCCGCCGCGCTTGATGATTTGCTCGAGCGCCGGAATCATCGCTTCGGCGCCGTCCAGCCCAAACCGCTTGGTGCCGGTGAATTTGAGGTCGCAGAACTTCTCGAACCCTTCGGCCTCGACCAGCTTGTTGAGGATCGCTCGTTTGCCCTCGCGGGTGAAGGTGATCTCCTTGTCGGGTCCTTCGATGCGTTCTTGAATCCAGCCCTTCTGCTGGGGATCGGAGATATGCATAAACTCGACGCCGAGCGTCTGGCAGTAAGTGCGCTGGAGAATGGCCATGATCTGCCGCAACGTGCCGAATTCGAGCCCGAGGACGCGATCAAGGAATATCTTGCGGTCATAATCCGCGTCGGTGAAGCCGTAAGTGCCCGGATCAAGCTCCTGTGCGTCTTTCGCCGGTTCGAGGCCGAGCGGATCGAGATTTGCGTGCAGGTGGCCACGCGCCCGATAAGCCCGAATCAGCATGAGCGCCTTAACCGAGTCGCGCGCTGCCTGCTGCACCGCGCCGGCGGATACTTCAACCCCTTTGGCCTGAGCGGTGGCCAGCACCTTGTCGCCGATACCCTTCTCGATCTCTCCCCAATCGGCGTCGAATGCCGAGATCAGATCGCCATGGGGGGTCGGCGGCCAGTCGGGCCGCTGCCAGGAGGGGCCGCGGGCGTTTTGAACGACGTCCGGCCCGGAGTCCTTGAGGCCGGCAAAAAACAACTGCCATTGCGCATCGACGGCCTGCGGGTCCGCCTCATAGCGCGCGTAGAGCTTGTCAATGTAATCGGCATTGCCGCCATATAGAAACGAAGTACGGGCGAAAGCTGAGTTCGCGTCCTGGCGTGACATTGAGAGTGATCCTGAGCCACAATCTAGGGCTTTGCCCTGTCTCCGGCCGGTCGCACGAATCATGCCAATTCGGCCGCTCGCCCCATTGTGCACGTTATTTATGTAGGTCTTGCGATTTATGTAGCTCTTGCGGCCTCGCAATTCGTTCACGTTGCGCAAAAACCGCGAAACAATGAATTTTTATTCTCTTGACGGCCTTCCCGGCCTCCGTCGATCCATCCGGAAGGCTGATGGACGCGATGCCGATTGTGAACCGCACCGCAAAACACCTCTGCGCGTAGATGACGACAATCAGGCCTTCAGCGCTTCGACTAAGGTCTTACCGAGGCGCGCCGGAGAGGGCGATACAATGATACCAGACGACTCCATGGCGGCGATTTTCGACCCGGCATCGCCCTTGCCGCCCGAAATAATCGCGCCCGCATGGCCCATGCGGCGTCCGGGGGGGGCGGTACGGCCGGCGATGAAGCCGACGACCGGCTTCTTGCGCCCGCGCTTTGCCTCGTCCTTGAGGAACTGCGCCGCGTCTTCCTCGGAGGATCCACCGATCTCGCCGATCATGACAATCGACTTGGTCGCCTCGTCGGCAAGAAACATTTCCAGTACGGCGATAAAATCGGTGCCCTTGATCGGGTCGCCGCCGATGCCAACCGCAGTGGTCTGGCCAAGGCCCTCTTGCGTGGTCTGAAAAACGGCCTCGTAAGTGAGGGTGCCCGAGCGCGATACGATGCCGACCGAGCCCGATTTGAAGATGCTGCCCGGCATGATGCCGATCTTGCATTCGCCCGCCGTCATGACCCCCGGGCAATTCGGTCCGATCAATCTTGATTTCGAACCGCTCAGAGCCCGCTTTACCCGCACCATGTCGATCACCGGGATGCCTTCGGTGATGCACACGATGAGGGGTATTTCCGCCTGGATAGCTTCCGCAATGGCGTCGGCGGCCCCGGCTGGCGGCACATAGATGACGCTCGCGTCGCAGTCCGTTCTTTCGCGCGCCTCTGCAACGGTGTCGAAGACCGGCAGCCCCAGATGGGTGGCCCCCCCCTTGCCCGGCGATGTCCCGCCGACCATCCGCGTGCGGTAAGCGATCGCGGCCTCCGAATGAAAGGTGCCGTTCTTGCCGGTAAAACCCTGGCAGATGACCTTGGTGCCGCCGTCGATCAGAACCGCCATCAGGCTGCCCCCCTCACCGCTTGGACAATCTTCTGGGCAGCGTCGTCAAGATCGTTCGCCGACGTCACGTTGAGGTTGGACGTGGCGATGATTTCCTTTCCCTTGTCCACATTGGTGCCTTCGAGCCGCACCACCAGCGGCACCCGCAAGCCGACGTCCTTGACGGCCGCCACGACGCCTTCCGCAATGACGTCGCACCGCATGATTCCTCCGAAGATGTTGACCAGAATGCCCTTCACGTGGGCGTCTGAGGTGATGATCTTGAACGCTGCTGCGACCCGCTCCTTGGTGGCGCTGCCTCCGACATCAAGGAAGTTGGCGGGTGATTCCCCGTACAGCTTGATGATGTCCATAGTCGCCATGGCAAGCCCGGCGCCGTTGACCATGCAGCCGATAGTCCCATCAAGAGCCACATAGTTGAGGTCGTACTTCGACGCCTCGATCTCCTTTTCGTCCTCCTCGGTAATATCGCGCAACGCCACGATGTCGGCATGGCGGAAAAGCGCGTTATCATCGAAGCTGATCTTCGCATCGAGGCAGATGATCTGGCCTGACTTAGTTACCACTAATGGATTGACTTCCAGCAGGCTCATATCCTTGGCGACGAACGCCGCATGGAGCTTGGCGAGCAGTCCTTCGGCCTGCCTGGCAAGATCGCCGGTCAGCCGCAGCGCTTGCGCCACCAGCCGGCCGTGATGCGGCATGATGCCGGTCGCGGGATCGATGGCGAAGGTCAGGATCTTTTCCGGCCGGTCGCGAGCGACCTCTTCGATATCCATGCCGCCTTCGGTCGACACCACGAATGCGACGCGCGATGTGACGCGGTCGACCAGCGCCGACAGGTAAAATTCCTTTTCAATCGCCGAACCGTCTTCAATGTAGAGGCGGTTGACGACCTTACCCTTGAGGCCGGTCTGATGGGTGACGAGCGTCGAGCCCAGGATGCGAGTTGCCTCGCGGGTTACCGCCTCGATGGAGTTGACGACCTTGACGCCGCCCGCTTTGCCGCGCCCGCCGGCGTGGATCTGAGCCTTGACGACCCATACGGGCCCGCCGAGTTGATGCGCGGCCTTCTCGGCTTCTGCGACCGAGAACGCCGGAATGCCGCGCGGCACCGGCACTCCGAATTCCCGCAAAACCACTTTGGCCTGGTATTCATGGATGTTCATGGTGCATCCCAGAGGACAGAGGACGGAGGACTAATTTCGCAGAGGTCTTGGGCTATCCGTCCTTTGTCGTCCGTCCTCTGCTAAGCAAGGCTCGGCACGATCTTGAGGCAGGCGTTCACGAGGCTGCGTACGGAATCGACGGATTTTTCCAACATCGCCCGCTCGGCCCCATTGAGTTCGATCTCCACGATCCGCTCGACGCCTTTGGCTCCGATGACGACGGGGACGCCCACGTAGAGGTCCCTTACGCCGAATTCGCCGTTGAGGTATGCGGCGCAGGGCACGACCCGCTTCTTGTCGCGAAGAAAGCTCTCCGCCATGGCGATCGCGGACGAGGCCGGAGCATAGAACGCCGAACCGGTTTTCAACAGGTTGACGATTTCGGCCCCGCCGTTGCGGGTTCGATCGACGATCTCGTCGATCCGCGTCTGGGTCGACCATCCCATACGAACAAGATCCGGCAGCGGAATGCCGGCAACGGCCGAATAGCGCACCAGCGGCACCATGGTGTCGCCATGGCCGCCGAGCACAAAGGCTGTGACATCCTCGACCGAAACGTTGAATTCCTCGGCGAGGAAATAACGGAAACGCGCTGAGTCCAGCACGCCTGCCATGCCGACCACCATGTGTTTGGGCAGGCCGCAGCATTTCTGCAGTGCCCACACCATGGCATCAAGCGGATTGGTGATGCAGATCACAAAGGCGTTCGGACAGTATTTCTTGATGCCGGCGCCGACCTGCTCCATGACCTTGAGGTTGATGCTGAGAAGATCGTCACGGCTCATGCCGGGTTTGCGCGGCACGCCCGCCGTCACGATGCAAACGTCGGCGCCATTCATCGCCTCATAGGAGTTCGCGCCCAGATAGCGCGTGTCGCCGCCCTCGATCGGCGTCGACTGGGCGATATCAAGGGCCTTTCCCTGCGGAACACCCTCGACGACGTCGAACAGCACCACGTCGCCAAGTTCCTTGAGTCCGATCAGTTGTGCGAGCGTGCCACCAATCTGGCCCGCGCCGATCAACGCAATCTTCTTGCGCGCCATCTGAAAAATATCCCCGATCTGTCGCCGGAAATCCGGCCGAGACTTCAAGCATTCGCCCGGCTTTCGGGTGTTAACCTTTTCGGTCCTGTCATTCAAGTCGATCAAAAAGGCAAGAGCTTGTTCCGATGAAATCGGATCGTCTCTCCGCCGTCATGCCCGCGCTTGTCGCGTGCATCCACGTCTTTCTTTCCGAGCTTCAGCAAGCAAGGCGTGGATGGCCGGGACGAGCCCGGCCACGACTGCGCGGAAACCGTTCAATATGACCGGAATCTACTCGGACACGCTCAGGTCTCGACGATCCCCTCAGAGGAACCGCTGACCACCGTGCGGCGCCCGTGCGGGAGTGCGAGATACTCGGTCGACCCCATCTCGATGAGGCGCGAGGCCGTGCGCTTGAACTCGCTAGCCTCGTAGCCTTCAGTGCCCAAATAAAGGGCGGCCGGCTTGGCGGCAGCGGAAGCAAGAAGCTTCACGCCGGCATCGTAAAGTGTGTCTATCAATGTGATGAAACGCTTGGCCTCATTGCGGTCGGCGTAGGCCATGACCGGCACGCGATCGATAACAATCGTGTGGAACTCGTGAGCGATTCGCAGATAGTCAACGGCGCCCAACGGCTGCTCGCAAAGGTCGTGAAAGCTGAAACGAGCAGCCCCCATGGCGGCGCAAGGCACACGCAGCAGGTGTCCCTTCACATTAAGCTCGATCGCATGGGCTTGCTGACCGCCAGTGAGGCGCCGCCACGCGGAATCGAGCGCCTTGGCCGCGGCATCATCCGCCGGGACATGCCACACCGGCACGTCGATGAGCTTTTCGAGACGGAAGTCTGTTCGCGCTTCCAGGCGCACGACGTCCAAGCGCTCGTTGATGAGTTCGATGAACGGCAGGAACAGGGCGCGGTTGAGGCCGTCGCGGTAAAGTTCGGAAGGTTCTACGTTGGACGTCGCCACCACCACGACGCCGCGAGCGAACAGCCGCGTGAACAAGCGCCCAAGAATCATTGCGTCAGCGATGTCGGTAACGTGAAATTCGTCGAAACACAGCACCCACGCTTCCTCGGAAAGGTCCTCCGCCGTCAGCCCGATTGGGTCGCCCGCGGAGATTTCGCCGAATTTCAGCTTGTTGCGATAGACCCGGAGGCGATCGTGAATGTCGAGCATGAACGCGTGAAAGTGCACCCTTCGCTTGCGCTTGACCGGGCATGCGGCGAAAAAAAGGTCCATCAGCATCGTCTTGCCGCGACCGACATCGCCCCAAATGTAGAGCCCCTTAAGCTCCGTTTCGGCCTTCTCGCGGTTTCCGAACAGCCAACCCAAGGACGACGATTTGCGCGCCAGACGATGAATGGCCAGTCGGTCATTAAGACGCGCTAATCTGGCTACCACCTCTGCTTGAGCGGGATCGCGTTCGATTTCTCCGGCCGCAACGAGCGCGGCATATCGGGCGAAAGTGGAGTCGGCCATTTGCGTTTCGAGTTGGCAAGAAGGGAATTGGCAGGAAAGAGCGGCGAGGTCGCCCGTTACGAGGACCGGCAAGGAACGGCAGCTGGCGTTTTGAAGAGCAGGGCTTGATTGCGACCAGCTTCGCGCATTCGCGACTACTCTCGCGCACGTGGCAACGCCGTTCACGCGACAAGGGGATATCCCGCCTCGACCACGTAGGGACCACCGCCGATAGAGGCGCGCGAGGAATACAACACGAAGCGCGACACGGAAAACGGCGGCGAGCGGAACGGCTGCCTGATCGAGAGAAAGTCGGCCACTTGGCGGCTCGACGTATCGCGCAGGCGGGCCAGCGTCACATGAGGCTTGTATTTACGGTCGGGTTCGAGTCCGACCCTCTGCATGATCCGCTCGTGGTCTGCTTGAAGCTCCACGAGTTCTGCCACCGCCGAAACCGCCGCCACGACGGCGCGCGGCCTGTTGCCCCCGAACGAGTCGAGGCCGTCAATGCGAAGATCGAACGCCGGCCGTGCCACCTTGCTGAGCAAATCGGCGATTTCCTCCGCCAGCGCATCGTCGACGTCGCCGATGAAGCGCAGGGTCAAATGGTAGTTTTCCGGCTCGACCCAGCGAGCGCCAGGCAAGCCGCCGCGCAGCCGCGCCATCGACTCCACGATTTCGGACGGAATTTCCAATGCGGTGAAAATGCGGGGCATAACGGAGGGCTTAAGAAAAGGGCGTCTTTCAATGTGAGGTTTCGCCAGCGTATGCAAGCGTCACAGTCGGGTCGTTTCAGCGCCACCGAGACCCTTTAGCACGGGCGATCAACTCCTCGACCTGTGGCAGTATACGATCGACGATCACCGCAACCCCTGCGGCAGTCGGGTGGAGCCCGTCACGTTGATTGAGCTTGGGATCGGCGGCGACGCCGGTGAGGAAGAACGGATACAGGATGGCGCCGGTTTGGGCGGCGAGATCCGGATAAATCGCGTTGAAGGCGCGACCGTATTCGGCGCCCATATTGGGAGGCGCCACCATACCGCACAACAGGACTGAAATCTTTCGCTCTTGCAAACGACGAAGCATCGTGTCCAAGGCCTTGCGGGTGACCGCTGGATCGAAACCGCGCAGCGCATCATTGGCGCCAAGCTCCAGGATGACGGCGTCGGTGCCGTCCGGAACCGACCAATCAAGCCGGGCCAATCCGCCTGCGGTGGTGTCTCCGGATACGCCCGCGTTCACGACATTGACGGCCAATCCCTTGGCGCTGAGCGCGCGCTGCAACTGCGCCGGAAATGCCTCATTGACGGCGAGGCCGTATCCGGCGGTGAGCGAATCCCCGAACGCCACGATATTGACGATGCGCTCGGCGGCCCACGGGTATGTGGTGACCAGCGCCATGCCCGCGCCGAGGACGCATCGCCTTGTGACGGCGGCGAGCCACCCGCCTCTCTTCATTCGCCGGCAGGATTTCCCATATGATCGCGGCGGCCTTGCCGAACCACACCAAGCCAAACGCAGAAGCGGAAACCCCATATGGATGACACCTCGTCAGGCACGAGCCCCCTTATACCGGCGATTTCCCTTGCGGGTGTCAACCTGTCGCTCGGGCAGGGAGCTGCACGCGTTCACATTCTCAAGGGCGTAACACTGAATATTGGTCGCGGCGAGGCGGTTGGCCTGATCGGCCCGTCCGGATCCGGCAAGTCGACGCTGCTGATGGTGATGGCGGGCCTCGAACGTCCGGACCAAGGCAGTGTGACCGTCGCGGGACAGGATATCGGCAAGCTCGACGAGGACGCATTGGCGCGATTTCGCGGCCGCCAGATCGGTATCGTGTTCCAGTCTTTCCATCTCATTCCGACCATGACGGCGCTGGAAAATGTTGCCGTCCCGCTCGAGCTTGCCGGCAAGGGAGATGCATTCGAGCGCGCCGCAACCGAGCTGAAGGCCGTGGGCCTCGGCGCGCGCATGGCCCACTATCCGGCTGAGCTTTCGGGAGGCGAACAGCAGCGCGTGGCGCTGGCGCGAGCGCTTGCACCCCGTCCCGCCATCCTGGTGGCCGATGAGCCGACCGGCAATCTCGACGAGGCCACCGGCAGAGAAATCATCGATCTGATGTTCGCGCGTTTTGCGGCTCATGCCATGACCCTGGTTCTGGTCACCCATGACGCCCCGCTCGCACGACGCTGCGATCGCGTCATTCGCCTGCGCTCCGGGCATCTCGAAGAAGAGGTCGCGACCGCATGAATGCCCTGGCAAAATGGCCTAAATGGGAGCCGAGCAACAAGTCCGGCGCCGGCTTGACATTTCGACTGGCGCTCCGCGAATTGCGCGGCGGACTGCGCGGTTTCTACATCTTCATCGCCTGCATTGCGCTCGGCGTCATGGCGATTGCGGCGGTTGGATCACTCGCCAACAGTCTCGCCGAGGGTCTCGGGCGCGAGGGCAGTGTGATCCTCGGCGGCGACGTTGCGTTTTCGCTGATTCAACGGGAGACCTCGACGGCTGAACGTGTGTTCCTCGCCTCCCGCGGTGAGCTGTCGGGCGTCGCCACCATGCGTGCGATGGCCCGCACCCTCGATGGGCGTGCTGCTCTCGTGGAGGTCAAGGCGGTCGATGACGCCTATCCGCTTTATGGCAGCGTCGTAGCGGAGCCTGCAGGCGATCTCGCGACGTTGCTGGCGCAACGCGACGGCGCCTTCGGGGCGGTGGCTGATCCGGCCCTGCTGACGCGCCTGGACTTGCAGCCGGGAGCGCGCTTCACCATCGGCGTGGCCACAATCGAGCTGCGCGCCGCACTGGTCAGCGAACCGGACAAGCTCGCCGGCGGCATCGGATTTGGGCCGCGTCTGCTGATGAGCGAAGCGGCGCTGAAGGCGAGCGGGCTCGTGCAGCCGGGCAGCCTCGTGCGCTGGCTCTACCGCGTGCGGCTGCCGAAAAACGTCGGGGACGAAGCTGCCGCGCAGACGATTGAGGCTGCCAAGGCGCAATTTCCCGAGGCCGGATGGGAAATTCGCAGCCGCACTAATGCGGCGCCGCAGCTTGAACGCAATATCGAGCGGTTCTCCCAATATCTGAGCCTCGTTGGGCTGACCGCATTGTTGATTGGCGGAGTTGGCGTTGCCAATTCGGCCAAGCATTTTCTCGATCGCAAGCGCGACGTCATGGCGATCTTGAAATCGATCGGCGCGACCGGCTCGCGGGTGGTAGCGATCTATTTCGTCGAGGTGCTCATCTTGGCCTCGATCGGAGTTGCGATCGGCCTCGCAATTGGTGCGGCATTGCCGTTTGCGGTCGCCGCCGTCTTCGGCGCGATCATGCCGTTGCCGCTCGCGCCAGCGTTCGATCCGGGCCAACTTGCGCTCGCCGCGGCGTACGGCATGTTGACGGCTGCAACGTTCTCGCTCTGGCCGCTTGGCCGTGCCCACGATGTGCCGGTGTCGGCCCTGTTTCGCGATCAGGTCGCGCCGCTGCGGCGCCTGCCGCGCTGGCGTTACGTCATTGCTGCGGCGATGGCGGCGGCTGCGTTCGTCGTATTGGCCTTGACCGCCGCATTCGATCGCAAAATCGCCGCCATCTTTATCGTCGCGGCCGTCACGGTATTTGGCCTCCTGCGCCTGATCGCGAGCTTCGTCATGGTCCTCGCCAGCCGCGTGCCGCGAGCCAGGACCCCGATCGTACGCCTGGCGATTTCGAACATTTTCCGGCCCGGCGCCCTGACCCCGACCGTCGTGATGTCGCTCGGGCTCGGGCTCGCATTGCTGGTCGCCGTGCTCGAGGTCGACGCCAACCTGAGCCGGCAGTTCGCAGCTGCAATCCCGGAACGCGCGCCATCATTCTATTTCATCGACATTCCCTCCGACGTCGTCCAAAGGTTTGACGCGTTCATGCACAATGAAGCCCCGCGCGCCAAAGTTGAACGAGTGCCGATGCTGCGCGGGCGCATCGTCAGCGCACGTGGCGTGGCGGCCGACGACCTCAAGCCGAAACCGGAGGCCGCCTGGGTGCTGCAAAGCGACCGCGGCATGACCTACACTTCGCAATTACCGGCTGGATCGCGCCTGGCCGCTGGCGAATGGTGGGCGCCCGATTACAGTGGGCCGCCCCTGGTGTCGCTCGAAAAGCAGATTGCCGACGGCCTCGGCCTGAAGATCGGCGATGACGTCACCGTCAACGTGCTCGGACGAAATCTCAGCGCCCGCATCGCCAATCTGCGTTCGGTGAATTGGAATTCGCTTGGCATCAATTTCGTGCTGGTTTTTTCACCCACTGCGTTCCGCGGAGCGCCGCATACCGAAATCGCGACAGTGACATATCCTGGCGGAGGGACCGCCGCCGAGGAGACCGCTTTGCTCAAAGCGGCGATGGATGCGCTGCCGGGCGTAACCGCGGTGCGCGTCAAGGATGCGCTGGACGCCGTCGCAAGCGTTGTGACGAACCTCATGCTGGCGGTGCGCGCCGCAAGTTCCATCACTCTCATCGCCGCTGTGTTGGTGCTGGGCGGCGCGCTTGCGGCCGGCCACCGCAATCGCGTTTACGACGCCGTCGTCCTGAAGACGCTTGGCGCCACGCGGCTGCAGCTGATGACAGCCTATGCGTTCGAATATCTGTTGCTTGGCTCGGCAGCGGTTGTGTTCGGTGTTGCGGCCGGATCGGTCGCGGCGTGGCGCATTGTGGCGGACCTCATGACGCTGCCATTTCACTGGCAGAGCGGCCCCGGCGTCGCGGCAGCCGTGATCGCTGTTGTGATCACGATAGCTTTCGGCCTCATCGGGACCTGGCCGGCGCTTGGCCGCAAACCTGCGGCAGTGCTCCGGAATTTATAAACATTTTACGGAGATAAATTTAGCGACGATCGGTCGCGCTGTATTTTCAGCAGTGCGGTAAGGTGCCGCCGGCCAAGTGCCCTTGCGATGGTCTAAAGCTCGGCCAATATCGAGTTGCGACGGATACTCCGGCGGGTCGTGGGGCGTCCCGGTCGGGCGATATGCTCGTTGCCAGACGTTCGATCCGGGGTTCGATCATGGCGCAATCCAATCGCGACATTTCCAGCACGCCGTTTGGCGCTCCGGTGAGCCGGGCGGAAGCAGCCGCTATCGACGCCGGCCTGCGCGCCTATATGATTCGCGTCTACAACTACATGGTTTTGGGTTTGGCCGTCACCGCAATCGCGGCGCTCGGCATCTATGTGCTGTCGGTGACGGACGACGTGGCGGCAGCCGCAAAGGTATTACGCGGCGGCGCCGAAAGTTCAGCACGGATCGCCGGCAACTTGTATCTCACCCCGCTCGGCTACGCCCTATTCGTCAGCCCGATGAAGTGGGTCATCATCCTGGCGCCGCTGGCTCTTATATTCGGCCTGAGTTTCGGCATCGAGCGCCTGCGCCCGGCGATCTCTCAGTTTCTGTTCTGGACCTATGCGGCGCTGATCGGCGTGTCGCTGGGCTCCGTCTTTATGATCTACACCCACACGTCGGTGGTCCGGGTGTTTTTCATCACCGCAGCTTCGTTTGGAGCGTTGTCGCTATGGGGCTACACCACACAACGAGACCTGACCGGAATGGGCTCGTTCCTGGTGATGGGCCTGTTCGGGATAATTATTGCCGGCCTTGTCAACATCTTCCTGGCGAGTTCGGCTTTGCAATGGGTCATTTCCGTGGTGGGTGTGCTGGTGTTTTCCGGATTGACGGCGTGGGATACGCAACGCCTGAAAAACGAATATATTTATGGCGCCATGGATGGCGATACTGGCGAGCGGACGGCCATCATGGGCGCTCTATCCCTGTATCTCAATTTCATCAACCTGTTCACCCTGCTGCTCCAGCTGCTTGGCCAGCGCGAGGACTGATCCGCAAGCCTTTGTCCGGAACGCGATTGTGATCAGGGCGCGTTGCTAAGTTGACAGTGGGCCGATGTGCACGATCCGACGGCACCAATTCCATGGATCGAGCAGGGCCCCGGACCCCGCGGCACCAGCCAAAACTAAATCGTCGCAGCCGTCTTCTCGACGGGTTTACTAAGTACTACACTGGTAGCTAGTGCTTGCGCCGAGTCGCCGCACCCCTGCCGCCCAGCAGGCCATCCATGGGCGTACGAAAGGACGCATCGATGTCGAATTTCGACCGGAACTATGCCCCCCTTCGCGGCGTAGCGACCGATCGCGCGGTCGTCTACGATATGGGCCTGCGCGCCCATATGATCCGCGTCTACAACTACATGGCTGGCGGCGTCGCACTCACCGGCGTGGTCGCCTGGCTGACCTATCAGATGGCCGTCGTTACCAATGCCTCCGGGACCATCGTGGGCTTGACACCGTTTGGCCAAACGCTGTTCGGCTCCCCGTTGAAGTGGCTGGTCATGCTTGCACCGCTGGGCTTCGTGTTCTTCATGAGCTTCCGGATCGAGCATATTCAGGCCTCGACCGCGCGGCTCCTGTTCTTCGTCTTTGCAGCGGTGTTCGGACTGTCCCTCGCGACAATCTTCATGGTCTTCACGGCGACCTCAATCACGAGGGTATTCTTCATCACCGCCGCCGCTTTTGGAGCGCTCAGCCTCTATGGCTACACGACCAGCCGCAGTCTCGACGCGATAGGGTCGTTTCTGTTCATGGGCCTGATCGGGCTCGTGATTGCCTCTCTCGTCAATCTCTTCCTGGCAAGCTCGATGCTGCAGTGGATGATCTCGATCATCGGCGTCGGGATTTTCGCCGGACTGACGGCATGGGATACGCAGAAGATCAAGGAATTCTACGATCCGATGGACGATGGCACCGTCGCGGGTCGCAAATCCGTCATGGGGGCGCTCAGCCTCTATCTCGACTTCATCAACATGTTCACGTTGTTGCTTCAGCTCATGGGCGATCGCCGCTAGGGGAAGTGCCAACTCCCCGATCGTTTCCGCTCTTTGGTGCGCGCTTCGGGAGACCGAGCGCGCACTTTGTTTTGACGTGCCACCGATCCGGGCGGGACCTGGGCTGGCGATTTCCAGGGCTTCGGTGCATATTGCTTCAATGCCACCGAAGCGCTTCGTCCAGGTCACCGCCATTTTTTGTCTGGGGTATCCCAGGTCTTGTGTTTCTTGGGATTGTCGAGGCCTGCGAGCGACTTCGTCGGGCATTCCAACGAAGAGCCGCAAGCAGCACCACTGCTGATGAATCGGAACAGGCGAAGTGATCGACTTCGCAAACGACCGGGTTTTCTTTAACCCCCCTGCCCAGGAAAGGGCAGGTTAAAGAGAACCGGCCGTACGACCCGCGGATACGATCCGAAGCCGGAACTAGCGCGGCACGAGGCGGAGCGAACGATCGATTGCCCGTAGCACTCGGTCAAGTTCATGTCCGCGCCGAACGATCAGCCCGGTCGCCGAAATCACGCTGTAGATCCCTTGCCTTAGGGCCAGCGGAGAATTTTTCTCAATGCGGTAGATGGGAATTTCGGAAGATCGGCGAAATATCGAAAACACCGCCCGATCCTTCAGGAAATCGATGGAATAGTCTCGCCACTCGCCTTCAGCGACCTTGCGTCCGTAAAGACCGAATATGCGGCCGAGTTCGCGCCGGTCGAACGTGACTTGAGCGGCAACCTGAGCGGCGGAAAGCGGGGCTCCCCCCCAACGCTCGCCGCCTAGGGACTGGCTTGGATCAATTTCGCCCGGACCCGACGTCATGGGCGCCTCCTTTTCATGGTAGTGTCATGATCCGAAATCAGCCGGGCCGCAAGTCCCATCTCCCCCTCATGCCTCCCCCTGCCCTTCCCCCGCGAGCGGGGGAAGGTTAGGGCGGGGCGTGCGGGGGGGAACGGTAGGGAGGACGTCTTCGGCGGCCCGGCCTATCGCATGGCGGCGTCAAAAGGCAGCAGAGAGCGGTTGCAATCACGCATTCGTTAGCCGATTCATACTGCTGCCAAAATTCAGCCTCGCCCAGGCCGAGGTGAATTGCGATAAAGGCTTCTCTGCCTCAGGGTCCGGTCCGATGCGGGTTCGGATTCCTCAGCCCCCCAGCCCCCCGGGCTTGCTTGGGCCGGACCCGGGTCGTTCCAATCGCGAACGACCCGCGCCGCCGTCTCCAAAGGATCAGCCTCTATCGAGATTGAAATGTTGCCCAGACCGGCGGGATGGGGCAGTTGATGGCCAGTCAACGCCGTGTATGAGACACGGCACGCAGCGCCGCCAATAAAACGAATCCTCAATACAAGAATGTCTTCAATTCAAAGACCTCAAAGAGGCACCCATTATGGCGCCCGGTTTTTCGAAACTGCCGCTTTGCAAAATGACGGCGACAGCATCGACACCGTCAAACTTTATGGCATCAATCGGTATCGTGAAGTTTTCGCTCTTTCCGTTCCAGCTGCCGAGCTTGACCCAGCGCCGCACCACGTTGGTGTAGGTGAGGGTGCGCCCACGATTTTCGCCGCGCGCAATGCCAACTGATACCGATGCGCTTAGCGCGCAAAGCCAGACCTCGCCTGCTCCCGCTTCGGCACGCTGGCGTGCCGGAAGCCGGACAGAAACGTGATCATCGGCGACGTTCACCTCGAGCGGCACCGATAAAGTCGATGGGTAATTGCGGCTTTGAGCGACTGCACTCTCGATTCCGGCCTGATCGCTTCCGATCGCTTGCGCGATGCCGTTGACAACGACCTGAGGCGTATAAATTTCGCGATCTCCGCGCACGTGGGAGTACGCCTTCTGCCGCTTCGTATGGCCAGGGAGCGCCAAGGTGTCCCTCCAGCCCAGATAATCCCAGTAATCGATAGGGAGACTGAGCGGGATCACTGAAGGATCGGCCTGCAACTCAGCAAGCAACTGATCGGCGGCCGGACACGAGGAGCAGCCCTGACTCGTAAACAATTCGATGACAGCCCGAGGATTGGCTTTCGCAGAAGGAAGGGCAAGGAAGATAAGGCCGGTCGCGATCAAGCTGAAAAGCACCCGCGATCTCGTCATGCTCGTCTCCCGCGATGCCAGCCGTGGTGGCTTTAGATACGTCGCTCGGCTTTCTCGCGCCACTCACTTCAAGGTGAGGTCCCGGGTTCGCCTCAATGAAAAATCCGTGAGGCGAATCCGTTACCGTGCGCAACCGTAGCAGGTATCACGCCGCGAGGTGCCGCAACACGTACTGCAGAATGCCGCCATTCTTGAAGTATTCGAGTTCGTCGAGCGTATCTATTCGGCACACCAGCGGCACCCGCTTCAACGATCCGTCCGCGGCGACGATCTCGGCGATCATGCGTTGCCGCGGCTTGAGGTCGCCATGGAGGCCGCGGATCGTGACCTGCTCGCTACCCGTGAGCCCGAGGGTCTGCCAAGAGGTGCCCTCGTCAAACACCAGGGGGATTACCCCCATGCCGATGAGGTTCGAGCGATGGATGCGCTCGAATGACTGACAGATCACGGCGCGGATCCCCAACAGGACGGTTCCCTTGGCGGCCCAGTCCCGCGAGGAGCCGGTGCCGTACTCCTTGCCGGCGAAGACGACGAGCGGAACCTTCTCGCTTTTGTATCGCATCGCCGCATCATAGATCGGCAACTGACCGCGGGATGGATAGTGGATCGTGACGCCGCCCTCGACGCCCGGAACCATTTGATTTCTGATACGGATGTTGGCGAAGGTGCCCCGCATCATGACTTCATGGTTGCCGCGCCTCGTTCCGTACTGATTGAAGTCGGCCGGTTTGACCTTGTGTTCCACCAGATATTTACCGGCCGGCGACGCGGCCTTGATGGATCCGGCGGGCGAGATGTGATCGGTCGTGATCGAATCCAGGAATAACCCGAGAATCCGCGCCTCGACGATGTCGGAGATCTGTCCCGGCGTACGGCTCATGTGGGCGAAATAGGGCGGGTTTTGCACATAAGTCGATTTGCGATCCCATTGGTAGGTCAGTCCGCCCTTCACGGCGATCTTGCTCCAGGCCGCGTCGCCTTTGAAGACATCGGCATATTTGCGCGCAAAGATCTGCTTGGTGATGGTCTTCTTGATCACAGCCGCAATTTCCCGGCTGGTCGGCCAGATGTCCTTCAGGAATACCTTCTTGCCAGCCTTGTCGATACCGAGCGGCATCTTGGCAAAATCGAAGTTCATGGTTCCGGCTATCGCATAGGCGACGACAAGCGGCGGCGACGCCAGATAGTTTGCCCGCACGTCCTGATTTATGCGGCCTTCGAAGTTTCGGTTGCCCGATAACACGGCCGCGGCGACAAGGTCGTAGTCGTTGATGGCTTTGGATATCTCCGGCGGCAGCGGTCCGGAGTTCCCAATGCAGGTCGTGCAACCGTACCCGACCAGATTGAACCCAAGCTTGTCGAGATCCTTCTGCAGGCCTGACTTCGACAGATACTCCCCGACGACCTGGGAGCCGGGCGCAAGCGACGTCTTGACCCACGGCTTCACGGTGAGCCCCTTGGCCACCGCATTGCGGGCGAGGAGACCGGCCCCGACCATCACGGTCGGATTCGACGTATTGGTGCAGGACGTAATGGCGGCGATCACCACATCTCCGTGGCCGAGATCGTGCTCGCGGCCGTCGACCGGCACGCGTTTGCCGGCTTCCGCCGATTTGCTGAACTCCCGATCCATGGCAACAGCGAAGCCCGCCTTCACATCCTTGAGGGCGACCCGGTCCTGTGGGCGTTTCGGTCCGGCCAGCGAAGGGATAATCGACCCCAGCTCAAGCTTGAGCACGTCGGTGAATACCGGATCCGGCGTATTTTTCGTCCGGTACATGCCCTGCGCCTTGGCATAGGCGGCCACCAGCGCGACGCGCGCCTCCGGACGTGCAGTGGTGCGCAGATACTCAAGCGTATCGTCATCGGTCGGGAAAAACCCGCAGGTAGCGCCGTACTCTGGCGACATGTTGCCGAGGGTGGCGCGGTCGGCAATTGTCAGTCCGCCAACACCGGGACCAAAGAATTCGACGAATTTGCCGACCACGCCGCGCTTGCGCAGCATCTGGGTCACCGTCAACACCAGATCGGTTGCGGTCACGCCTTCCTTGAGACTGCCGGAGAGCTTCACCCCAATCACCTCCGGCAACACCATTGAATAGGGCTGGCCGAGCATGGCGGCTTCAGCCTCGATGCCCCCGACGCCCCAGCCGAGCACCGAGAGACCATTGACCATCGTGGTATGGGAATCGGTGCCGACCAGCGTGTCCGGATAGGCGATCTCTCCGGTCACCGACTTGCCTTCGACGTTGACGGTGCCTTTCGCGGTGAAAACCGTCTGCGACAGATATTCCAAATTGACCTGGTGACAGATGCCCGTGCCCGGCGGCACCACGCGGAAGTTCTCAAATGAGCGTTGCGCCCACTTCAGAAAGCGATAGCGCTCCTCGTTCTGCTTGTATTCCTCCTCGACATTTTTCTTGAATGCCGAATTGTCGCCGAAATACGTGATCGCAACCGAATGGTCGATAACAAGATCGACAGGTACGAGCGGATTGATCCGCTTCGCGGCGGCACCGAGATTTTTCATGGCATCGCGCATGGCGGCAAGATCCACAACGGCCGGAACGCCGGTGAAATCCTGCATCAAGACGCGCGCAGGTCGGAAGGCAATTTCGCGTTCTGACGACTTGGTCTTGAGCCACTGTGCGCAGGCCTGGATGTCCTCTTTGGACACCGAGCGACCGTCTTCGTGGCGCAACAGATTTTCGAGCAACACCTTCATGGAGAAGGGCAGGCGGGAAATTCCCTTCAGGCCGTTTTTCTCGGCGACCGGAAGGCTGTAGTAGACATAAGTCTTCGTGCCCACTTTAAGGGTGCGGGCGCATTTGAAGCTGTCGAGGGAGGTCATGAGAGTTTCCGTTGCGGCAAGCGAGGAGGGCGGTTCGCCGACGCCCCCTCCCTTCCCTCCCCCGCGTGCGGCGAGGGGAAGGGAGGGGGCGCGGCGGATTGCCCGGCAGGGTATGACAATCGTCGCCCGTCACGCGTCTAAAACGTCGTTATACGGACTCTTTCGCGGTTCTGCCATATGAACGATAGTCTGGAACTAGTCTTCGCGGGGAAAAAAGCGTTTGCCCGCAACCCTCTCCCCCGCAAACCGCAGGGCAATTCGATATGGCACGGCGCCTCTTCTCCCTCTCCCCGGTTGCCATCAGGGCGTTTACGCCCGTCTTCGACGGGCTATGGAGAGAGGTAAGGGATGCGCCACACGCGATTGCCCTGCCGGACGCCGGGAGGGCAGGATGGGACCAGCGGACGCCAAGGTGAGCGAAATCGTGGCAATGAAGCTATCGGGCCATGATTTGGCCTGCATCCGCGGCGGTCGCCGGGTGTTCTACGGAGTTGGCTTTTCGATTGCGGCCGGTCACGCGCTGGTCTTGACCGGGCCGAACGGGGCCGGCAAGAGTTCCCTGTTGCGCCTGATCGCAGGGCTCATTCATCCGGCCGAAGGACGCGTGGCCCTTGAAGGCGGTGACCCGGAATTGAGCGTCGGCGAGCAGTCCCATTACGTCGGGCACGTCGATCCCCTCAAGCCGGCCTTGACGGTAACGGAAAATCTTGCGTTCTGGGCACGATTTCTCAATGGCGTCCGCGCAGTTGACGAGGCCGTCCTCGTCGAGCGGGGGCTTGAGACGGTCGGCTTGGCCGACCTCGCCCGACTTCCCGCGGGTTACCTCTCGGCTGGACAAAGGCGCCGTCTCTCGCTTGCCAGGATGCTGGCGGTGCCGCGGCCGATCTGGCTGCTCGACGAGCCAAGCACGGCGCTCGATGCAGCATCCCAGGAGCGCCTGCAACGCGTCATGCACACCCACTTGTCAGCCGGCGGTCTCATCATAGCGGCAACCCATGGGCCGCTGGGGCTTGCCGCGCCGGGGGAACTGCGGTTGGGCACGCGTTCGACCGGCCGGGAAGATTCTTGCGTCGACATCGACGCCCTGGACGCAATGCCATGACGGCGCTCTCCGCCCTGTTTGCCCGCGATGCGCGCATTGCCATCCGGATCGGTGGCGGCGCCATGATGGGTGTGCTTTTTTTCCTGGCGGTGGTGACCCTTGTGCCGTTTGCGGTCGGCCCCGATCTTGCTCTGCTGCGCCGGATCGGGCCGGCCATCCTGTGGCTTGGAGCACTCCTCTCGTCGCTGTTGGCGCTCGACCGCCTGTTCGCCAATGATCACGAGGACGGCTCCCTCGACCTCATCCTGATGGCGCGACTTCCGCTTGAACTTGTGGTTGCCGCCAAGGCTTTCGCACATTGGGTGACAACGGGCCTGCCGCTGGTCGTCGCTTCGCCGATCCTCGGCCTCTTTCTAAACCTGGAACCGACTGCTCTCGCAGCAACCGGGCTGACGCTCCTCGTCGGAACGCCGGCATTGACCTTCATTGGTGTGGTCGGAGCGGCGCTCGCAACCGCGCTGCGACGGGGCGGCCTGTTGCTGCCAGTGCTGGTGCTGCCGCTTACGGTTCCGGTGCTGATTTTCGGGGTCGCGGCTACCAATGCGGCGGTGGCCGGGCCAGTGCCGTTTGGTACACCGTTCACGATCCTGTGCGCGCTGACCCTCATGAGCGCCGTCATCGGGCCATTCGCGGCCGCAGCGACGCTGCGATACGGCATGGAATAGTCCAGTTGGTTTGCTATATCCTTAAGCTCAGACGCCGCATTGCGGGGGCTACGGCGGCAGATTAGGAACGGTAACAGGGGCAAAACTCGTGGCGGTTCTTGGACCGTAGCCCGGATGGAGCCACCGGGTCCCGCCTTCGGCGGGCCCGATGGCTCCATCCGAGCTACAAGGCTGCCACTCGTTTTGCCCTGTTTCGAGGAATGCGGCCATGGCGCTGATCGATCTTGTCAATCCGACTCGCTTCGTAGCGCTTGTCGAACGCGTCTTGCCGTGGCTTGTCGCCGCGACCCTGATCGCGTTCGCATTCGGACTGTGGGGCATATACCTGGCGCCGGACGACTATCAGCAGGGCGCCACCGTAAAGATCATGTTCATACACGTACCCAATGCGTGGCTGAGCATGTTCGTGTGGGGCATGATGAGCGCCGCGGCGCTAGGCACGCTGGTGTGGCGGCATCCGCTCGCAGACGTGGCCGCCAAGTGCGCGGCTCCGCTCGGGGCCGCCTTTACGTTCCTGGCGCTCGTGACCGGATCGCTCTGGGGCCGGCCGATGTGGGGCACCTATTGGGTCTGGGACGCGCGGCTGACCTCCGTGCTGGTGCTTTTCATCATGTACCTCGCCGTGATGGCCTTGTGGCGCACTGTCGATGATCCAAGCCGTGCCGGCCGCGCCGCGGCAATCTTGACTCTGGTCGGCGCCATCAACCTGCCGATCATCAAGTTCTCGGTAGACTGGTGGAACACGCTGCACCAGCCCGCCTCGGTCTTCCGCATGGGAGGACCGGCGATCGATCCCAGTATGCTGATGCCACTGGCCGTCATGGCGATTGCCTTCACGCTGCTGTTCGTCGCCCTTCACCTCGGCGCCATGCGCAACGAGATCCTGCGCCGGCGCGTCCGCACCTTGATGCTGACCCAAGCCGAGCGCGCCGCTTAAAGACCAGGACGCAATGATGGACCTCGGACCGCATGTCGAATACATCGTCGGCGCCTATCTCATTGCGACCGTCGTGGTGGCGGCGCTCGTCGGTTGGGTGACCGCCGACCATGCGGCTCAGAAGCGCGCCCTCGCGGAACTTGAGCGGCGCGGAATCAGCCGCCGATCGGCCGAATCTCGGCCACTGCAAATCAAGGAGCCGGCATGATGACGCTGTCCCAAGAGACTGCCCGGCAAACGCCGCAAGAACTGGCTCAGAAAGACATGGCTCCGGCCGCATCGCCTCCGCTCTCGCCCTTCCCTGTCCCTCCCCCGCATGCGGGGGAGGGTAGCGAGGGTGCGGGGCAGGGCAGGGTGGGGAGCAACCGGCGGATACTCGTACTGTTGCCGCTGGCGGTCTTTTTGGGACTGGCCGCGCTATTCCTTGCCCGGCTGCTGGGCGGCGACGCGTCCCGCATCCCGTCCGCATTGATCGGGCGTGATGCGCCAGCGACCGACTTGCCGCCGGTGGCCGGGCTCGAGCGCGACGGCAAGCCGGTTCCCGGCCTTGCGGCTGGCGATTTCAAGGGGACCGTAACGGTGCTCAATGTGTGGGCGTCATGGTGTGTGCCTTGTCATGACGAGGCCCCGCTTTTGGTGCAGCTTGCCCGCGACTCTCGCATCCGATTGGTGGGCATCAATTACAAGGACCAAGCCGACAATGCGCGACGTTTCCTCGGCCGCTACGGCAATCCGTTCGCGGCTTCGGGCGCCGATGTCAGCGGACGCGCCGCGATCGAATGGGGCGTTTACGGCGTGCCGGAAACCTTCATCATCGGCCGCGACGGCAAGATCGCCTACAAGCTGGTGGGGCCGGTTACGCCGGAAAACATCCAGCAGGTCATAAAGCCAGAGATCGAGAAGGCGCTGGCGAGCTTGTGACGAAGAGCGCGTTTCAACCGACTCGAATGGCAAGTGTAGGGTGGGCAAAGGCGCGATCTCCGCGCCGTGCCCACCGCGTCCGCGGCAAAGGTGGGCACGCTTCGCTTTGCCTACCCTACCCGCTCCACCGGCTACCCTCTATTCCTCTGCCGGCGCCGGTTCCGCCGCATACCGCATCAACAGCGGGTATTGCAGGGCGGCAAACACAAAAGTGATCGGCACGAAGCCGAACAACTTGAAATTGACCCAGAAGTCGGTCGACTGCGTGCGCCAGATCGCCTCGTTGAGGACTGCGAGCGCCAGGAAAAATAGCGCCCAACGCAAGGTCAGTTTGCGCCAGCCTTCCGGAGTGAGATGGAACATCGAGTCGAATAGAGTCGCCAGGAACGGCTTCTCCAAGATGTAGCCGCCGATGAGAATGCCGCCGAACAGCGCGTAGATGATGGTGGGCTTGAGCTTGATGAACGTCTCATCGTGAAGCGCAAGCGTCAAGCCACCGAACACCAGGACCACGATTGCGGTCACCACCGGCATGATCGGCCATTGGCGGGTCATGGTGTAGGACACCAACAGCGCCGCCACGACTGCGGCCATGAAAGCGCCAGTTGCGCCGAAAATGCCGAAGCGCGAATTGGCCACAAAGAACAGCACCAGCGGGCCGACGTCGAGGGTCAGCTTGAGTAAAGGATTGAGCTTGGGTTTTTCAGTCGTCGTGGTCATTGGATGCATGTAACGCCGCGTTAAGAATTTGTCATGGACCGGCTTGTCACCCACTCATCGCTCCAGCCCGGCGAGCGCCCGGGCAAACTCCCTTGCGCCGAAGGGGGCCAAGTCGTCAACGCCCTCGCCAACGCCAATAAAGTGCACAGGTAGTTGATATTTCGTTGCGATCGCCACCAAAATACCGCCCCGCGCGGTGCCGTCGAGCTTGGTCATGACAAGGCCGGTTACGCCCGCGATCCGGGAGAATTCTCCGACCTGCGACAGCGCGTTCTGGCCGACGGTTGCGTCGAGCACCAGCAGCACGGCGTGCGGCGCGTTCGGATCGAGCTTTTTCATGACGCGAACGATTTTCTGCAGCTCGTCCATCAAGTAGGCCTTATTCTGCAGGCGCCCGGCGGTGTCGACGATCAGTACGTCGATGGCCTGCGCTCGTGCCGCCTCCAAGGCGCCAAAGACGAGCCCTGCCGCATCGGCGCCCTGAGCACCGGCAATGACGGGACTGGCGGTGCGTTCGCCCCAGATTTTCAATTGTTCGATGGCGGCGGCCCGAAAAGTATCGCCGGCCGCCAGCATGACCTGCCGGCTGTCGCGGGAGAACCTTGATGCGAGCTTGCCGATGGTCGTGGTCTTGCCCGAACCGTTCACGCCCGCGACCAGGATCACGAATGGCCTCAATGCGCGGTCGATGACAAGCGGCCTTGCAACCGGAGCAAGGATCTTCTCGATCTCGGCCGCAAGAATTGCCTTCACCTCCTCGGCGCTGATCATCTTGTCGTAGCGGCCTTCGCCCACCGCCGCCGCAATGCGGGCCGCGACATCGACGCCAAAATCGGCCCGGATCAGTAATTCTTCGAGTTCTTCGACCACCCCGGCATCGAGCTTGCGCTTGGACACAAGGTCCGTAATGGCGGTCGTGATGGCGGTCGAGGTCCGACTCAGGCCGCCGCGCAGGCGGCGCCACCAGCTTTGGCGCGAGTTGCCGGGCGCTTCGGTTGTGCTGTCATTCATGTCGGCGGCCGTGATACCGGTTTCGTCATGCCACTGAAAGAGATTACTGCCGACGACATGCTGGCCCGCCTGCTCTACCGGGATGGCCTCATGCTCGTCATCAACAAGCCCGCCGGCCTTGCGGTGCATCGCGGGCCGAAGGGCGGCGTCAGCCTTGAGGACTATTTCGACGCCCTGCGGTTCGGCCTGCCCCGCCCGCCCGCACTGGCGCACCGCCTCGACAAGGATACCTCCGGATGCCTTGTGCTCGGCCGCCATCGCAAGGCGCTTGCTCATTTGGGGCTTCTGTTCAAGCACGGCAAGGTGGGCAAGACCTACTGGGCGGTGGTCGAGGGCGGCCCCGACGCCGACGAGGGCACGGTCGAGTTGTCCCTCGGCCGGCTCGACGAAACGCGAGGCTGGTGGATGAAGCCTGATCCGAGCGGGCTGCCCTCGGTCACCAAGTGGCGCGTGCTGGGGCGGTCTTCACCTCCCCCAACCGAAGTCGGGCCTGCCCGACTTCGGTTGGGGGATACAGTGGCCGAACCCTCGCTACAGCGAGGTTCGGCTGGAGGGATAGCCTGTCCCGGACTTGATCCGGGGCAGGCCCGCGCCAGCGGGCCGGGAGGGGGTGACGGCGCTTCCGCATTCGCGGCGTCGCCGTCATCTCCGGCGGCGCCGCCACCCCACCCCGGACTGCCTTCGGCAGTCCGACCCTCCCCCTGCAGGGGAGGGTGGTCAAACACCGGCGCTCCGCTGGCAGGCATGGACAGGAACACGCAGCTCACCTGGCTCGCCCTCACGCCAGTGACAGGCCGCACCCACCAACTACGCGTGCACTGCGCCGCCAGCGGTTGGCCAATCGTGGGCGACAACATCTATGGAACAGCACAACGCTTTAGTGCGCCGCCGCAGTTGCTTCACGCGCGCGAGGTCGTGGTGCCGATCTCGAAAAACAAAGCGCCGGTGCGGGTCACGGCACCGGTGCCAGCCCATATGCAGGACTGGCTCCACGCCTGCGGCTGGAGCGGTGACGCGTAGAAACTCAATAAATGGTCGCCATCATGCGTTCCGGCGCGGTCCGGTCATGTTCCGGGCCGCCGATCGCGCCCTTGCTGATATCGGCCAGAATGGCGCCTGACGACGGAAGAGTTCTCCGGTCGATCTGTGTTGCCGGATCCCACAGCCTGGAGCGCACGATGGCCTTGGCACATTGGTAATAAATGCGATCGACCGTGACGACGATGACGCTGCGCGGCACCTTGCCGGCGAAAATGAAGCTTTCGCACAGCTGCGGATCGATCGAGATCACGGCGCGCCCATTGACCCGGATCGTTTCGCCACAGCCCGGAATCAGGAACAGCAGCGAAATGCGTGGATCGGCGATGAGATTGCGCAGACTGTCGATGCGATTGTTGCCGCGGCGATCAGGAATGAGCAGCGTCTTCTCGTCCCTGACGCGCACAAAACCCGGCGGGTCGCCGCGCGGCGTGCAGTCGAGGCCGCCGGGGCCGCTCGTTGCCATCGCGCAGAACGGGGCCGCTTCGATGAAGGCGCGATAATGAGCATTGACGTGATCGAGTTCCTTGACGACGGCCGGTCCGGACGGCCCGCCGTAAATCGACTCGAGTGCCTCGATCGAAGTGACGAGGTGATGCCTCGATCCGTCCGGCGTCATGCCGCGCCTCCTCTATGATGCAGCCGCAATCAAGCGAGTGCCATCATGGCCGATCATTCTGGTCTCGACAATAATGCCGGGCTCGACGGCTCGATCGAAGCGCACGAGCGTGAAATGCTCGCTGCGTCCGCTGCCATGGGACTCGGTGAGAACGCGGCGCACCGAGCCTATTTCGGCGTCGAGATGGCGGCGCAGCGCGGCTTCGCCGTGGCGGCGCAGGCGGCGGGCACGATCTTTGACGATTTGGCGGGCGACTTGCGGCATGCGGGCGGCGGGCGTGCCCGGGCGCGGCGAGTAGGGAAAGACGTGCAGGTAAGTGAGCCCGCATTCCTCGATCAGGTCAAGGGAACGGCGGAACATGTCCTCGCTCTCGGTCGGAAATCCGGCAATGAAATCCGCCCCGAACACAATGCCGGGGCGCCGGCGCCGCAGCTCCCGGGTGAGCGCAATGACATCCGCGCGCAAATGCCGTCGCTTCATCCGCTTGAGGACGAGGTCGTCGCCGGCCTGCAGCGACAGATGCAAGTGTGGCATCAGTCGTTCCTCGTCGGCGAACGCATCCATCAGGCCGGCGTCGATCTCGATGCAATCGAGCGAAGAAAGGCGTAGCCGTTCGAGACCGCCCACATGCTTGAGAAGCTGCCGGACCAAGGTGCCAAGCTTTGGCGTACCGGGCAGGTCGGTGCCGTAGCTCGTGAGATCGACGCCGGTCAGTACGATCTCACGATATCCGTTGTTGACGAGGCGGCGCACCTCCTCGACCACCTCGCCCATGGGCACTGAGCGGGAGTTTCCCCGCCCGAACGGGATGATACAGAACGTACAGCGGTGGTCGCAGCCGTTCTGCACCTGGACGTAGGCGCGGGCGCGCCCCTCGATACCCTCGATCAAGTGAGCCGCCGTTTCCCGCACCGACATGATGTCGTTGACGGCGATCTTCTCGTGGGGACCTGCTCCGAAATCGCGGACGCGTGCGAAAATATCTTGCGCTTGCGTCCACGCGTCGACGCGCATTTTGGCGTCGTTGCCGACGACGCGATCGACTTCCTGCATGGCGGCAAACCGGTCTGGGCTGGTCTGCGCGGCGCACCCGGTGACGACGATCCGCGCCTGCGGGCGTTCGCGTTTCAGCCGGCGTATGGCTTGGCGCGCCTGGCGTTCGGCTTCGCCCGTGACCGCGCAGGTATTGACGATCACCACGTCCGCGAGGTCGCCCAGGCCGGCGGCAGCGGCATTGCGGCGGATCACCTCGGACTCATAGGTGTTGAGCCGACACCCGAACGTGACGACGTCGATGCTCATCGCGCCGCCTCCGCCGTCTCGAACAGTGCGGGATCAAAGCGGCCCTCGAACTCATATTCGATCGGGCCGGTCATCAACACGTGACCATCCTCACGCCATTCGATGCCGAGAACGCCGCCAGGTAAGCTCACGGTAGCCTTGCGACCGGTGCGCTGAACGCGAGATGCGCATACCACTGCCGCGCAAGCCGCAGAGCCGCAGGCTCGTGTCAGTCCGGCGCCGCGCTCCCAGGTTCGCACAATCAGATATTCGCGCGAAACCACCTGGGCGAGTGAGATATTGGCGCGATCGGGAAATATCGGATGGTTTTCCAGCACTGGACCGATCTTGCCCAGATCATAGGCGTCCACGTCGTCGACCCAGAACACCGCATGGGGGTTGCCCATATTGGCAACCGAGGGAGAGTGCAGAATCGGCCGGTCGACCGGCCCGATTTGCAGCTCGATCCTCCGGGTGTCGTCAAACTCCTCAGCTAGAGGAATTTCATCCCATTTGAGCCGCGGCAATCCCATGTCGATGATGCAGGTCAGGGGCGTCTTGCCCTGCCAGCAATTGAGCTGCCCGGCGCGTGTTTCCACCGTAAGCGCGGTCTTACGGCTCTCCTTGAACAAAATGTCCGCAACGCAGCGCATGCCGTTGCCGCAAGCACCCGCCTCGGAACCGTCATTGTTGAGAATGCGCACAAAGGCGGCGGCTTGGGCCGCGCGGGGCGGATAGATCGCCATCAACTGATCATACGGAACCCCAACGGCAGCCGAACGAGCATCGGCGGCGGTAATATGATCCGGATTTGGCCGCATATCCACCACCACGATCTCGTTTCCGAGACCGTTCATTTTCACAAAGGGATGATTGGATAAGACACCCATGCCCTCAATCCGCCGCCATGTTTCCCGTTATAAGGTCACGCCGGTTCAATGGCCAGCCGACTGCTGCCTCTTCTCAAGTAGTCCTGGGCCGGCCGATTATCAGCAGGTCAGCTAAACCGAAAGGCTTAAGTCGCCAGGAAGCTTGTCCTGCAAGGAGACTTCAATGGTCGCATCGCGAACCCTGTTACTGCAAGTCGCGGTTGCCTTGGTGGGTTTCGGCCTGTCGGGAGCCAATGCGCAGACGCCCAAACCCTTGCCGCCACCCGCCATTGCCGTCACGCCGACTGATCCGTTCGGCGAACAAGTGACGATGACCGAAAAGACGATCGTCTATTTCGAGGGTTCGGGGCAGTGGGATTCTGCGTTCGAGACCATCGTAGCCGCGTTCAAGTCGGTTTATGGCGCGATGGCGAAACTCGGCGCCAAGCCCAACGGAGCGCCGATGACAATCTATACGGCAACCGACGATACGGGCTTTCAATTCCAGGCGGCGGTGCCGGTCGCGCAGGCGCCTGCCCCACCGCCAGACGGCAAGATCAAGGTGGGCAAGTCCCCTGTCGGCACGGCGCTCAAGTTCGTTCACCGCGGCTCCTACGACGAGATGGACTCAACCTATGAGGCGATCGCCCACCATCTCGATGAGAAGAAGCTCGAAGCCAAGGACCTGTTCGTGGAGCAATACATGACAGACCCGGTGACGACGCCTGACGACGACCTCGTGATCGAGATCTACGTGCCGCTCAAGTGACTCCCGGCGCGGAACAGAGTGTAGCCCGGATTGAGCCACCGGGTCCGGCCGGAGCCTGCCATCGGGCCGGCCAGAGGCCGGACCCGGTGGGCCGACCCGATGATAAACTCCGCGAAATCCGGGACGGGCTATCAACACGGGTAAAGCTACCCCCGGGGTTTCGCTGGCGCTCAACCCAGGCTACGGCCTCCCTGCCGTTGCGTCGAAACGTCGTCAGATTGATCGGGGTCAATGAATGGCCATCGCGGTGCCCCGAAACTACATGTTCGTAGCAGCCTGAGCGATGAACTCATCTTGGTGAGTTGCATCTAACAGCGGAGGAATCGGCAATGTCGGACTTGACCCGCGACGAGGTTTTGGCGGCCGTCCACCCGATCAACGACGCCACAATCGCCGAAATCATCGCAACCGGCGTCGACCACGATGAACTGGTGCAGGCCTGCCGTTTCTACGCCAAGGACCGCACGGCCAGGACGCCGGACGATGTACCGCGCGGCCGCGTCGGCCGGGTGGTATCGATCCTGGAGCGCGCTGAAGCCGACGTGAAGGAGAGCTGGCTTGGCGAATTCGGCTCGACTTTGCAATAGCGACGATGCCCCTTGCCTACCCCTCCCGCGCATGTGCGCGCGGGGGGTGGGTAGGGAAGAAGGCAGCCGCATCGAACGTCAACTCCCGCGATGCGGTTGACTTTAGGGCCGGCGCGCCATAACTCTGCCGGGCTCTCGAAAGAGCCGTAAATGATCCGCCGCCCGGTCCGATGAGACCGGAGGCCAACGCCCGACAGCGCTGTGCGCCCTCGGGCGGATTTGGTATTTTTCGATGTTCGACGCTCTGTCCGACAAACTGTCCGGTATTCTCGACCGGCTGACCCGACGCGGCGCACTCACCGCCGCCGACGTGGATGCGGCAGCCCGCGAGGTCCGCCGCGCGTTGCTGGAGGCCGATGTCGCACTCGATGTGGTGCGAACATTCGTCGACAAGCTGCGTGAGCGCGCCGTTGGCGTGGAGGTGGTGAAGTCCGTGACGCCCGGCCAGATGGTGGTGAAGATCGTTCACGACCAGCTCATCGAGACGCTCGGCGTTGCCGCGGACCCCATCGACCTTAACGCGCCCGCGCCGGTTCCCATCATGATGGTCGGGCTGCAAGGTTCAGGCAAGACCACCACGGCTGCCAAGATCGCCCGGCGCCTCAATGAGCAAATGCGGCGCAAGACGCTGATGGCATCGCTCGACATCCGCCGTCCGGCCGCCATGGAACAGCTCGCAGTGCTGGGGCAGCAGGTCGGCGTCGACACGCTGCCGATCGTTGCTGGGCAGACACCAGTCCAGATCGCGCGGCGCGCCATCGAAGCCGGCCGCCTCGGCGGCTATGACGTCGTGCTGCTCGACACCGCGGGCCGAACCACGCTCGATGATGCAATGATGACGGAGGCTGCCGAGGTCAAAGCGGCGGCTTCCCCGCATGAGGTATTGCTGATTGCCGACAGCCTCACCGGTCAGGACGCCGTCAATCTGGCGCGCGCATTCGATGAGCGCGTCGGCCTCACCGGCATTGTGCTCACAAGGGTCGACGGCGATGGACGCGGCGGCGCCGCGCTCTCCATGCGGGCCGTCACCGGCAAGCCCATCAAGCTCATCGGCACCGGCGAAAAACTCGATGCCTTGGAGGACTTCCACCCCGCCCGTATTGCTGACCGCATCCTCGGTATGGGCGATATCGTTTCGCTGGTCGAGAAGGCCGCTGCGACCATCGATGCCGAGAAGGCGATGCGGGCCGCGGAACGCATGCGCAAGGGCGCATTCGATCTCAACGACCTGCGCGAGCAGCTCGAACAGATGCAGAAAATGGGCGGCTTGGGTGGGCTGATGGGCATGCTTCCGGGCATCGCCAAAATCAAGAACCAGATCGCCGCCGCGAACCTCGACGACAAAATCCTCAAGCGCCAGGTCGCCATCATCCAGTCGATGAC
>WNFG01001271.1_pt1 | contig 29816 bp, 26 predicted proteins | sample 5400431 | NCBI WGS metagenome assembly WNFG01 (sample SAMN13153346, study PRJNA577476) | soil metagenome | isolation source: 120 cm saprolite under Douglas fir tree site 2 hole 3 replicate 2 | place: USA:California | collected 2015-04-18 | reverse complement strand
ATGCTGTCTAGTAGAAACAGCAAAATATGTCTGAGCCTCGGCGATCTCTTTCTTGCGTGGATCACCGTTCTGCGCTATCAGGTAACATGCGAAGCGGCTGAGTAAATAATCTTGAACAGGACGTTGAGCGCCTTTGCCGACGTCGATCAATTTACTGATGCCAGTAAAATGATCCGTCACTACCTGACCTACCTGTTCGCAGGCAACTCTGGCTCGTTGAACTGCCACCTCAAAGTTTTGCCACTTATTGTAACCAAGCAGTGGAGCGAGATCCCGTGCTGACCAATATTCAGCACCATATGGGCTGATTTGCTTGATCGATTCGAAGTTAGGTGATTGAGCTTCCATGTACAACCTCTCTCTTACACGTACTGTCTCCCCCTACAAGTACAAGATGTCGAAGAGTAATTTATCCTTTTCCCTTTGTCGAATCGATCATCCTATTACTTGTTGAAATGCGTCTTTATTTGAACCCGGATTGCTGTGGATACTCTAACACGAATGTTCTATAAACACAAGCATATTTTAGTTCTAAAAGTCACGGATCTCCATGCTTTAGGGGGATGGCGGGCGACCATCAAGGCCTTGTAAAGATACCCCGTATCTTTCTTGCCCCACCACTCTTCACCACCCCGTCCCTATGGGACGGGTATTTCCCACGCAAGCATAGAGAGCCTCTAACAATTCCAACTATGCCTTAACAATCTTTCCGTGCTATAATGAAAGCATGTCAATCATGCCAATTATTCAACCCAATACCAACGCTATTAAGAAAACCGATCTGCTCGGCCTCACCCTGCCCGAGATGCAGCAGTGGCTTGTGGAACGCGGGGAAGCGTCTTTTCGTGCAAAGCAGATCTATAACTGGCTCTACCAGCATCTTGTTGCCGATTTCCGGGCGATGACCAATCTTCCGCAGGCGCTGCGCGACAGGTTAGAGCAGGAGGCCAGCATCGGGCCGATGGTCGCGCGCAGCGAATTGCACTCCAAGGACGACCGGACGCGCAAAGTCCTGTTGGAACTGAGCGATGGGAGGCTGATTGAATCGGTGCTGATGCTCTACCCGCCAATTGGTGAAAGTAGCGCACGCGCGACAGTCTGCGTGTCCACCCAGGCCGGCTGCGCTTTTGGATGTACGTTCTGTGCAACGGGCCAGATGGGCTTTGATCGTCACCTGAGCGCTGGAGAGATCGTGGCCCAGGTACTGCTCTTCGCCCGTGAATTGCGGGCCGCGCCGTGGAGCGCGAGAGGGCTTCCCGGCAGCACGCCCATTGATCATATTACAAATATAGTCTTAATGGGTATGGGCGAGCCACTGCATAATTATAACAATGTGTTACAGGCGCTGCGTATCCTCAACAGCCCGGACGGCTTTACCCTGGGCGCGCGGCATATGACCGTTTCAACCGTGGGACTGGTGCCGGCTATTCGCAAGCTCAGCGAGGAGCCGCTGCAGGTAAACCTGGCGATCTCTTTGCATGCCGCAACCGATGAACTGCGCAGCCAGACTATGCCGGTCAACAGGAAGTATCCTTTAAAAGAGCTGCTCGCAGCCTGCCAGGATTATATCGCTGCTACAGGGCGGCAGGTAACGTTTGAGTACGTGCTGCTTGCAGGAGTGAACGATACACCGGAACATGCCCACCAACTCGGTGAGTTGCTCGCGCCTCTCAAACAGTTTGCCCATGTCAATTGTATTCCGGTTAACGCCACCTCTGCCGATTACCGGCCACCCGGCGGCGAGGCCATTCGCGCCTTCCGCAACATCCTCTTCGAGCACGGGGTGAGCAACAGTGTGCGTGCAGAGCGAGGGGACGATATCGCCGCGGCATGCGGGCAATTAAGAACCCGCTTCGAGAGGAATCGCAAGCAAGAATAAGACCACATCGCACGTGATGTGGCCCTGCATTGTTTCTGATCTCCGCAGATGATTTATTTCGCCTTCGGCAACTTGCTCATGGTTCTCAGGCAGCGGGTGCAGATATTGACCGTGCGCATAACGCCGTTGATTTCAATGCGGCGGCGCTGGACATTCAACACGAAGCGGCGGCGTGTGCGCTTTTGCGAGAAAGGCACATTGTTGCCATGCATGGGCTTGCGTTCGCATATTTCACAACGACCAGACATATGGATCATCCTCTCTTTTTTTTATTACGAGCCTGGCTCTAAGGTTCCACCAAAAGGCGGGGGAAGCGGGGGCGATGCTACGCGAGCGTCCCTTGATAATCAAGCGTGCCTTTGGTATACTGTTTTCAATCTCAGATGAGAAGCCATCTTGGTGGCAATTTTATGAAGCACCTGATTTCAATCTCAGTTTCAATCTCAGATGAGTTTATAAAGAACCTGAACACGCCATGCGAGTATATCACGATATGGCTTGTTTTGGCAAGAGCGATGAAGAGAAGAAGCCATGCATATGCCAAAAACGCCTGCTATCCAACCACAACGTGGATCGCGTCCCCTTGGCAAGATAGAAGTGCTGCCCAATGCCATTCATACTATTGCTGTCCAGGCCACCAGTGAGTGCTACGGCGTCGTTGGCATCACTTCTCCGCGCTTACATAATGGGGGGGCCGTGTTCCTGCCCCCGGAACATTTCAACCAGGGTGTGCAGGTGCGCATTGTCAATGACCAGATCATTGTCGAAGTCTATGTTGCCCTGGAATATGGGCTGCGTATATCGGAAATAGCTCACAATATTATGAGCGGCGTCAAATTTTCCATTGAAAAGATGCTTGGCGTGCCTGTGGCGCAGGTCAATGTGAATGTTCAAGGACTCAGCCACAGTTCAAATAAATGACAGAACGCGGAAGCCCTTTTGCTGGGGACTACGCACGGGAGCCACTAACTATGCAGGAACAGACATCGTACACGCCGGCACGAACACAACGCCCCCGGCGTATTAGCGTCTTCGATGGACAGGACCTCAAGAAGGCCCTCATAGCAGGCGCGGCATGGTTAGAAGTAAACCGCGAAGCCATTAATGACCTCAATGTCTTTCCTGAACCTGACGGAGATACCGGTTCCAATATGTATGCCACGATGCAGGCTGCCATTCGAGAGATCGTCGATAGCGATGATACTTCGGCGGCTGCTATCGCGGCCAGGGTAGCGCATGGCGCGCTGCTCGGCGCGCGCGGGAATTCTGGCGTCATCCTCTCAGAAATTTTACGCGGATTGGCGCAGGGACTCGACAAGAAACAGACAATTTCGGCCTCTGATCTCGCCCTGGCGCTGCAAGAGGCTCAGCGTCTCGCCTATCGCCCCGTGCTCAAACCCGTAGAGGGAACCATCCTGACCGTGGTGCGCGAAACCGCCGAAGCAGCGCAGGTGAGCGCCCAGCGCGGTGATGACCTCGTAACACTGGTGCAAGAGGTTGTTATGGCGGCACGGCAATCTGTAGCTCGCACTCCCGATCTGCTTCCCGCGCTCAAACAGGCTGGTGTGGTCGATGCTGGCGGCCAGGGCCTGTGCATGATTCTGGAGGGAATCTGGCATTATGTGCGGGGCGAGGTTGGAGCGGCTGGGGTCGCGGCAAGCCCTGCGCATATGATGTCGCCTGAGATGAGGGTCAAGAAGGGGCGCGTGACGATTGAGGAAGAGTTTGGATACGAAGTGGTGTTCCTGCTGCGCGGCGAAAAACTTGATGTCGAGAAGATTCGCCAGACCATTACCGACATGGGAGGGGTATCCACTGTCGTGGCCGGTGACGAATCGAGGAAGCTGCTCAAAGTTCATACGCATACCGAGCGGCCCGGCGCAATCCTGGATTATGGTGTGAGCCTCGGAAGCCTGCTGGATATCAATATCGAGAATTTACAGGAGCAGGTTCTCACCTACGCGGCTGAGAGCGAAGCCGAGCATGCTGCTGAACAGGCGCAGCAGGCGACACAGCAGATCGCCACTGTGGCCGTGGTAGCAGGCCCTGGATTTGAGAAGGTCTTCCGCAGTATCGGGCTTACCGCTATTGTCCCTGGAGGGCAGACGATGAACCCCAGCGTCGAGGAACTGCTCAAGGCGGTCGAGGCGGTGGGTCCAGCGCAGGTGATTCTACTGCCAAACAACAGCAACGTGGTGTTGAGCGCGCGCCAGGTAGTGGGCTTGACCAGTAAAACCGTCTACATTGTTCCAACCGAAACTATGCCCCAGGGTATTGCTGCGCTGCTCGGATTTAACTTCGAGGCCGACTTCGAGTCGAATTGCAAAGCCATGACTGAGGCTGCCACAAGCATCCAGACGGCAGAAATCACCACCGCTGTGCGCACTGCACAGGTAGGCGGTGTGCGTGTGCGCGAGGGTGATTATATCGGCCTGGTGAATGGAGACCTGGCCATTGCAGGGCAAGATATAGAGTATGTGATCCGCGAGACTCTGCAACGTATGCATATCGAACGCTATGAAATTGTCACACTCTATTTTGGCGAGGATGTGACTCGGCAGCAAGCGGAAGAGATCGCTAAGCGCTTAAAGGAAAAATACTCGCATCTTGAGATCGAGGTGGTAGATGGAGGCCAACCCCTCTACGCCTACATTCTTTCAGCGGAATAAACTACTACTATTCAGGAGGTGGAATCATGGCTGCTCGCATCGTTACTGACAGCACCGCAGACATTCCACGAGATCAGGCCGGGGCTGCCGGCATTACCATTGTGCCGCTCACCGTTTTTTTCGGTGACGAAGCTTACCTTGATGGTGTAGACCTGGACAATGCTGGTTTCTACCAAAAGCTTTCGACAAGCAAAACGTTACCGCGCACCTCACAACCATCCCCAGCAGCTTTCCAGCAGGCTTACACGCGTCTTATCGACGAGGGAGCTGACGCCATCCTCTCAATCCATCTTTCTGCGAAGCTAAGCGGTACCTACCAGTCCGCATGTGCCGCGCGGGACACGCTGCCTGATACCGTCAAAAAGATTCCCATTGATATCATCGACTCGCAAACTATAAGCGTGGGTATGTCGTGGGCAATTTTGCTGGCTGCACGAGAGGCGCGTGAGGGTGTGGGCCTGGCGGAGATGAAAGCGCATGTGTTCGACCAGCTCGCGCGTACGCGCATCCTTGCTGTGCTGGATACGCTGGAGTATGTAAAACGCGGAGGGCGCATTGGGGGTGCGAGGGCCTTCCTTGGAAATATGCTCAGCGTCAAACCGATCATCTCGTTGAAGGATGGTGAGGTGGTCCCGGTTGAACAACCTCGCACACGCAGCAAAGCTTACGCGCGGGTTGCCCAGCTGGTGCAAGAAATGGGCGGGGTAGAACACGTCTCTCTTGCCGAGTCGGACGACGAGGTTGGTCAACAGCTCGCGCAGGTAATCAAAACTGTCTATGCGGGTGAGCTTCCTGTCTATCGCCTTGGCGCTGTACTGGGGACGCACACGGGACCCGGCACAGCTGCTGTTGCCGTCGTCTCCACGAAGCAGGACTGACATAGGGTGCTCTGGAAAAGAAAAGAGGTTCGCAGTGTGGCATGAAGTTGTAGCATGTGACATGAGCAGCCCCCCGATTTAGCCATTGACGATTCAGTATGTGTCAAGTTACAATACAAGTACGGGGTATGGAAGTCAGAAAGGCTTCTATCCCAGCGAAACTAGACGCCGGCGCTGAATGTATCTTTAGTAGAGGTGCCTGCCAGGTACCAAGGTCTGTTTGTCTCGTAGTTCGTTTTTTGTAATGGCCGTTGTTCGTTAGAAACTATCTTTAGGGATACCCCTGGTGGGTATCCGCGGTTAGCCATCTTTTCGAGCGTGCCGGGATTTACCCGGCAGTGGGCTATGACTACGAAGGAGGAACGACTGTGGGAATGTTACGGGTGATGTCACGGCGTGGTGACGACCGTGTCACCTGGGATGAGCAGAAGGTGCTGGAGGGAGACCCCGAAGCAGCCGCTGCAATCCGCGAAGCGGAACGCATCTTTTCGCAGGAACGCGCCAAGGGTGCGACTGCTTTCCGCTTGGATCCTGGGAAACCGGCACAGCGCATCGAGGAATTTGACCAAACAGCCGAGCAGATTGTCCTTGTCCCGCGAGTCGTTGGTGGATGATCTTGATCACTCAGCAGGTGCTTACCACCCTGGGTTGGATTGTCTTAGCACTGGCGATTTCTCCAATGGTATGGTTGATCTTTCAGCCATATTTCAAAAGTTTGTCGCCTGCTGAACGAAGGGCCAATGGGCTTCTGCACGATGTACTCACACCTGAGCAATGCCGTCAACTCGTGTGGCGTGGTTACCTTGAAGTCCCAAGTCCTTCAACCGCCCAGCGTGTTTATCGTGTGCCCCGCGCCAGAGGTTATGTTCAGGTCATCGAGAATGGTCGAGCGGTGATGCGCTTGTGCGTGCAACCAGTGGAATGCTTGCCTGATGCTGATGTTGTCGTGCTCCATAAGCTGATGATCGAAGCGAACGAGGAGCATTACCTGCAGAAGGCAAACAAGTATCTTTGCACAGAGTAACGGGAAGCGAGCAGGGTACCTGATCTCTTTACGGGACCAGGTGCCCTGCTCATTTTTCTTGACAGAAGTCCGAGCGGGGAAGCCCCGCGCATGCATGCGGGGGTTCATGACTCATCCTCTTCTGTATCATCTTCCTGCTCCTCCAGCACCTGCACGAGCTCGCGATGACCATTCTGTTTGATACATGCGTGGGGTCCCTCGTCGAGCGGTGTTCCACAGAGTGGGCAGACTGGTCTTCCACTGGTGACCAGCACGGTGATCATTCTGCTGAGTTCCTGTGCCTGCTGCAAGGTGAAGCGGAAGGAGAGCGTGTTCTCTTCGCGGAGTATAACCTGGGGGTCCTGCCCGCGCTCTATAATTACCTCGAGTGGGACGCTAAACAGCACCAGCAGATTGCGTCTCTCGTCATAACTGATGCGCAATTGCCCAACCTGGAACTCAAAGCTGGGCTTTTGCGGAAAGCTGGCTGGGGCTTGCTCCGGAACCTGCTGGGGACCAGTTTGAGCCTCGACGCGCAGAATGCTGCCTTCGGAGAGCTGCGCCAGTACGCGGTCGAGCGCCAATGACAGATTAAAGAGTTGCTCTTTCTCCATCCATATGGCGACTGAGATATTGCGCACCAGGGCAAACAGGCGAAAACGACGTTGACCGGGCTGGCCAATTGCTTCAGCACCAAGTATTTCCACGGAACCCAGGTCTGTAATCATGGAAAAACCTCCATCCCTGCCAGGTGAGGGGGTGAAACAGCCTACTTGGTTCTACACTACTAATATCCTCGCGCTGGATCATACCGGTTCTGCAGCGGCTGACCAGCACGATAGCGCCGCAGGTTTTCAGCAAACAATGCAGCGAGACGAGCCTCGTAATGAACACTGTTTCCAGAAATATGCGGCGTCAAAATCACATTCGGCATCGAGTACAGAGGACTTTGAGGAGGCAGCGGCTCCTCTTCTGCCACATCCAGTCCCGCGCCTGCGATCCATCCCTCATGCAGCGCACGCACAAGCGCCTGCTCATCGATGACTCGTCCGCGAGCAACATTGACAAGATAGGCGTTGCGCCGCATAGCCCGTAATTCGGGTTCGCCAATCAGCTTCTCGGTTTCTCGCGTCAAGGGCACCGAGATTACTACGTAGTCGCTCGAGCCTAACAGCTCGCGCAACTTATCTACGGGAAAGGATTGATCCACATCAGGGTCCTGGTATGCTTCATCACGTATTGAGCGGCTTGTGGCCAGCACACGCATGCCGAAAGCATGGCCAAGTTGTGCAATGCGCCGGCCAATATGGCCAAGCCCGATGATGCCAAGGGTCTGGCCCATCAATTCACGCCCTCCGAGATTATACCAGGTGGCGCTGCGTGCCCAAACATGCCCATCCTGGAGGTGTACCATCTGTGGCCAGTTCCAGTTGAACATCAGCATGCTGCCGAAAACGTACTCGCTGATATTTATCGCGTGAATACCCGCTGCTGTGGTCACAACCACGCCGCTATCCGCGCCAAGTATGCCAGTGGGCGCAAGTGAATCGATACCCGCGCCCGGAAATTGGAGCCAGCGCAAATTGGGCGCTAGCGTACGCCAGTTGACAGGGAGTGTATAAGTACACAATATTTCTGTCCCGGGCAAGCAGGTGGAAAGTTCATCCGAAGTGGTCACAACTACCGACTCGGTAGCACCGGCCTCCCTGAGAAGCTGCTGCGACGCGGCAGAGAATGGAAATGTACTCACGACGTTCAGGCTGGTAGACACTATCACAAACTGCCTTTCAAATGTAGTTAAGTAGTACTCGATCTTATTCCGACCGGCAACGTACCTTGAAATGGGTCTTGCTTGTAACGGTTCCCCGAACCGTTCTTGACGCGACTGCGTCGGTTCTTACCCGTCCCGGCAACGCTGCTGCGCAGCTAGTGCTGCGCACTCAGCCGAGACGAGCAGCACTACGGACTGCGTCCGTCAGGCAAGACCAAAGGAAGTACTGCGTCCTAACTTCGTTCAGCCGGTCGGAAAGGTAGTATCGTTGAGCGAATAATCATTTGCAGTGGTAGTAGTAGTAGTCTATACGATGTAAAGCGTTGTGACAAGGGTCTATTCACCACGAAAAAATATGAAATTACGTCTCTTTTCATCGTGCCGATTTTTTCAACTCTTCTTCATACAGTTTCGACCAGGTGTGACCAAAGTACTGTAAGGTTATTACTTTAGGAGAGAAAAGTAGCCCACTTAATCAGTTCTTCATCTACATAGAGTATGGTGAATAGGAATCCTGTCGGTTATCTTCGTTGAGCTGACAGGCAATATGTATGTAGTAATAGAGACATCAAATTCAACACTAGTTTGGGGGATTGGATGCAAGAGACTCGACATCCAACTTTGTCGATACAGTCTCGTCTGAAACGGGTCAAACTGGTGCGCATGACACCCGAACGTGTGCCTGCACCGGAGAACGAAAGCAGTGTGACACTGCCATTACCAGTGCAACAAAAACCAGCCTGGCACACTTTTTTAGGTACTCCTTTGGTCAAAGGAGCGCTTGGTCTGCTCATCGGCATCGGTTTACTGGTGGCTGTCTCTCGTTTTGTTGACTTCTCCACAACCATTCATCTCATGCAACAGCGCCTGACGACGCCCCAGGGAGTCCTGTTAGCGCTCTTAGCAAGTATGGCCCTCGTGCTGGCATTTTCCATTCGCGCTCTGCGCTGGAAGGTCCTCTTAAATCCCGTTGGGAAGGTTCGGTCCCTCACCGTTCTGCAACTCTTCCTCATCGGCGTCTTCCTCAATTTCCTGTTGCCCATCCGTGCTGGCGAACTGGCAAAGAGTCTGGTACTCAAACGCAAGACAGGTATTCCCCTCAGTCAATCGCTGCCCACGATCACCATGGACAAGGCTTTTGATTTGTTGCCCGCACTTTTCGTGATTGCGGTTGTCCCGCTCGTGGGTGCGCACCTGGATATCAAGCTCTGGTCGGTGTTGGTGCTCGCCAATGGATGCCTGCTTGGTCTGTTCCTCTTTGTCATCCTCGCTGCCTGGAAACGTCCTCTCGCTCTTGGCCTTCTCCAACGAGTGACGGGGATGCTTCCCAGGGCCCTTGGGAGCAAAATCGAGGGCTTTCTCACTGGCTTTGTCGATGCCCTGCTGCTGAGTGCGAAAAATCCCAGAGTGCTGCTCTCGGCAGTCCTGCTCACCGGTGTTGCTGTGATCTGTGATGGTCTGTACAATTACTTCGCTTTCTGGACGATTGGGTACCACATTACCTTTGGGGAGGCCCTTGTTGGGTATCTGCTGTTCAACCTGTTCTACCTCCTGCCCAGTCCACCAGGACAGGTCGGCAGTAATGAAGTCGTAGCTCTGCTGATTTTCACCGGACTGCTGCATCTTGCACGCGAGAAGGTGATCGCGATGGCCGTGTTCTTCCATCCCTGGTCGGGTCTGCTCATGTGCGTGATGGGGATGGCATGTCTGAGTTCCTTGGGAGTCACCTTCTCCCAGACGCTGAACCTCCAGACGGCAAACCACAGCAGTAAGCACCGCAAACCGCCCTATCGACAACATTGACCAGGGAGTTTCCTGGTTGTAGAAAGGACAAAACGATGTCATCGCAGGCTGAACAGCTAACGCCCAGCACACAGAACACGGAAATACCAGAGCAGCAGCGACAGGAAGCCGAGCGAAAGAAGCTTGACATTCAGGAATTCATCTCTTCGGGGTTGACAAGACTCTGCTTACGCATGGGAGAGCATATGAACCCCTCACACCTTGTTAAACTGAACCATGCCATCAACTCCCTTGAAGTGGGACATTGGATGAAGGAGAACGGCTACAGCTTTCGCAACGCACCTCGCTTTCGAGACCGATATGACCTGTATACCGCGCTTGCACGTAAGATCGAGCAGGAGGTCGTTCTTTATCTCGAATTTGGTGTCTGGCAAGGAGCATCGCTGCGCACGTGGAGTAACTTGTTGCGAAACCCCCTCTCTTCACTTCACGGTTTCGACAGCTTTGAAGGCTTGCCTGAAGCCTGGGACAGATTTCCCAAGGGGACGTTTGATGTCAAAGGGGTGCTGCCGCAGTTCGACGATCCCCGCATTATCCTTCACCAGGGCTGGTTTCATGAAACGCTTCCCGAGTTTGTGTTGCCCGCGCATGAGCGTCTTTTGCTCAACCTGGACGCTGACCTTTATTCGTCAACCAAGTATGTGCTCGAGACATTACGGGAAGTCATTTGCCCAGGCACGATCATTCTCTTCGATGAATTCCATGACCGTCAGCATGAAGTCAAAGCGTTCAGCGAGTTTATGGAAACCCATCGCATGAAATTTCGTTTCCTCGGCGCTGCCGTGTACTGCGGATTACATACCGCCTTTGAGCGGATCAAGTAGCTGGAGCGGGGAGAGAGACGATGCGGGAGCCCGTCTGTCCAAATGATCTTTGGACTGCACCCCTGAGACCGGTTCATGCACATTACCGGGTTAATTGTTCATGTGCATGAACCGGTCCCCAGGCTCACCTTCACGTATGCAAGGCAGCCGCAGCCATGATACCATTGTTCCTCTAACCTGATACTGTCGTGCCTTGTAGGAAGCGTGCTGTTTTGTTATGCTCTAACAACTCTCACCCGGTTGACAATTGTCCTAAAGAAAATCAATTTAGTAGCAGATATGTAGAGCTGTGCGTTTGAAGAAATAGATGCCTGAAAGCATCAGCTCATTCGCTTATTCCGGGCCAGCAAGATGTTGCCCCTACGCAGGGAGTTGGGAAGTATGCCGATCAATAATGACCTGAACCCAGGAGCCGCAGCAACTCCTGACAAATACTACAAGCAGCAGGCGGAACCGACGCCGGGCTGGAGAGAACTTGTAGGAGGAGGAGGGACACCGCCCCGCAGGAGGTCGAAAGGGAAAGGACGTCTCTATACTATTTTGAGCACGCTTTTGCTCGTGATGATTATTCTTGCCGCAGTGCGTGTGACGAGCGTCGCAAGCGGGAACACCGACGAGTTGGTACTAAAGGTTGGCAGTCAACAGCAGGCTCTCATCGACCTGCGCCAGGGCCTGCCAATCAGCCCCTATCTTTTCGGCGTCAATGCGTTTCCGGAGGAGCAGACCAGGGACGCGCTCAATATCTATTCAGGGTTCATGTCCTATGGCCAACAGGTCGTAAGTGGCTTGAAGGACGCGGGTATCAAGCTCCTGCGCTTTCCCGGTGGGAGCTGGGGCGAGGATAAGCCGCTCCAGAATCATGTTCTCTCTTATGAGCAACTCTACGACTTCAGCACGTTGCTCTCCCAGACTGGAGCCGAGGGCATGGTACAGGCGCGCCTCTCGTGTCCCCTCGACAATTTGAATTCGGGTCTGAAAAACTGCCTGGAACAGCGAGCCAACCTGGCCGGGAGCTGGGTGGACTTCATGAGCAACCCGAAGAGCAGACTGCGCACAGGCCTGTTCGCGAATAAACCGATTCATTCGATCAAATTCTGGTCCGTGGGCAATGAGCCTGATCAATTGATCGATCCAGCTACTAAACAACCGTATACCGTGAATGACTACGTCAAGGATTTCATAGCCTATTCAATTGCCATGCATCAAAACAACCCGACTATCGAGGTCTTTGGCCCAGAGCTGAGCCAGTTCTACGGCGTTGGCGTAGGTCCAAAGGACAAACCAGGAACGCTCTGGATGGAAGGGTTCCTGAAAGGGGTGGCCGATTACGAAAAGGCTACTAATTTTTGTAAAGTTCATGGTTATTGCCTGCTCGACGGGGTCTCATTCCATTTTTATCCGTTCACCGATGCCAGCATCAATCCTGACCTGTTAATGAGCAGCCCGGATGAGTTGAATTACCTGCTGCCGCCACTGCGGCAGCTCATCCGGCAAACGCTTGGACGCGATGTCCCTATTGCCATCACTGAAATTAATACGAACACAACCGCCCAGGTGCCCACACGCGGGCAGGCTGCACTGTGGTGGGCCGATACACTGGGCACGCTGATGAACCAGGAAGTCGAGTTCGTGGGCTTTTTCTTTGCGGAGGGCTTCGATCAGCCCTACCCGCTGTTTACCAGCGATAATTCGCACCAGCAAACGGCCATGTTCAGAGTAATGCAGTTGTTCTCAAACTTGCAGCATAATCTCATCCCGCTGCAGGTACAGCACGACCCGGTCAGCGTCTATGCCACGCAGGATGACGCGCACAATACCGTCAGCCTTTTATTCATCAATAAATCGGGCGACAACCAGTCTGCGGAGGTGAGTGCGCAGAACCAGATTTTCGGTACCAGTCCCTGGCATACCCAGGATATCAGTATCGCGCCCTATAGTATGGTGCTGGTTACATTGCACCGTAATGGAGGCGCGGAAGCCTATAGCTTCACGGTGCCAGCCGTCAATGATGCCACCATTCAGTCTTTGATACACACCATGTGCGGCAATAAAGTTGACGCGCTGGCATACAATGTTCCTTGCTAGTGGAGGGCCGATAATGAATTTTAACAAGCAAGACCGGTAATAGTTTGTCACCCTGAGCGCAGCGAAAGGTCTGTCTGGATGGGCGCACAGATCCTTCGCGGAGTTTACCCTGAGCGAAGCGAATGGGCTCAGGATGACAGTACCGGCCCCTACGGGTGGCCGGAGTAATTTGCGGTTTAGTGGGGGAAAGATAGTGATTCTGAGTTTTATTGGCCTGTTTTTTTTAATACTCTATCTGCTTATCGTCCTGCTGATGGTCTTTCAGGCCATCTTCAATATACGCTTGCGCCTTTATATCTGGGAGAAGCCAGAACACGCGTGGCTCAACCACGCCCCAACGGTTTACCAGGATCCGTGCCTCTCCTTCACCATTCTTTTGCCTGCAAAGAACGAGGAGCGTGTCTACCGCGAGACTATTCAGAAGGTGTACGATCTCAACTATCCGAAAGAACTGTTGCAGATCATCGCCATCTGTCGCGAGGATGATCCGGGCACCATCGCCGAGGCCCAGGCAAAGATCGACGAACTCGGTGATCCAAATGTCCAACTACTGATCTATAATGATTATCCTATCACTAAGCCACATGGGTTGAACCTGGGATTGCAGGTGGCGCGGGGCGATGTCGTGACCATCTTCGATGCCGAGGATGAGCCGCATCCCGATATTCTCAATATCATGAATACGACGATGCTCAATGAAGATGTGGATGCAGTGCAGAGCGGCGTGCAGCTCATGAATCACAATACCAGGTGGTTCAGTTTTTTGAATGTGCTGGAATATTTCTTCTGGTTTAAATCATCGATGCATTTTTACGCAAATACCGGTATAACGCCACTTGGTGGAAACACGGTGTTTGTGCGGCGCGAACTGATGGAGCAATTGGGCGGTTGGGATGAGTATTGCCTGACCGAGGATGCCGACCTGGGCATTCGCCTGAGCCTCGCCCATGCGCGTATACGCATCATCTACGATGATGAATTTGTTACACGCGAGGAAACGCCGCACACGATTAAACAGTTCATCAGGCAGCGCACGCGCTGGAATCAGGGCTTCATACAAATTTTTCTCAAGTGGGAATGGCTGAAGTTGCCAAAGCTTTCCCAGCGCCTGCTGGCGTTTTATGTGCTCATCTTACCGGAATTGCAGGCATTATTTGCAATTCTGATACCTGTTGCAATCGTGATGTTCATTTTAGTCAAGTTCCCGCTCTGGCTTGCCATGTTCACCTTCTTACCCCTGTATTGTCTTGTCCTGGGAATTTTCCTGGACCTGGCGGGACTGCACGAGTTCTTGAAAGCGCACAAGCGCAAGTGGAGGTGGCACGAGGCGTTGATCCTGGTGCTGGTCTTTTTCCCGTACCAGTGGATGCTGAGCATCGGCGCGTTACGCGCGGTGTACCGTTCGATAAGGGGAGCGTCAAATTGGGAGAAAACCGTACACATTGGACAGCATCGCAGCAGGACAGTCGTGTGAGGGCAGGGGCAATCGCTCAGAGCTGTAGCTTAAATTTTGATGAATAGAGTAAAGAAAGACCGATGACATTTTCGTATACACCACAAGAACCGGAGCCGCGCCGGGGGGGCGCCGGGCAACCACAGCCACAGGTACCGGAGGTACTCGTAAATGGCGAGCCTGCAGCGCCTATGGAGAATCCGCAAAGATTATCCGGCAGAATTTCCCCGGCAGGCGCTCACGGCAGGGCCCTGATACAAGATGCGCCCACGCAAACGTTGGATGCCCAGGTTGCACCTCCACCGGAGGTTGTGAATGGCAACGTCATCCTGTATCGCCGTCCCAATTTCTTCGTGCGCACGGTGTATCGCCCCGGACAAAAACAGCCTCCTTTGCGCAAACCCAGCGGGTATACTGCGAAGACGCCAACCGTAATTCCGGATCAAGAGAAGCGCATCGCGTTCAGCGAAACGCGCATGATGCCGAGTGTAACGGTGCATACGACCAAACAGACGAAAGCCATTCCAATGCCTGCATGGTTGGAGGCGGTGATTGTCGTACTTGCCCTGGCCGGTACATTTGTGGCACACGCGTATAACATGTTTAATTATCCACGTTATGAGCTGGACGAAGGCACTTACATGTCGAATGCGTGGGCAATTACGCAGGGGATGCTCTCGCCTTATCCTTACGGGTATGGACACCCGCCACTGGCCTGGATACAAATTGCGGCCTGGATAAAACTTACCGGCGGTTTATTTACCTTCGGCAATGCGATCAACAGTGGTCGTGCGTTTATGCTCTTATACGCGGTCGGCAGCGCCTTGCTCGTCTACCTGATTGTACGCCGCCTGGGCGGAAGCCGGAGCGCTGCTCTGCTGGCACTGGCGATCTTCTCGTTTTCGCCGCTCAGTATCACCTATCAAGTGCAGGTATTTCTGGATAACATCGCCACGTTCTGGCTGCTGCTCGCGATCTACTTTCTCGCGATAAGCAATAGCCGCCTGATTTATATTGTACTGGCGGCGATTGCCTTTGGCATCTCTGTACTTTCAAAAGAGGTGTTCCTGGTCGCTTTGCCGGCGATGATTTACGGTGCCTGGCTGCACACGACCAGATTCCAGCGCAAATTTACGCTTGTTGCCTTTATCTATATCGTAATGGCCATCTGTTCGGTCTTTGTGCTGCTGGCAATTTTGAAGGGTGAATTGTTTCCTTATGAGTGGCACCTGCCCGGGGATACGCACCCACACGTGAGCATGTGGGATAGCCTTATTGGGCAGGTCCAGCGTGGGGAGGAAAACGGCAGCTTAGCGCAAAGCCTGACCGCCTGGGAAGACGATCAGTTGTTTCTCATTTGCAGTCTTGCCGCTCCTGGCTTTAACCTGCTCTATGGCTTGTGGAACCGCAGGCTTTTACTCTACTATATGGTGCTCTCGCTACCTCCGTTTAGATTTTTTGTAAAAGGATGGCTGCGCAAAACGAAAGAGTCGCTGCCCGATGTCACAGTAGTACGTGACAGGCATTTTCTGCTTTCGCTACTTGCGATCTTCTTCTGGCTGTTACTGGTGCGCGGCGGGCAGGTGCTCTCGTTCTATATCATCCCGCTGATCCCCCTGGTCGCGCTCAACACCGCCATGGCGCTCAACACTATATTAGGATGGCTCGGCAAACTGGTGCGCTTCGACGTTGTGCGCGCTGTGCTGCTCGTCATTGCTATCGCGGCTGTAGTTACCTACGATATCCAGGATACGGGGTTCCGTTTCTACCAGCACCCCACTTCAGCACAGAATCAGGCGCTGGTGTGGATACGCGCGCACGTGCCGCACAACGCATTTATTGTCATTAACAGCTACCTGTACCTGGACCTGCGTGTGCCCGGCGGCGTGGGCGTTGGCGATGGGGCGCCGTATCCTCACGCTGAGGTATACTGGAACGTGGCCTATGATCCAGAGCTACACTCCCAGGCCCTGGAAAACAACTGGGACCGCATCGACTATATCGTGGCCGATTCGGAGATGCTGCTCGACATCCAGACCTACGGTGGGCAGGTGGGCATAGGGGGGATGGGCATAATTTACCAGGCGTTAAAGAACTCAGTTCAGCTCGCGGAATTCAGGACGAACGATCATAGCCTGCAAATTGTGGTTGATGTGTTCCAGGTGAACCATAAAAATCCGCCACAAACCGTCTACCAGGCGCCAGCAGCGGGCAGCGGTGCCCTGGCCCAGACCGATATGACGGCCTTGCCAGGTGGGCCGTCACCGGGAGATCATTTTGGGCTGGCTGATCGCCAACGGGCAATCACATCGTAGGGGTGGCGGCGGCGGGATATAATAGTAGGGGCAATATATAAAATAATTTATGGAAGAGGCATCATGTTAGCAACACGGCCAGATACGGATACACTAGCAATTACGCGCACTTTTGATGGTATTGAGGAAGCAGCGCATCGCGTCATTGAACAATCAGGCGGTATGGTCTCTGTTATGCGTGGGGCCAAAGTGGCGATTTTGAAACCCAATTTTGTAGCTGGCCGCAGCGCCGGGACAGGTTCAACCACCAGCTTTGCCCTGCTCAAGGCCGTGGCAGAAGAAGTTCGTGCCTGCGGAGCAGAGCCGGTACTCTGCGAAACCCCTGGCACAGAGTTTGACCGCGAGGCAACCTACACCATCCTGGGCGTCGAGCAATTCTGCGCTGAGAATGGCATTCGCATTTTGCGCGTTGACCCCGAGGGCGGCGAGCAGGATTGGATGGAACTGCGACCGGAGGGTGCGAAGCGACTACGCAGATTCCGCGTCCCGCGTATACTGAGCGAGGCGCGTTTGATTAACCTGCCCGTTCTCAAGACGCATGTTGTCTCGACCATGACGCTCGGCATGAAAAATCCAATGGGTATTTTGCCCCGGCCTGACCGCCGCTCGATGCATACCTTCGGTATCGACCAGTGCATCGTGGATATGAATCGTGGTATCAAGCCTGACCTGACTATTGTCGATGGCAGCGTTGGACAGGATGGCGAGGGGCCACTCTATGGCGATAAAGCCGATCTGCAGGTACTGGTAGCCGGGCGCGATAGCCTGGCCGTTGACCTGGCCTGCTGCCAGCTCGTGGGCGTTAAACCCCGGGATATTCCACATCTCAAACTGGCCCTGGAACAGCTGGGCAAGCCCTCGTGGAACCTGGTCGGCGAAGAGCCCGGCGTGATCAAGAAATTCCGCCTGCCGCAGCAGAAACCCATCTATCGGTTTATCTTCTGGATGATGTACCCGCTGGACTACCCATACACCTGGATTGCAGAGCGCGGTAAGCATTTTTGTACAACGCTTTACAGCACCGGCCTGGTTGGCACGCGCCCGCAAATCAAAGAAGAGGATTGTACGCGCTGCGGCGTATGTGTAGAAGCCTGCCCGCTGCCAAACGTGATTGACCTCAAGAACTTGAAAGTCAACTATGCAACCTGTCAACGTTGCCTGCTCTGCTACGAGGCTTGCCCTGAGAATGCCATCAGCGTGAAAGGGTATTCAGGAGCGAGGCAGTAAAATGACTGTCTTAGTAACGGGCGCGACAGGCTTTTTAGGTTCTGCGCTGGTCACCGAACTGGTAAGACAAAAACAAGCGGTGCGTATACTTGCACGCGACGAGCAAAAAGCACGCACACAGTGTGGTGATGCGGTTACTATCATTCGCGGCGAGATCACGGATGTAGAGCAAGTAGCACGGGCAGTTGATGGCGTGAGCATCGTCTATCACCTCGTAGGCAAGCTCTATCACCCCAGCATACCGGCAAAACTCTACCAGCTTACACATGTCGAGGGCACGCGCATCCTGCTCAATGCCTGCACAGGGCAGAGCCAGTTGCAGCGTATCGTGCACTGCAGCACGACCGGTGTACACGGTGTAACGGGCAAAACACCTGTCGCCGAGGATGCGCCCTTTGCTCCTACCAATCCGTATGAAGCCACCAAACTGCAGGGCGAACTACTCGCGCTCAAAGCCTATAAAGAGCACGGCCTGCCGGTAAGCGTGGTCAGGCCCGGCCTCGTGTATGGCCCTGGCGACCTGCATTTGCTGGGCTTCTTCTCTTCAATCAAAAAAGGCCTGTTTCGCGTCATCGATGGCGGGAAAGCGCTGCTGCACCCGGTCTACATCGATGATATGACCGCTGCCTTCCTGCTCTGCGCCGGGCGACCGGAGGCTATTGGACGCAGCTACAATATCGCTGGAGAGTGTCCTGTGACCGTCCGCGAACTGGCGACAGCCATCGCGCACTCGCTGGGAAAGGAATTACCCGGGGGGAGTATTCCGCTCTGGCTCGCCAATCTTGCCTCGGATATCTTCGCTGTGACGCCGGGGATGAAAGGGGAACGAGCACCACTCACGCACAGCCGCGTCCAATTTCTGACGCATAGCCGCGTTTATGACATCAGCCGGGCAAAGTCCGAACTGGGCTATGCACCCGGTGTGGGGTTGGAAGAGGGCATGAAAAGAACCGCCGAATGGTACCACGAGCATGAATATTTATGAAGCGCAGTTAATATTTGATGTGTTAATGCGTTGATAACTTTGGAAAGGGCGCGCACATAAAAAGCGTCCTAAAAATATTCAGTAGAGGGATTGCATGCGACTTGATCCAAAAATTCCGTTGCCGCCGCCAGTTCGCCCCCGCCCAGCGCGGACGCGCCTGGTAGGGATGAGCAACGGGAAGACCGAGATACCTGTTTCGCAGAATGGAACCGTGGGGGGTGCTTCTGCCCATGATATTGCCATGCAGCCCACGAAGTCCCTGGCAGCGCCATCTCTTCCTGTAACGCCTCCACACGGCCTGAATGGCAAGAGAAGCGGGGAGTTATCCAATAGCGATATCAGCAAGCAGAGTACGACACACCTGATGCAGCTCAGCGGCATGATGCGTGCGGTCCGCGTGCCGCAGCAGGTCGCGCCTGAGCAATTGCAAGACAATGAGGAGGGGTACTGGCCTCAAGGTATTCAACAGACAGGCCCCTTGCCGGTGGGAAACCTCTATGGAAGCGAACCATTTGGCCGTACCTTGCCCTTAACTGCTGTTGCCACGCCCATACAACAGCGTCCAGCCTGGAAAGCGTTTCTCAGCACCCCTGTAGCCAAAGTGACGATTGGCCTGGTTGTCGGTATTGGCTTGTTGTTCCTGGTCGCACGTTTCGTAGACCTGCCTGCGACCATTCAGGTGTTGCGGGAGCGCCTGACAACCCCGAGCGGCATTGCCCTGGCTCTACTTTCTGGCGTCGCCTTCATGCTGGCCTGGTCCATTCGCGGCGTGCGCTGGAAGCTCTTCTTGAATCCAATCGGCGAGGTCAGTACTTTAAAGGCCATAGAACTTTACCTGGTAGGGGTCTTTCTGAACTTCCTGTTACCGATACGCGGCGGCGAAGTGGCAAAGAGCCTGATGCTCAAACGCACATCGGGTATACCCGTCAGCAAATCGCTACCAACCGTGGCTATGGACAAAGCGCTGGATTTAATGCCCGCGCTCTTCATCATGGTAATTGTGCCGTTTCTGCCGGGGATAAAGATGAACATCGAGCTCTGGTTGGTGCTGGCATTCATGGGTGGGCTGCTCATGTGCCTGATCTTCTTTGTGATCCTGGCGGCCTGGAAACGCGATGCCGCAATCCGGCTGCTCCAGAGAATGACCGTGCTGCTTCCCAAAGTCATTGCCGGCAAGATCGAAGGCTTTGCCACCGGCTTTGTTGACTCACTGCTGATGGGCGCAAGCCAGCCGCGGATTTTTGTGCCCGCGATGCTGCTCACCGTTGTGGCTGTCACCTTCGACGCCCTTTTCGCCATGCTTGCTTTCTGGACAGTCAACTACCCCATCCCATTCGGGAAGGCCATCTTCGGCTATACAGTGTACAACATGTTCTATATTCTACCGACGCCTCCCGGACAGATCGGTAGCAACGAATTGGTAGGGGTACTAGTGTTTAATAAGCTGTTGAGCGTGCCTGTCGGTAATGTTGGTACCATGTTCGTTTTCTCGCATCCCTGGGCTGCGCTGCTGATGACAGTTTCTGGCATGGTTTGCTTGAGTGCGCTGGGCCTGAAGATTTCGACTGCAATGAAGGTGCAAACGGAGGGTCAGTGAACGCTGGCAGAATCGGGGGATTCCAGGAAGGGGGCGCTCAGGGCGGGGGCGCTCAGGGCGGGGCGCTCAGGGCGGGGGCAAGCCCCGCCCCTACTATACACGAAGTATGAGTTATGGCTGTGGTATTGGAGTCCAGGGCGAGCACACCTGCCTTGAGCATGCCCAGACGCTGGGTTGCTCATTCTGCTTCGTGGGGAATATTTTGTGCTTACTCTTCTCATAATTGTTCGTTATTTTTCGCCACCAGGTTATAGCATGTGGAAAGGGAGAAGATTTTGATTCCTAAGATGAAGTACAATTCCGACCTCTCTATTCGTCACAAGAGACAATCGACGCGTTTACCAACACACAATTATGGCTGGTCAGGGACTTATTTCGTAACGATTCGTGCAATACAGCGTGAGCCTTATTTTGAAATACCTGAACTTCGTGCTATCTTGGTTGAGGTATGGGAGGCTTTACCAAAAAGGTTCCCAAATGTGACTCTGGACGAATTTGTGATCATGCCTGATCATATCCACTTCATAATAGAATTAGAAGGGAATGTGGAGAATCCTCCGACACTAGGAAATGTGGTAGGGGCATATAAGTCGTTGGCCGCAGTCGCCTGGCTTCGTCATATTGAAACCACTGGAATGGAGTGCTCTGGCCGTATTTGGGAACGCAATTACTATGAACGTGTTATCCGTGATGTCAACGAACTGGAACAGACCCGTCAATACATTCGCAATAATCCCTGTAAACAAAATGATACAATGTAGAGATAGAGATTGGTCCACTTGATCCGGTTCCAAGTCGAACGAATATAGTTGACCTGGAGAATGCTCATGACCGGCACCATCCGTATCCTAATCAGCGAAGACCAGATGCTTATGCGCCAGGGGCTACACACTGTGCTTGAACTCGAACCTGGCTTCCAGGTTGTGGGTGAAGCTGCCAACGGTGAAGAAGCCATTGAGCGCTACAACGAACTACAGCAGCAAGGCAAAGGCCCGGATGTCGTCCTCATGGACATCCAGATGCCGGTCAAGAACGGCGTGCAGGCGACTGCAGCCATCACGACGGCACATCCCGGGGCGCGGGTCATCATTCTCACCACCTTCGACTACGAAGACTACGTCTTTGAAGCCATTAAAGCCGGAGCGATGGGCTACCTGCTCAAAGACGTTCCCGCAGAAGAACTCACCTCCACCATCCGCAAGGTGTACGCGGGCGAACCGTTCATCCAGCCCAAGGTCGCCAGCAAGCTCCTGGTAGAATTTGGCCGCAAGGGGCGCACAACGGCGAATCAGTCTACCGGCTCAGTCGATGAGGAACTCAGCACACGCGAGATTGAAGTGCTCAAACTGCTCGCCGCCGGGGCCAGTAACCGCGAGATTGCCGATAAGTTGGTGCTTGCGGAGGGGACGGTGAAAAACCACGTGTCGAATATTTTGAGTAAGTTGCATGCGGAGAACAGGACGCATGCAGCGAATCTGGCGAGGGAGAGAAAAATAATTTAGTCTCTAATCGGGTAATCGTGTCAGGCATGTAACTCATCTCCGTATATTCAGTAGAGGTTGATTATAACCTCTGTAGCGAGTTGTCCAATAATCAAATCAGAGAAGGGGAATGAATCATGCTCCGCACTCGTTTATGGACACGCTCTATCGTACTTGCCATCGTGCTGATAGGCATCACGGCTACTGTCTCTCAGCATCAACGTTCCATCCCCAACGCACATGCTGCAACCACCTTGACCGTCACTACGACAGCCGACAACGCTCCTCCCTGTAGTGCGTCCGCATTTTCACTGCGTTGCGCTATCAGCCGGGCCAATAAAGATGGCTCAGGCGATACTATTGTGTTCAACATTCCAGCAGCAAGCAACAATTGTTTCGGCACCCCGCCGGTCTGCACGACTGGCCTGTCCAAATCCCTGCCCGTCTTGACGGCCAGTCATACCACCATCAATGGCTATACCCAGCCAGGCGCTCACCTCAACTCGAACTCCTTGAGCAGCGGCGATAACGCGGTCCTGACCATTCTCATTCGTAACCCCACCCTCACGCAAGGCTTCGATGCGCTCGATATTACCGGGTCAAACAACACGATTGAAGGACTCGACTTCACCGGGTTCCTCATCAATCTGTCCACCCGTGCCGGTGGGAACGCCCTCTTCATTGAGTTGGGGTCGAATAATAACCTCATCGCGGGCAACTTCTTTGGGGTGGGAACCGATGGCAACTCGGTAGGACCAAATACGAATGGTGTGCTGGTCGCTGGCAACAGCGACCTCATTGGAGGCACCACGCCAGCCTCGGCCAATGTCGTGAGCGGCAGCTATTGGAGAGATATCGAGTTGGACGGCAACCTGAACACCGTCGAGGGCAATCTGGTCGGCACCAACGCTGCCGGAACCAAAGCTGCTGGCGCGGGCATCGGCAGGGGGAGTGACAACATCCTCAGCACCGGCTCCAACAATACCATTGGTGGGACAACCAGCGGCGCAGGCAACGTGATTAGCGGCGGGACCGGGGCGGGAGTCTCAATCTTCGAGGGAGATGCGAATGCGATCCTGGATAATCTGATCGGCACCAATGCCGCCGACACTGCCGCCATTCCCAACGCGACGGGCAGCAAGGCAACTGACCACGGGGGTGTAATCATTCAGGGGGCCAATGCCACAGTGAGCGGCAACGTGATCAGTAGCAACAGGGGAGGTGGTGTGTCCGTTGCGTACCCGGGGGCAGTCCTCACTGCTAATTTCATCGGGGTCACGGCCACCGGCAATGGTATCAGTATCAGCTCCCTCTACAATCCGATTAGCACCGGGACAATCGGAGGGACCAGTCCTGGCGCTGGCAATATCGTCGCGTACAACACCTTTTCAGGTGTAACTGTGGGACCGGCATCTATTACCTCCACGCATGTCACCATCAACGGCAACTCCATCTTTGCCAATGGTGGCGGGGGCTTTGGTGGCCTGGGCATTGACCTGCTCCCCGAGGGTGTAGTGAACTGCAATACCCCGCCGCCTGGCCCGAATGACTACCTCCCCTGTCCCGTCATCACCAGCGCCACAACAAAGCAGGTGGGCGGTACGGCCTGCGCAGGCTGCCTGGTAGAAGTGTTCATTGCTACCAACGAGGCAGACGACCAGGGTCACGGCGAGGGCAAAACCTTCCTTGGCCGCGTGACCGCCGCTAGCACTGGGAAATGGAGTCTCTCACTCTTGACAGGGCAGGTGACTGCTGGTCAACAGGTCACCGCAACCGCGACCACCACTTCTACGCCCCTGGAGACGTCGGAATTTGGCGCGAATGTGGTCGTTACATCCTGATCAGTGAAGATTAAACGCTTATGCGTCAGGGGCTATACACTGTGCTTCACCCACAACCTGGAAGCCAGGTTGTGGGTGAAGCTGCCAACGGTGAACAAGGCAAAGGCCCGGATGTCGTCCTCATGGATATCCAGATGCCAGTCAAGCATGGTGTGCAGGCGACTGCAGCCATCCAGTACCTCCTTCTCTCATCCTCAATTAAGCCGCCACATTGATGATAATTGCTTGGGGATGCTCGTGTTCTTCGGGCACGGGTTCGCCCTCAGACATAAGTGCTTCGACATGCAGGCGAACAGCATCTTTAGCCATTGCAATAGCCTCTTCGAGGGTCTCTCCTTGTGTCACGCAACCAGGAAGAGCGGGCACTGTAACCGTATAGCCTCCCTCGTCAGGATCAGGATGTAGAATGATGGTATATTGATAGTTGCTCATTGTTTCATCCTTCAGATTCAAAGCAGTTCTCTCAGATCATCATTAGTGAGCCTTGCTTGTTCTAGGATCGACTCCAACGTTTTGGGCTTGAGTATTGTACTAGCATGTTTGGGTACTGTAACTTGACCTTGCTTAGTAGGATGTCTCAGTGCAACGTGGCTTCCACTCTGACGTACTTGCTCCCAGCCATCACGTCTCAAGGCTCGTAACAATTGGGCCGCAGTAATGCGCGGCGACCTTGGACTCATACACTAACTCTACGCTCTTAATCTTACTGAGTGGAAAGCACACAATACTTGACTTTATCCTACTGCGAATGTAGTTGTCTACAAATGCAGACTCTCTTAAATTCACCGCTATAAACATTGGTACTTTCCTCGTCGGGGTCAAGTATATCACAAAATCAAATTGCTTGTGGATAGGAAGCATTCCCTGTTGTCTATTTTTTCTTATTGCAAAAAACTTGCAAATAGGAATTTTGCATGCTATAGTTGATAGAGCACTCATACGCAAGCGTACATCGATCAGAGCGTCCCGGCACGTAGACAACTTAGTTTTGCAATACTACAGCTTCTCTGTTGCCAATGAATCCGCCCACACCTTTTTCACCGGCGCATCTCGCGCTTTCCTTTCAGGAGGTTTCATGAGCAGTAATTTTGGCATTTCTGCGCTCACCCACGTGTTCAATGATAGTTCGCGCGACCTGCGCAGGAAGATTATGGGCATCTACGCGCTACTCATCGCGTTCAACATCGTCGCATGGGTGCTTGCCTTCGCAGGCTTCTCGGCCAAGTATCCCGCGCTGCTTGGCACTGCCCTGCTGGCGTATACCTTTGGCCTGCGGCATTCAGTGGATGCAGACCATATTTCAGCCATCGATAACGTTACGCGCAAGCTGATGCAGGAGGATAAGCGCCCCGTCGCCGTCGGCTTTTTCTTCTCGCTTGGTCACTCGACTATTGTGGTGGTATTATCCATTGGTATTGCCATTGCTGCTGCATTCATTCAAACCGCCATACCGGCACTCAAAAGCGCGGGAGGCTTGATCGGCACCTCGGTCTCCGCTCTCTTTTTGTATTTGATAGCGCTTATCAACCTCCTGGTTCTCTGGGAGATCTTACAGACCTTTCGCAAGGTGAAACGAGGGGAAGAGTACAACGACCAGACGCTGGATGAATTCTTGAACCAGCGCGGCCTGATGGGGCGTTTTTTCCGTCCCTTGCTCAGATTGGTCGATAGAAGTTGGAAGATGTATCCGGTTGGCGTGCTCTTCGGGCTTGGCTTTGATACCGCGACGGAAGTAGGGATATTAGGCATATCAGCCTTTGAAGCGGGCAAGGGACTGCCTGTCCCCTACATTCTCATTTTCCCCCTGCTGTTCACGGCTGGCATGTGCCTGCTTGACACTACCGATGGCATTTTAATGCTCGGCGCGTATGGCTGGGCTTTCGTGAAACCGGTCAGGAAGCTCTACTACAATCTGAACATCACCCTGGTTTCGGTGCTGGTAGCCCTGGTGGTGGGAACAATTGAGGTCATTTCGATTATCAGCGGCCCGTTGAATCTCTCGGGAGGCATCTGGGATTATCTCAGCAACCTGGACTTCGGTTTTCTCGGGGGCGTGATCATTGGCATCTTCGTGCTGAGCTGGGTGGTCTCGACCATCATCTACAAGGTGAGACACTATGATGATATCGTGGTCAAGATGGCTCCCAGGGCTGAAGAGATGACTGGCGGCGGTCAGTAGCCTTACAGAGTACTGACCGCCGCCTGAGGGTATGAGAAGTAGTCTCCTCATACCGTTGCTGAAATATACAACTATCGTAACATGCCAGAAAGTACAACAATAGAAGGTATATTCTCCTGCAAGCAGGCAAGCCATTGCTGGCCCGGCGGTGGCAACAGCAGCACCGCACCTCTCCCGATATACGAGAAAGGATTATCGCTCAATACGGGCGATAGGAGGCATGTATCGATGCCTCAAAGTCAAGAAGAGTATAGCATAGTTGTAGGTTTCAGGCAACTGTTAGTAACCCTCTTTCCTTTCTCCCGTCGCCTATTTGCGCTGACCTTTCCCAACCGACGCGGCCAGGTCAGGCGTGATCTGCAAACCGAGACCTTTGGCCACCCGCGCTCCCAGATCGGGGTCGACAGGGTACCAGTAGCTTTTGACCGTGCGCTCTTGAATGAAGCGCTCGACGCCCTGACTCATATGTGTGACGATATTGCTGACCAGGTGCTCCCGGTCCGTCTCAGAGAGCACCTGGCGGTAGAGATTGCCCGGCTGCACGAAGTCGTTGTCCTCCGCGTGCGGGGTATAGGCGCTGCGCATGAGCTCCCCGCTGGCGAACCAGCCCGGATCGGGATAGCGCTGCGAGTCGGCCTGCGGGCCGCCGTAGCTGTTGGGCGCGTAGACGGGCTGCTTGCCGTTATGGCGAGAGCGCATCGGCCCATCCTTATTGTAGCTATGCACTTCGACCCTGGGCGCGTTGACCGGCAACTGCAAGTAATTGGTGCCCACGCGATAGCGATGCGTGTCGGCATAGCTGAACAGGCGGCCCAGCAACATCTTATCCGGACTGGGACCCATGCCCGGCACCATGTTTGCAGGCTCAAAAGCAGCTTGCTCGACCTCGGCGAAGAAGTTCTCCGGGTTGCGGTCGAGCACCATGCGCCCGATCGTTATGGGCGGATAGTCCTTGTGTGGCCAGACCTTGGTGAGGTCGAAAGGATTGAAGCGATAGGTCACCGCCGCCTCGAAGGGCATGATTTGCATCTCCAGCCGCCAGACCGGGTACTCCTTCTTCTGGATGGCCTCCCACAAGTCGCGCCGATGGTAGTCGGTATCTTGGGCCGCCATGGCTTTCGCCTCGGCGTCGCTGAAGTTGGCGATGCCCTGCTCCGTCTTGAAGTGGTATTTGACCCACACCTTTTCCCCTTTAGCGTTGATCCACATATAGGTGTGGCTGCTATAGCCGTTCATATTGCGCCAGGTGCGGGGCGTCCCGCGATCGGACATCAAGAACGTCACCTGGTGCACCGACTCGGGAGACAGGGACCAGTAATCCCACTGCATGTTGTTGCTGCGCAAACCGGTATCGGGCAGACGCTTCTGGGAGTGGATGAAGTCCTGGAACTTCTGCGGATCGCGCATGAAGAAGATCGGCGTGTTGTTGCCGACCATATCGTAGTTGCCCTCTTCGGTGTAGAACTTGAGGGCGAACCCGCGTGGGTCGCGCATCGTGTCGGGATACCCTTGTTCACCCGCGACTTGGGAGAAGCGGGCGAACATCGGCGTGCGCTTACCGACTTTGTTGAGGAAGGCTGCCTTTGTCCACTGGGTCACATCCTCAGTCACCTCGAAGTAGCCGAACGCGCCGCCGCCCTTGGCGTGGACCACCCGTTCCGGTATGCGCTCGCGGTTGAACTGGGCCATCTTCTGAATGAGGTAGCTATCCTGCAGCAGCACGGGTCCATCGGGACCCACCGTGAGCGAGTATTCATCGCTTGGGGCGGGGATGCCAGCATCGTTTGTCGTGATCGGTCTTGATTGTTCGCGTTTGTCGCTCATATGTTCCTCCAATTGTGAGATGTTCTTCACTGTTGTTTTCAGACGCTTGCTTGATAGATACACTGAGCCGGCCTAGGTCTGGCGGCGTCTAACCGCCAGGCCCTGGCACAGGCTATGACGAGGCGACTTTGGACGCCTTATTCATCTCCTTCTCAAACTCCTTCCCATCGACCTGTAACTGCTTCTCGACGCGTTTTTGGGCGCGGGCGGTGGCCTTCTCGATCTGATTTGCCAGTTCCGAGCGGCCGATCACGACTAGTGCCGCCTGTCCCTCCTCGAGGGTCTCACCGAGCTCCTTCATGTCCCCACGCGACATGCCGCGGGAGAGATGGCCGGCCAGGGCGCCCACAGCGCCTCCGGCGGCTGCACCGCCTACAACGGACATGGGCGTGAGCAGGCCAACCAGAGCACCCACAGCAATCCCAGTCCAGGCCCCATACTGCATGGGCTTCTCGCGCTTGTGGACGTGCACTTTGCCTTCGGCGTCTTTGTTCACGACGGCGGCATCGTAGGTGCCAATTATATGCTGTTGGTGCAGGTCCTTGACCGCATCGTAGTCCATCTGCGCGTCTGCCACGTTGCGATAGGTACCGATAAAGAGAACCACTTGGTTATTTGCCATTACTTACTCCTTTCGCTCGAGTAGTAAACGATATGCTTACGTAGAGGTGAGAGCATTTCCTCGCTCAAAGGCCCACCCGGCAGGGTTTGGGGCCATTGCCCGGTTGACGTGCCTCGCGCTCTCTCATACGAGTATAAGGAGGTAGCGTCATGAAAGCGTTATGAGCATCGTCATGGCAATGGCCCCAAACGCTGACCTACAGATGAGCAAAAACGCGCCTGGCAGGAAGCGCACCGACCAGCAGGTGGACACGATCAGCAGGGTTGGCATCCTGAGGGGATCTTCAGGATCAGGGAGTTCGCTTCCCCTCGTTTTGCAGTGAGGAAATGCTCTCAGTTGTTTCAATACTCGTGTTACAAGAATCCTTTCCACAACGTCTATGCATGTATAGACCCAACTATAAAAGCCACCTACATGCTGGCACGGAAGGAAAAATATATGATCGGACCATTCAATTGGATAGATTTACTCTTTCTTGTGACTATCGTTCTGCTTGTCTTCAATGGTTTGCGCAATGGCGCTGTTTTCAGCCTTGTTAATCTGCTGGCTATTCCTATAGCATTTGGGGTAGCTGTGTTCTTTGGGAAACCATTCACATTGTTTCTTGCGTCTAACGGCCTGTCCATCTCACCTTTAATCTCCTACATCGTGTTGTTCTTTGGTTCAATCCTGGTGCTGCACATTATTGGGACAGTAGTGCGAGGCGTTGTGCGTGCTATACCTATTGTTGGCCTGGGCGATTCGCTGCTTGGTGGGGTGATTGGCTTTGTCGAAGCCTGGCTCTTGTGGTTGATTGTACTGCTTGTGATAGGTCATTTTTTACAGGGTGTCCAGGGGGCTATTCAAACAGGAAACCATATTATTCCGGGTCTGAATATCACAATTCAACAGTATCAAACCTGGCACGATACCTACAACCAGGCGGTGAATAACAGCTTCTTCGCAAGAGTGAATGGCCTTTTTATCAAGGAGCTACCCGCAGTGCCGAGCTTGAGTTTTTAGAGGCAGTATGGGTCTGTGAATTATCCTGGTGCCCGCAAGGGGGCACTGATCCTCCCCCGGAGGGTGCTCCACTACATTTCACCTTCACAGCCGCCCAAATGTAGTGGCATCCCTCACGGATGTAGACATTTGGAGCTAAGGCTTCCCGTGAGTGGACTTGAGCGGTGTCCAGGCTGTCATCCTGAGCGCAGCGAAGGATCTCTGTGTCCGGCGAGCCAGACCCTTCGCTGCGCTCAGGGTGACAGGCCTTCTCTCCAAATGTCTATCGCGGATGCCAGGTACTTGCGTTCTCGCAATCGAGTGCTACAATAAAATCAAAACACATTCAGGAGGAGCATTACGGCAAAGCAAGGTCGTCTGATCGATACGTCTTCTCGT
>WNFG01000736.1_pt1 | contig 29828 bp, 25 predicted proteins | sample 5400431 | NCBI WGS metagenome assembly WNFG01 (sample SAMN13153346, study PRJNA577476) | soil metagenome | isolation source: 120 cm saprolite under Douglas fir tree site 2 hole 3 replicate 2 | place: USA:California | collected 2015-04-18 | reverse complement strand
CGCCAAGCTGGTACGTCGCACCCGGCGGATACGGGCCCGGCATGGGCTTCAACCCGATCTTCTTTTCGAGTTCGATGTACAGCATGGCGACAGATATGCACCAGACATTTGTCTCAGCTCCGCGCGCAAGCTCCAGCGGATCCGGTTTCGGCGGCGGTGGCGGGGGCGGTGGAGGTTTCTCTGGTGGCGGTTTTGGCGGTGGCGGCGGGAGCGCGTTCTAACGCGTTCTAAAAGGAAAAGGGCCTGCTGCCCAGCAGGCCCTTTGCGAACGCGTTCAGAGATTCTTATTTCTCTCCGCCCGAAAAGCTGCTTCCCCAGAGGGCATTGCTTCCCCATAAGGCGTTACTTCCCCACAATGCATTGCTGCCCCATAATGCATTGCTACCCCAGAGTGCGTTCGATCCCCAGAGTGCATTGCTGCCCCACAACGCATTGGTCCCAGACACTGTGGTCCCCGTCATGAACTGCGAAGAGCCCCACACTGCCGAATTCGCCCACGTCGATGATGTATTCCAGACCGCCGTGCGATTATCCGAGAAGTAGACTTTGCCCGAGTTCGGATCGTACGTAGCCACCGGAGACATCGCGGTTCCCTTGGCCACGTCCGTGTTGATCATCGCGGCCTCGAGGTCAACGTAACCCGCACCGATCGTGAAGACATCGTATTGATCGGTGTAGGTGATCCCCGTGGTTGGATCGGTCACGCTGCTGAATGCCGGGAATGATTTCCAGGCGGTCTTCATGAGCCTGGCTTTTACCTGGTCAGGAGTAAGGGTCGGATTCTTCTGCAGTAGATCCGCTACGACTCCGCTAACCACGCCGGTAGCCATGCTGGTCCCGCTCAGTGTGAAATAACTGGAAGACGACAGGCTGCTTCCCCCATTGACATAGTAGCTGTAGGGCACACGATTGCCAGGATAGTTGTTGTAGAGCGTCGAACCCGGAGCCTCGAGCGACACCAGCAGGTTGCCGGGCGCCACGAGATCAGGCTTCGCGATCGCATCCACTGCGGTCGGCCCCTTTGAGCTGTAGCTGGCAATCAGATCGTCAACCCGCGTGGGCGTTCCCATGGTCTTCATTGCACCCACGGTGATTACATACGGATCGTTCCCAGGCGAGGTGACTGTCGCGTATCCGCTGGTTGGCTGGTATCTGCCGTTATTTCCTGCGGCCACGACGACGACGATCCCGTTCTTCCAGGCATTTTCGACCGCCTTGCACAGCGGATCCAGTTTGTAACTCTCGTAAACGGCGCGGCCCAGCGAAAGGTTTATCACCCGAATGTTGTAAGTTGATTTCAGAGAAATCGCTCGGCTGATGGCTGCGATCACAACGCTGTCGGTCGCTCCTCCGTTCGCGTCAAGTACTCGCAGGTTAACTATATTTGCCCCGGGGGCAATCCCCTTGAAAGTCTTGCTGAAGAGCGGGCCGGTTGAATTGAGACCGTCTCCGGCGATGAGTCCTGCAATGTGAGTGCCATGCCCATATTGGTCGCTGGTGCTCGAGTTCCCCGGCACGAAGGACTGTTGATACACAACTCGCGAGAGCAGAAGAATACCTTGATTGAGATCTAAGTTATTGTTCACGCCGCTGTCGATGAGGGCTACGCCGATACCAGCGCCCGTATAGTTCGACTGCCAGGCGAACTCGGCGTTCACCGCAGAGGCGGCGTTGTTCAGAACCGGTTTCAATGGCCGATCCTGGCTGATGTATACGACATTCGACTGGTTCGAGAGAGTCACGATTCCGTTACCGTCGAGCAAAGCGACGACCCCATTGACGATCGGCAACTGGCCCAGGATCGTGCCTCCAAGGTTCAGAATGTCGTTTACCAGGCAACCCACCAGACCGAGCAATCCGCTGCAATTCACCTGTGTTCCGGGCGCATACTGCACGATCACCTGGGCCTGCTGGTTCGATGGATAATTCTGCAATTCCGGCGCTATCTTCGAATTATCGGCATGAGCCACCGCCACCGCGGCCATCAACAGGAAAACTAGAAGCCTTTTCATATCCCCCTCGTTGGTGCAAAAAATCCCGGCACGATCAATGACCGCGCTCGCACCATCACCAGTGCAGGTACAGGTCCACGACGAGAAGAATCACACGTTAGGAATCAATGACTTAGAAAACGCCACGGCCGGGTTGCCGGACAGTTTGTCCCATCGGCATGGGCACGGGACAAAGCGTCCCTGGAACTGGAACACGATGGTAACCAATCCATGGAGTTTTGGGCGGACATTGTCTCCTATTTCAGCAAGAATTTAAGGATTCGATGCTTCAAGAGGAAAAATCCGGCGCAAGTGTGTTCATCGCCCTGATGGCACTGGCAGGCCTCGGCAGCTTCGCCCTGGCATTCACACATTGGCAACCGAGCGATCCGCTCAAGTTCGTCTGTTACCTGGTTGCGGCGCTTCTGGCTTCTTCGCTCAAGGTAAGCCTGCCCGGCATTGACGGCACGTTGTCAGTGAACTTCCTTTTCACGCTGCTGGGCATTCTGGAACTGGGTTTGCCTGAGACATTGCTCATTGGGCTCGCGGCCACTCTGGCTCAGTTCTATTGGAGGCCCGCACACCGCCCCAAGCTGATCCAGCTTGTTTTTAATTTGTCGCAGGTGGCAGTTTCGAGCGCAGCCGCATATGGCGCATACCACCTGATTGCAACCTATGTTCTGCATGGCCCCGGACCTCTGGCTCTGCTCGTCGCGGCGATTACGCACTTCACGTTCAATACCGCGGCCATGTCGACCATCATCGGGTTGACTGAAGGCAAGCCTCCCTCGAAAGTCTGGACCGAAAGCTATCTCTGGTCCTTTCCTTATTACATGGTCGGAGCCGCTATCGCCGGCCTGGTCCACTTCCTGAACGGGCACATCGGATGGCAGTCTTCTCTTCTGGTCTTGCCGCCAATCTACCTCATGTACCGGTCTTACCGCCTTTACCTCGGTAAGCTTGAAACGGAAAAGCGCCACGCGGAGCAGGTTTCCAGCCTGCATCTTCAGACCATCGAAGCTCTTGCTCTCGCCATCGAGGCCAAAGATCAAACTACGGGCGAACATCTGCAACGCGTGCGCATCTACGCGATGGAACTAGCCAAAGAGTTAGGATTGAGCGAAGACGAGACGGAGGCCCTTCGCGCTGCTTCCGTCCTGCACGACATTGGCAAGCTTGCAGTGCCGGAGCACATCATCTCCAAGCCGGGAAAACTTACGCCGGAAGAGTTCGAGAAGATGAAAATCCATCCCATCGTCGGGGCGGAGATTCTCGAACAAGTCGACTTCCCGTATCCCGTCGTACCCATCGTGCGTGCTCACCACGAGAAATGGGATGGCAGCGGCTATCCTTACGGACTAAGCGGCGATACGATTCCGATCGGCGCACGCATTCTTGCGGCAGTCGATTGTCTGGACGCCCTGGCTTCTGATCGCCAGTACCGGAAGGCGTTGCCGCTCGATGAGGCCATGGCAAAAGTAGCTTCGGAATCCGGCGTCAGTTTTGATCCGCGTGTGGTCGAGATTCTGCGGCGCCGTTATATCGAACTGGAAAAAGTTGCACGTGAGCAGCCTTTCAAGGCGCCGCCGAAATTGTCGACTGACATCAAGGTCGAGCGCGGCCTGGCTCCCGCTGCGGGTTTTGCAGAATCAGAAACAGTTTCGGATTCTGAGTCCGAGCCAACCCAGCATTTTGCAGCGCGCCTTGCTGCCGCCCGGCAAGAAGCTCAAATGCTGCTCGATTTGAGCCACCAGCTTGGCGCTGCCCTTTGCCTTGAGGACACCCTATCAATGCTTTCGGTACGGCTGAAACATCTTGTTCCCAACGACTCCATGGCCGTCTATCTTCCAAGAAACAAGGTCCTCATCCCGGAATATGTCAGTGGAGACAACTTCCGTCTGTTTTCGTCGTTAAGAATCCCGCTGGGGGAAGGTTTGTCAGGATGGGTTGCTCAGAATCACAAGCCGATTCTGAATGGCAATCCATCGGTAGAACCTGGTTACCTCAACGATCCCACGAAGTACAGCACGCTGCGCTCAGCCCTGGCCGTGCCGATTGAGGGGGCTTCCGGAGTGGCCGCGGTGTTCGCGCTTTACCGTGCGAGGCAGGACGCCTTCAACAAGGACGATCTACGCGTACTGGAAGCAATCTGCTCGCAGTTGGAACCTGTCATTCGCGGCGATGCCAAGCTGAAGGCTGTAGGCATCGGCGCGGGCAATATCTGATCAAGCGGTTCAACAAGATTCACGCTTACGGCACGGCTTAAAGTGTGTGCGTGAGCACTGGTCTTTCGCCCCGCTGGGGCTTGTCTGTTTCCCCACTTTCTCCCCAAGGCTCGCGCCCCTTCGGCAAGCTCAGGGCAAGCTGTGGGCTGCATTCTTACGCCGCTTCGCGGCTAGTAGCGAGGAGCTTTGTTCCTCCGCGTCACCGAAATTCTAGTTCTCACGCACACACTTAAAGCCGCGCCCTTTCAAAGCGAGATCAGAAGCGGAGTTTTTCCGCTGCAACGGCGTCAGTCGCTGGGGTGAGGCATAAGGGCGAACCCGAGCGGACTCCAGAATTGTTCTTTGACTTTCAGCACCCAGTCCGGCAACCACTGGCTGTAGCGCAAGTCCAAATCTATTTGGACGGTTTTTGCTGTGCGTGGTGAAAACTTGTTGTTGAAGACCACGTAATAGGCGCCCGCGCCCGGCGGAAGCACAGCATTAATGTCACCCTGCGAAACCCGTCCGCTGCTGTAGTAGGTGTTGGTTGCGTAGCCACTCTGCCAGGCCGCGAAGGCCGCGTCGGCCAGCACATGAACCTCGATGTCATTATTAGCGGGGCCGCCGGTTGTTGAGCCTGCCGTAGCCTTGAACTGGCCGACAACGGCCACGTTTGAGGCGCTGGCTGGAACCGTGAATCTGTAAGGAGTGAAGCTGTGCGGATTCACAGATAGAGTTGCGGGAAGAATGGCTTCGGTCTGCGTCGAGGTGAAAAGCCTCTGTAGCTGTTGTGCCCCGGGGCGATTGCTATCGGTAGCCCACCAGATTGCCAACGGCAAAAGTAGAGCCAGCCACAAGAGCCCGATTCGGGGCCGTTTCCGTCGGCGAGGTAATGGCCATGCTGGTTGCCGGGGCGCTCGCGGGTGCGCCACAACCGTTGCCGGTACGTCGATGATGGTGGCGGTCGCCCGGACCGATGTCGCGTCTTCGCACTTCTCTCCGCAATTTGAACAGAGCTGTGATCCATCCGGCAAAGCAGCTCCGCAACCGCTACAGGCGAGAGTTTCCATCCTCAGTTTCCAGGCCGACGGCAATTGTAATCACAGGAGTGGCGTAGAGAACAGAGGAAACTCTTAACTCTGTTCGACGGGCAGGTCATTTCTAACAGTTCAGAGTGGAGTTTCGGGTAGGGGCAACTGGGGGGAATCTAGTTTTACCCGTAACTAAGTGAGTGATCAGGCTTTGATACCGCTTCCATCCGTGATATAACGCCCCTTGGTATGGAAAAGCGGGCATCCGCCCGCCCCGAGCTTGTTTTGAGGGCGTTGGCCTCAGGTACAGCACAGAGACCAAGCCGGTAAGAGGAGGGACTGTGTCCGAAGAAGCACGGACAGGGAAAAGATTTCCCCTGGAATTGCCGATCAAGATTCACCAGGGCGAAAGCAGCGGAGATGCCAAGGGAGTGACCGGGAACCTGAGCGCGGCGGGCGTCTACATTCGCGCCGATGCTTCGCTAGGCATTGGTTCGCCCGTGGAATTCGAAATTACGCTGCCCCCGGAGATGACCGGCGGTAAAGAGAATGTAACCATCCAGTGCAAGGGACGCGTGGTCCGCGCCGACGAAACCGGCAGTGGTGGAGAAGGCCGGGGCGTGGCTTGCGTGATCGACTCATACGAGTTCGTAAGGAACTCATAGACTTTTGGAGCGCTGACAACATGCTCAAACTGATTCTGGCCGATAACCAGGCAATCTTTCGCGCAGGCATCGCCAAGGTGCTTGCGGTTGAAGACGAGATGCGCATTGTGGCCCAGGCGCAGACTCCCGAACAGATGTTTATGGCCCTGGACAAGTTCCGCGCCGCCGTGCTGATTGTGGCCGCGGGATTTCACAATGACTTCGCCGCCATTGTTCAGGCCGCGAACAAAGCCAAGACCCGGGTTGTGGTTCTGGCCGATACCGGCGAGAGCGCGCAGCGGCACATGTCGAATGGCGCGCATGGAGTGGTCTACCGCAACGTGACCAGCGCGGCCCTGGTCGATTGCGTCCGTAAAGTCGCGCGCAACGAAACCTGGGTGCAGGACGTCGCCGTCCCCAGCGAGCTCACCGAAAACGATATGGTCGGACTTCGCGTGCGCGACCGGCTGACGGCGAAAGAGCTGCGCATTGTCGCGCTGATCGTGCAAGGCTACAAGAACAAAGAAATAGCCACGCAGCTCGGCACCACCGAGCAGGTGATCAAGAACTATCTGCGCAATGTTTATGACAAGATCGGCGTGTCGGACCGGCTGGAGCTGGCCCTGTTCACCATCCATCACCGGATTCTGAATGAGGCTGCAGCGGCAACTGCCGCGGGATCGCCTACGCCGCAGCCGCCGGCGGGGGTTACACCGTAAGGTTTTGAACTCGGATTAGAAGAGGCTGCCTCGCGAGGGGTAGCCTTTTCATTTCGTGGCGTCAGCCAATTTTTTCTCCGACCGCTTTCGCCTGGGTGAACAGATATAGATAATCCGGGCCACCGGACTTGGAATCCGTGCCGGACATGTTGAAGCCGCCGAAAGGATGCGCGCCCACCATCGCTCCCGTGCACTTGCGGTTGATGTACAAGTTGCCTACGTGGAACTCGCGGATGGCGCGGTTAATCTTATCGCGCGATTTTGTATAGACGGCGCCGGTCAGGCCGAATTCGGTATCATTCGCAATCTCCAGCGCATGATCGAATCCTCTCGCCTTGATGACCACCAGCACGGGGCCGAAGATTTCTTCCTGCTCCAGTTTCGATTTCGGAGGAATGTCGGCGAACACCGTGGGACGAATGTAGTAGCCTTCGCCCGCCTCGGTAGCGCGTTCGCCGCCGGTGAGCAGACGTCCATCTTTCTTGCCTTGCTCGATGTACGCGAGAATCGTCTTCATCGAGGTCTCGTTGATCACCGCGCCCATATTGCTGTTTTCGGCGGGATCGCCTACGTTGATCTTCTCCACGCGGGACTTGAGTTGTTCGAGGAATTTGTCGTACACGCGCTCGTCCACGATGGCCCGGGAACATGCTGAGCATTTCTGTCCTTGGAAACCGAATGCCGCCTGCGCTACGCCTTCGACCGCGGATTCGATGTCGGAGTCGGCGTCGACGATGATGGCATCTTTGCCGCCCATTTCAAGAATGGTGCGCTTGATCCAGATCTGGCCCGGCGCCTGCGTTGCCGCCACTTTGTTGATGTGCAGTCCGACTTCGCGAGAACCGGTGAACGCGATGTAGCGCGTTTTGGGATGAGCCACAACGGCATCGCCGAAACTGGCGCCGGCGCCGGGACAGAAGTTGACTACGCCTTCTGGCACACCGACTTCTTCAAGCAGTTCGACAAACTTCGCGGCGATGGTCGGCGAATCACTCGAAGGCTTCAGAATCACAGTGTTGCCGCTGACGATGGAGGCCAGCGTCATCCCGGCCATGATGGCGCAGGGAAAATTCCACGGCGGAATAACGGCGCCAACGCCAAGAGGAATGTACATCAGCGAATCGCGCTCACCGGGCAACTGCACGGGAGTCTCCGCTTTGGCAAAACGAAGCGCCTCGCGCGCATAGAACTCGCAGAAGTCGATGGTCTCGGAGATGTCGGCGTCGGCCTCGGCCCAGTTCTTGCTGACCTCAAAGACCAGCCAGGCCATGTATTCCATCTTGCGCTGGCGCATCAGGTCGGCGGCGCGGAACAGCAGGCCAGTGCGCTCTGCGACCGTGGTGCGGCTCCAGGACTCAAACGCCTTCAGCGCGGCACTGATGGCAGGCTCAACGTGCTCTTTGCCTGCCTTCTGGTGGATGCCCACAATCTGCGACGGATACGACGGATTCAGTGACTTGATCTTGTCTGCCGTCTTGACGTGCTTTCCACCGATGATCAGGTCGTACTCGCGGCCTAATTGGCCGCGAACTTTCGCGATAGCAGCGCGCATCCGGCGTGCATTCTCTTCGTTGCGGAAATCAAAGAAGGGTTCGTTAATAAACGGGCCTTGATGGGATGATGTGCGCGGCCGGACGGGGGCTTCTAGCGTTGCCATGGGAAAATCCTTTCAATCGCTGCTCAAAGCAGTAAGAATGTTTCCCTAATTTTACACCCCTGCGGGGAGAGTTCCGACGGCATCGAGCTTCGATTCATCGATAAGCAAAGGATATCGAATTGCTTTCTCCGTTGGCGTTCGACACAAACGCTTCAAAAATCTGCATACCGTGAATGATCCCGCTCCCCGCCGGCTCTGGCGCGCGAAACGTGATGGTTTTGCCATCGGGTGACGAAAGATTATTTACGACTGCGGAGCCTATCCGAACACTGTTGCCGCTCACAGTGAAGCCCCTCCCGCGCAAGCTAATCGTATCGCCCGCTGAAACAAAGGAGGTAGGATACATGAGGGAAATAAGAACAGAACCCGGTTTCGCCGCAGTCACGGTAAACGGTACCGGACCAGCGCCGACTCCGCCTGCCGTGATCCGGATTTGATAGATTCCAGGCGGTATTGGTATGCCGCAAAAGTTTGAAGATCCGTCGCTCTTCCGCGGGCAGTCATTGACGTCAACGTGACCCGCCGGAATAGGAAGACAGAATCCCCCGATCAAGATACGCCCTTTCTGGCAACTAACAGTGAGGATCGAGGTGGGGACCTGGAATGTCAGCGACTTTCCGGCTTCGGCTACGATGGCGTTGAGATCTTCCGCGATGCCGCTGAAGCTGGCGATCGCCTTGGAATTGAGTAGGATGAATCCGCTGCCGTAAATCGTGACGGTTGCTCCGGGAGGAGCCGATTGCGGAGAAACCTCGGAAATAACGATTGGAGGCTTAAGGCGTAAGGTCTTGAGCATGGCCACGACCTCAGAAAACACCTGCGTAAGCTGTGCGCTGCCGTTCCTCGGCAGGCTATTCACATCGGCGGTGTTATAGGAGAGCGTAATCGTGTACTCGCTCTCAGGCCCGTCTCCGCCAGAGTACGAACCGAACCAAACTGGTGGACCACTGGTCGGAAAAACGCAGCCAATCCCGGTTTTCGAGCTGTCGGTATAAAGACTGCCCAGCTCAATTGCTTGGGTAATCTTCAGTGCCCGTGATTGATACTGCGCGCATTCAGCGCCACTCGCCGGCTGATCTACATTCCCCATGACCGCGTTAACACTGGGCATTCCCTCGACAATTTCGCTGAACCTTCCGCCTTCTACGCCGCTCGCATGCGTAAATATCGGATTGATGATCAGGAGGTATTTCCCCTGGGTGAGAGTTAGCTTTTGATCGACAGAGCGGCCGACGGTCCATCCGCTCACGATCGTCATCGTCAAGTACTGGTTGTCGAACCGTTTACCCGTACCCGGAGAAGACCTCCCGGCAAGAGCTCCCGTTGAGATCAGCAGGATGACAAGCAGGACAATGAGCAGCGTCGATCTTTTCCCCTTCATTGCGTGAACTATAGCAAAACCGAGTCTATTGTGAATCTGAGACAGGCATGCGGTGGTAGACTCATACGTTTTCTTGGAAATGCTTGGCAAGGGGCGGGCATTCCCCTGAAGGTGGATTGATGGACATCAAACGTGTCGGGGTAGTGGGAGCGGGCACCATGGGCAATGGGATCGCTCACGTGTTTGCCCGTAGCGGATTCAACGTCGTGCTGTGCGACGTGGAGCAGGGTTTTCTCGATCGCGCGGTCGAGACCATAGCAAAGAATCTTGAACGCGAGGTAGGGAAGAACAAGATTACGGTGGACGACCGCGCGTCGGCATTGAAGCGGATCGAGACCGCCATCGACCGTAGCCGGCTGGCGGAGTGTGACTTTGTCATCGAGGCTGCTACCGAGAAGTTCGAAATCAAGACAGAGATTTTTCGCGACCTCGACCGCGTACTGCGGGCAGAAGTCATTCTGGCTTCAAATACATCTTCCATCTCCATCACAAAGCTTGGCGCGCTGACCAAGCGGCCGGAGAAAGTCATCGGAATGCATTTTTTCAACCCGGTGCCGGTCATGAAGCTGGTAGAGGTAATCCGCGGCCTGGCCACCACGCAAGAGACTTTCACCACCGTGCGCGACCTTTCGCTGAAGCTGGAGAAAACGCCGGTCGAAGTCAACGATGCGCCGGGCTTCGTGTCGAACCGTGTGCTCATGCCCTTGCTGAACGAGGCCATGTTCGCGGTAATGGAGGGCGTGGCTACGGCTGAGGCGGTCGATGAAGTGTTCAAGCTGGGCATGGCGCATCCCATGGGCCCGCTTACGCTGGCGGATTTCATCGGCCTCGACGTGTGCCTCGACATTATGCGGGTGCTGCACAACGGACTCGGCGACCCGAAGTACCGCCCATGCCCTCTGCTGATTAAGATGGTCGATGCTGGATGGCTGGGTCGAAAGAGCGGAAGAGGCTTCTATAAGTATTGAGCGTGGCCGATGCGATGCTTAGTTCCACGAGATATTTTCTCCTCAAGCTGAGAGCCCTTGACGTGAAACATCCGCAGCCAAGTTCGCAGACTCAATCGGATGCTTTGTTCTACATACTCGCCGCGCTGGCGGGCGTCGCCGCGGGATGGGTTGATGTCGCCGTCAATGACTTGCTGCTGACAGCATTGCTTGTGCTGGCAGCATGCATCACCCTCGGACTGATGCGGCCACGACGACCGTGGCGCTGGGTCGTAACCGTAGGAGTATTCGTCCCGCTCACCGAATTCGTCGCATACACGGTTGGAGCCATGAAGCCGACGCACGCGCAGATTTACGGCTCATTCCTCGCATCGTTGCCGGGAATTGCCGGCGCCTATGGCGGTTCATTCATGCGCGGGGTCGTCAGCAACTTGCGGCAGGGGAAGTGAGGCTGGAGTCCGGCTCTCGGCCTCCGGTCGCACTAGCCACTGTCGTGCTCTTCACTCTCTAGGACGTCAAACCAAAACCGGAAAGCGGCAACCGGACGCCGGAAGCCGGAAACTCCAAGGTATCGGATAGCCAAAAAGTTACTCCCCGATTCACAGCCTGGGCGCGTATGCTGCCACCATGAGTTTGTGCGTCACCATGCTGGCCAGCGGCAGCCGGGGAAATTGCGCTATTGTGGCCAGCACCTGCACCAGGATTCTGGTCGATGCCGGCATCTCCTGCCGCGAGACTTTCAGGCGCATGAAGACTCTGGGAGAGGACACGCATTCCCTCTCGGCCATTCTGATCACCCACGAGCATTCCGACCATGTCTACGGACTGGCCACGCTGGCAAAGAAACTGCGCATCCCGGTCTACATGACCGGCGCCACGCACGAGGCCTGGGCGCGGGCGATTCGACATGAGAGGGGTGAGCGGCCGCAACTCGAGAAGTATGAGCGCTTCGAATCCGGCCATGGCTTTCAGGTCGGCGACATTGCGGTAAGGCCTTTCACCATTCCACACGACGCGGCGGACCCCGTCGGATTCACCTTCCGCGCGGAAGGCATCAAGGTCGGCATTGCCACCGATCTGGGCTATCTTCCGGTAAGCGTTCGCGACCACCTGCGGGGCTGCGATGTGCTGGTAATGGAATCAAACCACGATCTTGAAATGTTGCGAGGCGGGCCTTATCCCTGGTCGGTCAAACAACGGGTGATGAGCCGCGTCGGGCACCTGTCGAACGGGGCTCTCGCGGATTTCTTCACAAACGACTATGATAATAGTGCGACGTTTGTGGTGCTGGCGCATCTTTCTGAGCAGAATAATAACCCAGAGATAGCTCGGAGAGAGGCGGAGAAGGCGCTGGCTGCACGGGGCGGTTTATTCCACAACCGGGTGCTGTTGGCAGGCCAGTCTGAGGCGTTGGAGCCCATCCGCCTGTAGCTGGACTTATTCGTATAGCCCATGAGTCAGCAGTGTATCGATCCAATCGTAGGTAAGATTCTGGCGGGATGGCGGTACGACATCTCCGGCTTGGCGCCAGAGATGTGTGCCGACTACGAAAGCCATTTCCAGGATTGTGAGCGCTGCCGCGGCCGCCAAAAAATTCACCGCATCATTGACGTAGCACTGATCGCGCTGGCTTCGGTTTCCGCTGGAGTATTTCTCCTGGCTTTCGGAGTCATCCGCCACTTCGGCCCGCGTCACGCATTCTGGCTTGAGATCGCCGCTCTGGCAGGATTCGCCTTGTCCGCTCTGATTTGGCTGGGCGTCGCGGTGGCTACGCCTGCCCCGGTTACAGTCTTAGACGCCGCCAAGCAGGGAGCGAAGCGCGTGCACGACCGTCTGCCGGAAGAAATCCGCCAGCGTCTGCCAGAAGAACTTCGCATCAAAATCACGGGGACGTAGTCACGGACACAGTCTAGGACATCATCAGGGATCATCTTCATGCTGCGGCCAGTCTCACGGATCGTTACGGTCTTGCTGTTAGGGATAATGCTGACCACTCCTTCGCTGGGGACAATGGCCTTTGGCTTCCCGGCGGCTCAGCATGCTGTTCCTGCCGGCTGCCATGGCCATGGCCATGGCAAAAGTCCGCAGCCAACGCCCGTAAGCTACAAGTGCTGCGCAACCGGACACCAGTACGCGATCCCAGGCGCGTCCTTTCCCTCTTTGACCCGGCTCTCCTGTTTTTGCCGCGCAAATCAAGTGGAACTGGCCACACAGATTGAGAACAGAACTATCAGTCCTCAGATTCTGATCCCATTCTCTCCCGGTTCACCTGGCAGTAGCTTCTTGCGAATTTAGCCTCGACGCGCTCTCTCCTTCATGATTTTTTCTAGAACAGTTTTCAAAGCGGGCTACGTGCGCCTGAAAATAACAAGCACACGTCTTCCCGCCACTTTGGGAGGACATTTCGTGCGCAAAATCTGTTTAGCGTGGTTGCTAGCGGCGATCTCGCTGGCTGCGGCCCAGGATCAGAGCTCACATTCTAGCGAGCCCGTGCCACCACCGGACTCCGAGAAGGCGGCGCAAAGATCACTCTCGAGTCAGGAAGCTCCCATGGGCAGCATGGACATGAGCGGCATGAACATGGAAGAACAGAAAACATCGCCGTTGCCCTCGCCGCACGCGGGCTCAGGCACCGGTTGGGAGCCAGCCTCCCTGCCATCGCACGAGTGGATGCTCATGCCCGGCGGGTGGGAGCTGATGGCTCACGGCGTAATTTTCATCGACTACAACCAACAGGGCGGACCGCGCGGCGCGGGCAAAGCGGAGTCCGTCAACTGGGGAATGATGATGGAGCAACACAAGTTGGGATCAGGCACGATCCTGTTCCGTCAGATGTTCTCGGCCGAATCCTTGACTTCTCCGCACCCTGGCTTCCCCGATCTGTTTCAAACCGGCGAAACCTACCATGGGCAGAGCCTGGTCGACCATCAGCACCCGCACAACGTATTTGCGGAGCTCTCGCTTCTGTACACACTTCCGCTCACGAAGAAACTTTCGTGGGAATTCTACGGCGGCCCATCTGCCGAGCCGGCGCTGGGTCCGGTGGCTTATATCCATCGCGCTTCGGCCTCAGAACTGCCGCTGGCGCCTCTCAGTCACCACCTGCAGGATTCAACCCACACCAGCTTCGGGGTAATTACCACCGGATTTGTAATCGACCGCGTGCGGCTCGAAGCCTCGGCCTTCAATGGCCGAGAACCGAATGAACAGCGTTGGAGTATTCAACTGGCCCCGCTGGATTCCTGGTCGGGACGTGTGAGCGTTGCGCCCTCGCGCAACTGGACCGCGCAATACAGTATTGGACGGCTGGAGCATCCCGAAGCTCTAGAGCCCGGCAGCCAGTGGCGGCAGACTGCATCGGTCGAATACAACCGGCTCCTGCCTCGCGGAAACTGGGCAAGTTCGCTGATCTGGGGCCGTGTGCACAAGATCGCGACCGGCACAAATCTCAACAGCTACCTGATCGAGTCCACCTTGAATTTCCTCGAACGCAACTACGCTTTCACCCGGTTGGAGCTGGTGGATAAGGACGAACTATTTCCGCTGGCGCCCATCCATCCGGCGTATCGAATCGGCGCCTACACATTCGGCGGCGTACGTGATCTGGTTCAGAATCACGCCTGGCAGCTAGGCCTGGGCGCAGATGTGACTTTCTACTCGAAACCCTCGACTCTGAACTCCGTGTACGGTGCCCATCCCGTCTCATTCCAGATTTTCTTGCGGCTGCGTCCCGGATTGCCTCACCATGAGCCTGCCCACTAGAGACGTGGTATTGCACAGGAGGATTCCGCTCGCTGCATCGTCTCTATCATTCTTGAGCAAAGTGCGGGAAGATGTTCGCGTCATGAGCCGTACTCTCAGGACGCTGCGTGTAGTGCAGCTGGTGATGCTGGGTAGCATCCCGCTTTATGCCGTGATCGGAGAGCTTGTGGGACCGGGAGCCAGAGCCGTCAATCCCTCGCTTAGTTACATCTTCACGACCATGGGTATCGCGCTCGTAGGCATCATTTTCGTGGTGCGGCGCACGCTGGTCCTGCGCTCGGCCGAGACCTTGGCCTCCAATCCCGATGATTCACTCACTCTGAATCACTGGAAGACCGGGTATATTGCCACTTACGCTCTATGTGAAGCTTTGGCCGTGTTTGGTATTGTGCTGCGCTTCATGGGCTTCAACTTCCAGCAAAGCCTGCCGTTCTACGTTGGTGGTCTTGTGCTCCTTTTATTCTTCGCACCGCGGAAACCTGCTACTGTTTGACCTGTCTCCAAACCTTTTCGGAGTGGAACGTTATGTCGATTAACGGACCGGAAGAGTGGGAAGGCATGCGCGCAGCAGGGGCTGTGGTTCGCCTTGTGCTGGAGGCTATGAAGCGGGAGGTCCGGCCGCGTATCACGACTGCGGAACTGGATGAAGTAGGTGCGGGCGTGATGAAGCAGCACGGAGCTCAATCGGCACCAGCGCTGGTCTATAAGTTCCCCGGAGCCAATTGCATCAGCCTCAATGATGAGGCCGTCCATGGCATTCCCGGAAACCGCGCTTTGCAGCAAGGCGACTTGGTGAAACTCGATGTCACCATCGAAAAAAACGGATTCATGGCTGATGCCGCAGTCACAGTCCCCGTGGGAGACGTGACGGAGGAACGCCAGCGCTTGGTTGCCTGCGCCGAACGTGCCTTTGCCAAGGCTATGCTGGTGGCGCGGGCAGGCTTCCGCATCCTTGAGATTGGAAGAGTTATCGAACGCGAGGTCCGGCGTAGTGGTTTTTCCGTCATTCGCGATCTGAGTGGACACGGCATTGGACGCACGATCCACGAAGCGCCGCGCGTACCCAACTATCCTGACCCAGAAGCCAGTCAGATCCTTATCGAAGGTTTGGTCATTACAATTGAACCCATCATTGCCGCTGGGTCTGGCAGGACCGTCGTGGCGAATGATGGATGGACCGTCATGACCGCGGATCACAAGCCCTCCGCACACTATGAGCACACCCTGGTGATCACCAGAGGCGCGCCAATCCTTCTGACGGCGGCTTAACCCGCGGACCTTCGCCTGAGCGAATGCCTACGCTTTGACGTGGCAGCTCGCCATACCACGCTTCTCGAGATATTGCTGGTGGTACTCTTCAGCGGGATAAAACGTAACGGCGGGAACGATTTGCGTCACGATCGGCTTCGAATAGCGATGAGCCTTTTCAAGAGCGTCCTTCGATGCGTGGGCGGCGGCCTCCTGCTCGGGCGTATGGAAATAGATCGCCGAACGATATTGCGACCCCCAGTCCGGACCCTGGCGGTTCAACTGCGTGGGATCATGGTTCTCCCAGAAAGTTTCCAGCAACTCATCGTAGCGAGCCACGGCCGGATCAAATTCGACCTCCACTGCTTCGGCATGCCCGGTGCCGTCAGTGCAGACATCTTTGTACGTCGGATTCTCCGTGTGACCACCGATGTAGCCCACCCGGGTTGAAGTCACGCCGGGAATCTGCCGGAAGGTTGCTTCCACTCCCCAAAAACATCCTGCTGCAAATGTGGCCTTCGCCATTTTGGTTCTCTCCTCAAGACGCGACGTTCGGGAAACTCAGTTTCGTTCTGCCTGCTTTTATTATGCATTAGATGACGAAGCGGCGGGAAAGTCACGTCGAGGCCAGCTGCCATCCATCTGGCGAATTGACGCCTCCCTAGATTTCACGGTAAAGTCCGGGCAGCGTTGTCCCAGGAGTTGTTCTGTGGGTTCTAAAACCAGCCGCAGCAGGGCTGTGCAAAAATTTGCTGTCTTCCTTGCCCTGCTCGTGGCCGCCGAGGCCGCTTTCGCAGTCCCTGGCTTCATGCCTCAGCGGCGGGTGGGTCACGTCACCGGGGACCAGTGGGAGCCGGCTATCGCTGCCGACGGCCATGGACACGTCTATATCCTCTACCCGCAGTATGGCGCTGTGCCGGACTGTCCGGGCTGCACTGCACCGTCAGTATCGCTGCTCGTAAGCAATGACAATGGAATTTCGTGGCTGCCGCCACACGCGCTCCTGCCATTCCCGACCGGGCAGTTTGACCCTCAGATCGTGGTTGATCCAGCGGACCGGCAGATCGTCTACGCTTCGTGGCTGCAGAACAACAAGCGCGACACAGTGGTTGCCAGATCATTGGATTTCGGGCGGACGTGGTCTTTCTCGGTGGCCGATCGCGCCCGGGAAGACGCGGACAAGCCGGTGCTGGCTGTACGCGGGCCGGACGTTTACGTGGGCTTCAATCATGAAGAAAAATTCTTCGTTGCGGCTTCGCATGACGCTGGCCAGACATTCAGCTCAGTAAACGTCAATCCTGGGGCAGGCCCGGGATGGTCATTGGCCGGCGGCGCCACGGTTGATCCGGCGGGCAACGTCTATTTCGGCTGGACTAGCTATGCCCGGCGCGAAGCGCCGACTCGTCCCGTCAGCGTTTATGTCAGCCGTTCCTCCGATGCGGGACGCACGTGGAGTACGAACCTGCTCGACGTATCGAGCGCACCACCGGACTGCGCGGCTCAAGCCTGTGAGACCGGTTATCTGGGCGCACAGATTTCTTTGGCTTCGGACGCTGCCGGCACCATCTACGCGCTCTGGAATGCGGGCACGGTGAATGGCGGCCCCGAGCGCGTCTATTTCTCGTCGTCGACTACTGCCGGTCAGAGTTGGTCGTCCCGGGCAGACGTGTCCACCGCCCGCGGCACCGTAGACAGCTGCTTTCCGACTGTCGTTGCAGGCGTCTCCGGCGACGTTCGCATCGCCTGGATGGACACGCGGATGTCGGATACCAGGATTTCGGGCTCACGTAATATTCCTGTCTGGAATACCTTCTACCGCAGTTCCACCAACGGCGGCGCCACGTGGTCTCCGGAAACGCAACTCTCCGGCCCTGCACGAGGCTACGACTACATTCTTCCCGGCGGTTTCCGCTTTCCTTTTGGAGATTATTTCGGGCTTGCCATCGACAATCAGGAAGTCACCCACGCGGTGTGGGGCGAAGGCCAGAACTATAAATCCCCGGGCTCGATCTGGTACACTCGCGGCCGATAGCGAGACACTGACTCACTGGACTGGCTCCCGCGTATTCATAGTGGTTGCTTCATAAGGCATCATTGGTCGCTGCGGGTCACTGAAGTTGATCCGGACGAGCGCTAAAAATCGATGGGTCTGACGGAGGAATTCCATGCATGTTATGGGAGTGAATGTGTGGGCTGTTCTGGCGAGTGCGCTGGCCACTATGGTCGTTGGCTTCCTGTGGTATTCCCCTGTGCTGTTCACGCGTCCGTGGATGGTGCTGATGGGCTACGATCCAAACGACAAAGCCAAGATTGCGGAAATGCAGAAGAGCGCGGGCCCTTCTTACGCTATGTCCTTCGTGGCCAGTATCATCGCAGCTGCGGTCCTGGGTAAAATCATTGCCGCGTTGACCGTTAGTACGGCGCTGTATGGAATGAAGATTGGCCTGGCCGTGTGGTTGGGATTCGTGACCACGGTGCAGTTGACCAATTCGCTTTTCAGCCGCCAGCCAGCGAAGCTGTACGCCATCAATACGGGTTATCAGCTGGTGTGCTATCTGGCGATGGGAGCGATTTTGGGAGCTTGGCGATAAAGACGCCCCGTGCGACCATCTGCACAGACTCGACTGATTTACTCCAGCACCAGTCCGCCGGTCAGGTCGGCCAATCGTACAACGTCGTGTTCTGCGCACCACGCCTGCAGCTCATCCACGATTTTTTCAGTAGCGCACGGATCCCAGTAGCTGGCGGTGCCGATCTGTACCGCGGTCGCGCCTGCCAGCATGAATTCCACAACGTCGGCGGCGGTTGAAATCCCACCCATGCCGATGACGGGAATCCTCACCGCATGTGCCGCGTCGTACACCATGCGCAGCGCAATGGGCTTGATGGCTGGGCCGGAGAGTCCCGCGGTAACGTTGGCGATGCGTGGCCTGCGCGTTTCTGCGTCGATCGCCATCGCCACGAAAGTATTTACCAGCGACACGGCGTCAGCCCCCGATTCCTGCGCCACGTAAGCCATTTGAGCGATGCTGGTCACGTTGGGAGAAAGCTTGACGATCAGCGGCCGCCGCGACACGCGCTTAGCTGTGGTCACAACTTCATCCATCGACCGCGGATCGCTACCGAACTGAAGGCCTCCATGCTCGGTGTTGGGGCAGGAAACATTCAACTCGTAGGCGGCGATTCCTTCGCCTTCGTTCAGAATCTCGATCGTCCGTTCGTAGTCCTCGCGCGTGTAACCAAACACGTTGGCAAAGACCACAACGTTCTTGAGTTGCCGCAAGTGGGGCAACTTTTCTTCGAGGAATGCTCCCGCACCGATGTTCTGCAGGCCAATCGCATTCAGCATTCCCGCAGCAGTCTCCCACAAACGCGGCGGCGGATTCCCAATCATCGGCTCCCGCGAGAGCCCTTTCACCACAAAGCCGCCGAGCTTGCCGAGATGCACTATATCTTCGAACTCGACTCCGTAGCCGAAGGTGCCGCTGGCCGCAATCACCGGATTCTTGAGTTGAATGCCCGCAAAGCTGACCCTGAGATCTGGAGTCGCGTGTCCGGGGCTTGCTGTGGATGCCGTCATTGCTGGCCCGCCCCGGCTGGGAGCGACGAATGTTTCGGGGCAGCCAATGCCTCAATTAACACTCGCCCCACCGAATGCGTGGGCGCGTTAATGCCGAGCAACGATGCCAATGTCGCCGCCAGATCAATGGGTTCAGAGTGCGTACGGTAGGTCCCCGGCTGGAAAGGTAGCCCATACAATGCCAGCGGCACGTGCGTGTCGTACGTGTACGGTGAAATGTGATCCGCACCATGAATCTGGCCAATGGTGTAGGGCTCTGGCACACCCATGACCCACCATCCTCCTTCGGGAGAATAGCTGTTCAAATATTTCCGTCCCCACGGAGTATTGGGCACAGCACCCTCAGCCAGTTGCCACTTGGTGTGATAGTCCCGCAGCCCCGCGTGCTTCATGGCCTCGCCGGCCACCGTCTCCGCGTCGCGCTCTTTAACTTGTACCGCAGTAAAGGCCTCCTCATTGAGCCACGCCATGGGGTAATCCAACTTGAGGTAAGCGGCGGGATGTCCGGGAGAAAACTTTGCGGTCAAGGCATCATTGATTTCAGCGCTGAGCTTCGCGCCCTCCAGGCTCGTTCCCCGAATGCGCATTTTTGCGGCGGCCTCCGGAGTCTCCGAGATCCCGTGATCGGCCGAAAGCGCGATCCACACATTCGCCAGCCCAATTTGGTGGCCGAGGAAATTGAAGAAGTCCGCAAGTTCGCGATCCAGCGCTAATGCCATCACCTGCATTTCGGGAGCGTCCGGACCTCCCTGATGGCCGAGAATATCGTTAGGTGAAAGGCTGATGGCCAGAAAGTCCGTGGCCGGGCCGTTACCGAGATTCTCGTAGACCGTCAACTCCTTGGCAAACTCGAATTCGTACTCGTTGCCAAAAGGCGTCGCACCGATTACTTCGTAGAAGCCGGCATCGGAACCGTCTTTCCCTTTGCGGTGCGCCGTGGAGCGCAACACGTTTCCCTGAGCATCTTTCCAGTCTCGATCCCAATACTTCGCTGCCCGATTGCTGAAGTTGAAATCCTGCGCCCACTTCGGAAGCTCGTTCCTGTAATACGTCGACGTAACCCACAGGCCGCTCTTGGGCTCAATCCAATAAGCCGCGTCTCCGGCGTAGCCAGCGGGCAGAACGGCGGCGCGGTCCTTCAAAGAAATCCCAAACACGCGAGACCTCCCCTGCGTCGCCAGCTTGAGCTCGTCCCCGACGGTATCGGCCAGCAGGTTGTGCGGGGACGCTCCGGCCTTATCTCCGGGAACACCTACAAGTTTGGTGTTCTCATCTTCAACAAAAGGAACGGCGCGCCTGTTCTTGAAATCCCACCACTCGTTGGCGACCAAGCCGTGGCCGTTGGTATAGGCCCCGGTAAACAGGGTGGAGTGTCCCGGCGCCGTACGCGTATTTGCGTAGTCGTAGTTGCAGTCAGTGAAATAAGCTCCGTGATCGAGAAAAAGGCGGAAGCCGCCATCGCCGAACTGGTCGCGGTACCGTTCTAAATAATCCCCGCGAAACTGGTCAATCACGATCACCACGACCAGCTTAGGATGGCCGTTGTAAGCCGAGGCGGAGGCAGAAATCGAGAGGCTGGCAACGAACGTTGCAAAAGAAACTAGCGCGCAGAGAAGCCGCCTGCGAGTGGATATGGGGAAGGGTCTCATCGCGATGGTAGTTTACACAGGGGACAGGATTACGCCAAAGAACTAGTCGCTTTGGGGATTGGCCGCGTCGTTAAGAGGCTGAGTAGGTCGCCCGCAGCCCGCGGAGATTCTTGTTCGGATTTTGATTTTGTTTCGGGAGGACCGCGCTCTCGTCCCTAACATTAGTGGCCACAATCGAAAGTGGCTTCATTCTCTCCGAGCGTCGGTTGTTTACCAGACGAAAGATGACGGCGATTCCGACTCCCAGCGCGGCACTGAACGCGACGAAGTGCCACAACGAGGGAAGTCCAAGAATAAAGATCACCGCGCTGCCAACTGCGAATAGTAGCCCCGCGAAACCCCCTCCGACCGGAAGTTTGTGCATCGTGATGCCGGGATGACGATCATTATCAGCCATGGCATGACCTCTGTATTACTTGCTGATCATCCCACCAATCTGTCTAGGATTCAAGGCAATCCGCTCAGCGTGCATTTCCCGCCTCGTTTCCGATACATTAGTTGGTTCCCATGCTTGATCTGAACTTTGTCCGTGACAACCTGCCGTTGGTGGAAGAAAAGCTGCGCCAGCGGGGCCTGGATCCTAGCGCTGTGCTCCGGGATTTTTGCGAGGTAGACACCCAGCGGCGCCACGCCATCACCGAGGCCGAGAAGCTTAAGGCGCGCCGCAACAAGGCCTCGGAAGACATTGCAAAACTGAAAAAGGCCGGCCAGGATGCCACGGCGGCCATGGCCGAAACCAAAGACCTGCGCGAACAAATCCAGCCGCGGGAAAAAACCGCTGCCGACCTCGATGCCCGCCTGCAGGAGATTCTCGCCGGCATCCCGAACCTTCCGCACGCGAGCGTTCCCGTCGGCCACAGCGCAGAGGAAAACGTCGAAGTCCGCCGCTGGGGCCAGGCTCCGCAGTTCGATTTCACTCCCAAGCCTCATTGGGAACTCGGGGAACAGCTCGGCATTCTCGATCTTGAACGGGCGGTAAAGCTTACGGGCGCGCGCTTCGCTGTGTATTGGGATTTGGGCGCAAGGCTGGAGCGTGCACTGGCCAACTTCATGCTCGACTTGCACACTCGCGCGCACGGATACACCGAAGTTCTCCCACCTTACCTGGTGAATTCGGATTCCATGTATGGCACCGGCCAGTTGCCGAAGTTCGCAGCCGATCTGTTTCGCGTGCCGCACGGGGATAAAGATCTCTGGCTGATTCCCACGGCCGAAGTGCCGGTCACGAATCTGTATCGCAACGAGATCCTCGACCCGGCACGCCTGCCGATTTCACTCACGGCCTATACGCCCAGCTTCCGCAGTGAGGCAGGGTCTTATGGCAAGGATGTGCGCGGCATCATCCGCCAGCATCAATTTCAAAAGGTTGAGTTGGTGAAATTTTCGCGGCCCGAAAATTCCTACGAGGAGCACGAAAAGCTCACCCGTGATGCGGAACAAATTTTGCAGAAGCTCGGATTGCACTACCGAACGATGGCTCTGTGCAGCGGCGATATGGGGCCTTCTTCAGCGAAGACATATGACATTGAAGTCTGGCTGCCCGGACAGCAGCTGTTCCGCGAGATTTCGTCGTGCTCGAATTTTGAGGCGTACCAGGCCCGCCGCGCCAACATCCGCTATCGCCCGGAAGGCAAAAACAAGACTGAGTTCGTACACACACTGAATGGCAGCGGATTGGCCATTGGTCGAACCTGGGTAGCGATCGTCGAGAACTATCAGCATGCCGACGGAAGTGTCATTATTCCCGAGGTGCTACGGCCGTACATTGGAGCGGAGCGGATCACGAATAAAAGCTTCTAGCTTCTAGCTCCTAGCTTCTAGCTACCGGCTTTCGACCAATAGCTCTTTCCACATTGCCAAGATAAGGAGCGGTCACTAAACTTGCAGAGAGCCGAAACCAGCCCGACCGCGGCCAATCCTCTTCCCCTGCCGATGAACGCCATCTGGCGCACAATTCGCAGCTACATCCTCTGGCAACATGAGCGCGGAACGTTGCATTACGACATCATGGTCACGCTGATCCTGATATTCGTCCTGTTCTCGCCCTCCTGGATCAACTTCAACGACAAACCCATCGGGCGGAATCCGCATCCGACTGGAGTAGTGGTTACGCCCGATGCGCAGGGCCGCCTTTTATACCAGATTGACGGCAGCGTAATCGCACCGGGCGATGACCGCTCTATACGCCAGCAGTTGCTACGTATTATCGAACCGATCTCCGGCGGGGTCTCAATCGTTCAATACGATACCGTGGCCGACGGCAAGGGCCACGTGCAGAGCTACAGGGTGCTGGTACAGCGAGAATAGGAAGTTTCGTAGCCCTATTCGCAGCAGATGTTTCGCACAGCGGATTCGCAGTCGAAATGCATCATGATCCGAGAATCAGAAAGTCCTGAATGAAACTTCTCTGCCGATTTTCTCCCATTGCGATCTTTGCAGTTCTTCTTTCCAGCTTTACCGCAGCGTCGCAGCAATCCGCCGATCCTGACAATCTCGACGGCGTCCTTAAGAAAATGGACGCGGCGGCCGCCAGTTTCCGCACCACGCAGGCCGACTTTGTCTGGGAGCAGTATCAGAAGGTGGTGGATGAAACTGATACGCAGGAGGGAACCGTCTATTACCGCCGGTCGGGAAAAGAAATCGAAATGATGGCGGAGATCAAGAAACCCGACCGCAAGTTCGTGCTCTACAAGGACACCGAGCTTAAGGTGTATCAGCCGAAGATCGAGCAGGTCATGGTTCACCCCGCGGGCAAGAACAAGTCTGAAATCGAAAGCTACCTCGTCCTTGGTTTCGGAGGCAGCGGCCAGGACCTGACAAAATCATTCGACGTCACATACCTGGGATCCGAAACCGTCAACAACATCGCCACAGCTAAGCTGCAGTTAATTCCAAAATCGGACAAGCTCAGAAATACTTTTGCGCGAATTATTCTCTGGATCGACCTGCAACGCGGCATTTCCGTTCAACAACAATTCTTCGAGCCCCAGGGAGACTACCGGCTGGCGAAGTACTCCGCCATCCGGGTGAATGAGAAGATCAACAACGATGTTTTTCAGCTAAAGACCACCGGCAAGACACAAACCGTCATGCCTCGCGGCTAAGCTGTTGAATCTAAAGATCAAGAACATGTGCTAAGAATTGCACTCCGGGCGCTATACTGGCCCAGCATTGCTTTCGAGTTCATACATGGCTAAAGTTTTTACGATTCCCGTCCCCCCGCAGCTAGGAAACAAACGCCGAGAGCGTACTTCAGACCCTCGCTACGTCGACGGACAGCGTCTACTGGTGGAAGCCATGAAATACCTGGCCCATGCCGATCCCGTCACCAACCGGCCCGCCATCGAACTGCTCTCCGAACACGTGCGCACCCGCTTCCGCATGAGCGATTCGCCGCTGGGGTAAGTTCCGCAAACCATCAGCCAGCCCCAACAGCTTCACAAGCTAGGCGCAGCATGGACTGCATCGCCCGGGTTGGTGCGCGTGGAGGTGTAAACCCCGAAGTTGCTCGAATTCTGCCTCCGGGTGCCATCATTTCGCTCATTGCCCAAAAAAATTTGGGGGACGCAATCGCGTCCCCCATTGAGACCTAATTGACCAACCAACTAGAACGAATACCGCAATGCGAACTGCATCACGCGTGGAGTGGTCATGGTTTTCGAGAACTCGCCGAACGTCCCGCCGCTGGAAACGCTGTTGTTGCCGATGAACTGCATGCTGCCCACGTCGAAGCGCGGCGTATTCGTAAGGTTGAAGACCTCCCAACTGAAGCGCACGTTCTGTCGCTCAGTGATATTCCAGACCTTCGCCACACCAGAATCAATGCCAAAATAACCGGGCCCTCGGAGGTTGTTACGCTGACCAGATTCTCCTGGGTAGGCGTGGCGAAATGCGTTCCCAACTTGGTTGGGATCTCCCTTAAAGACGTTGGGATTTCCGCTGGGATCAGTGAATTTCCCGGTGGTCGGCTTCGGCCCCACCAGAATATCTGAGGAGGTTAACTCCCAGTTCGTGGCCCAAAAGCCAAGTCCCGGCTCAACCGAAAACGGATAGCCACTCGTCCAGCGGTAGATTCCGGTTAAAGTCCAGCCACCAAGAATGGCCTGGCTTATTCCATGCATTCCGGCGCCGAAGGCTTTGCCGCGCCCGACAGGCAACTCCCAAACCCAGTTGGAATTCAACTGGTGGCGGGTGTCGTAGTCTGACACGGCCCGCAATTGTCCAGGAGCCCACGAGTTTATGATTTGACTGGCGAATCCAAAGCCCTGGAACAGACTGATGCGCTCGGCATTGGAGCCCACATCGATAGACTTGGAAAAAGTGTAATTGACATCGAAGTCCAGCCCATGTCCTTTGTGCCGAAGCATCAATTGCATGCCGTTGTAGGCGGCGTTCCCGATACTACGCCATGCGTAAAGTGAGGAAAATTGTGAGTCGAAGTACGCGTTGGGCCCAAGTTTAGAGCAAGACGGCAAGCAGTAGTCGGGAAGATCGAGGAAGAACAGGGACGTCGTCTCATTTCCCACGAAGCAGGAATTCATGTCGTACACAGCCTGCGTTGCCGTATAGTTCGTCGCATTTACATTATTTCCAGGAGCACAACCCAGGTTAGCCGAATTTCCTGGAGGCCCGAAGCCCAGGTTCCCCGCTGCTCCAGGGAATAGGTTCTCCCAGTACGGAATCGGTGCGAGACTGTTGATGTCAGTGCCTGCATTGGCGGCCTTAGAAAGAAGGGTCATCGCCGTAAAGTAGTCCATCTTAGAACCGGGGTCGACGAGATCCAGGGGCATGGCCAAGTCTTGTTCCTGCAAGAGGTGATGCGACATACGCCCGATGTAAGACCCTTCCACCACGAAGCCGCGCGGCAATTCTCGCGTTAATGAGAAATCGAAGACTTCGGCATAGGGCGTCTTGATCTTATTGTCCATGCCCCATGTAATAGCAAATCCGCCCGTGGACAAAGTGCTTGGAGGGGTGAGCGGGAAGGATCCCGTAGGTGCCGGAATGATCAGACCTGGCGGGATGTTGTTATAACCGCTGAACCGGGGGGCATTGTCCGGAGTCAACACTCCGGCTGGGTTAGAAAGCTGAGTCGTCAACCCGAATGAGCCATTCTTGTCGAAGGTGTTCACGATGCCCTCGCCGAAATGATCGAAATAAATTCCAAAACCGCCGCGAACGGACGTCTTACCTTTGCTGCCAAGGAGACGGCTGAGCCAGCCGTTCCCATCACCACTGGGAGACCAGGCAAAGGCGAAGCGTGGAGCGATGTTTTTGTAATCCCAGTTCCAATATGGAGACCCGTTATTCGCTTTGCCGTTCAATCCAAAGGTTAGTAGCGGAGCGTAGGTCTGCCCCTGGCTCATGGCCACTGCCCGCTGGTTGAACCAGTTATTGATGCTCGTCGTCGGCCCCACCTGTAGCCCCGTTGTCTCGTACGGCGGCTGGAGTAATGTGTAACGGGCGCCAAAGGTGAGCGTCAGATTAGGACGCACACGCCAAGCGTCCTGGAGGTAAGTCTCAAATTCATTTGACTTAAAGTGGCGGTTCGCTGGAGCTCCTTCCGCCAGCACGGAACCTGTCTTGATGCGGTTGTAATTTGAAAAGCCTTCCGAAATTACTCCAGCCAACGTAGCCATGGCCAAATCGTAGGCCTGCCCATCCGAACCAATTGCCGGGAAACCGAAGGCCCCTGGGTCCAGGCTCTGCCCTGTATTCGCAAAACCCGAGCCGAAAAGCCAGGATGGATTGGTTTCAGCGCCCAGGAAGGAAAGATCGTTGGCGGAGCGAACATCATTAATGAGGCGCCAGTTCCCGCCAAACTGCAGGGTGTGATTGCCTCTTCTCCAGCTTACGTCGTCCACAAAGTTGTGCACAGGTGCCCTCAATAGATCTGTGCTGCTTTCGCCCTGAGGAGTATCCAGGCCGCGAAACGTAACGAAGTGTTGCGCCTGCAGGCCTGAAGCGCTGACGTTAGGACGGATATAGCCATAACGTGCATTGTTGATGACGTTATTACTGATGGTCCAGACGTGTCCGACCGCCAGTCCCTTATAGTTGTCCTTATGGGTAATATTAGCGGGCTGCCCGGCAAACTGCGGTGCGCTGCCCGCGTCGGAGTTCACAAAGCGGTCGTTCTGCAGATTACCGCGAATATAAAGTGTCTGACGGGAAGTCAAGTTCGCGGCCAGTTTGGCGATGTAGGTATCCAGCTTGGACGGCACAGCCGCGGCGAAGGTATACCCTTGGAAGTTCAGTCCGTCCCCTGCAGCCGTGCTGTTTGGCTGGGGGTAAGTGCCTAACAACTGAAGCACTGCCTGGGATCCATGCTTGCAATCTGTGACGGGCCAAGCTGTTGTAGATTGTTGTTGCTGTCTAAGTATTGGATGGTGCCCGCCCTCAACAACATGCTTGGCACCGTACGGGTTACCTGCAAATTTTCATGTGTACGCTGGCCTTCCCACGTGGTGAAGAAAAACAATTTGTCCTTAATGATGGGACCGCCGAACGACGCTCCGAAAGTATTTCGGATCAACTGCCCCGGCTTATTAGGCAATCCCGCGCCGACTTGCGCCTGTTTGTTGAACCAATCGTTGCCCTCGCCAATACCGGACCGATTGTATTCATAGAGCGTGCCATGGAAATTGTTAGTTCCGCTTTTGGTCACAAGAGAGACCTGGGCGCCTGAAGAACGCCCCGAATCCGCATTCGAATTGCTTGTGGCCACGCGGAATTCTTCCAGCGAATCTAGCGTTGAGCGCAAGGCTCCTTGGAACGCGAGCCCATTGTTCTGGTCATTGTTGTCCACGCCATCTAGCGTGACGTTGGTCTGGTCGCTGCGAGCGCCGTTCACCGATCCGCCGCGGCTATCGTAGGATTGGTCGACGGCGCGGCCACCCACGAACGAAACTCCCGGTTGGAGGCTCAGAATCCCAACCGGGTCGCGTCCTTCAAAGGGCAAGTTGAGAATCTGCTTCGAATCGAATGCATTGCCGATGGAGGCATCAGTCGTATTGACAAGCTCAGCCTGCCCTTGAACTTCCACCACGGTCGCTGCCGCTGCCGCCACCCTCAGAGTCAAATTCTGGGTTCCGGGGGTGTTCACGAGGAGTTGTGCACCGGAGACTTTGGTAGTGGCGAAGCCAGGCGCGGTGGCACTGATGTCATAAGTTCCCGGCGGAATCTGGACGAACTCGTACACGCCCTGACCATCAGACTTCGTGGATCGGCTAAACCCAGTTGCAGGGTTGTCCAGGTTTAAGGTTGCCTGAGGCACAACCGCACCTCTGGAGTCATAGATGGTTCCTCTTACCGAGGTCGTAGAGACTTGCGACCACGACACTCCAAGCGCACAGAGTACGTACACAAATAGGAAAGCAGCGGCCTTTACAGAGCGCATGACGACCCCCTCCGGTGCATGAGCACCTGCAACTTAGAATTTGTTATCTCGACCCAGGAACTAGAAACCGCAGGGAGACCCTGGGGACCTGATGGGGCGCTATTGTGCAACTCGGGGACCACAATGTTCAAGCTGAATTTTCAGGGGCTTACGTTTTCTTAAAACGTTTGAATACGGCTTTTCACATTTGGGCGTCCCGGATTTGGAAGTTTATCCAGTCTGCTGAATACTGCCGACGCCAGCAAAATCACTACTGGATAGCATTCCAGCGTGTATCGTGGCTCGGGATTCTCCAGCGTTCCCAAGAATAACGACCGCAGCAACAGAAACAAAACAAATAGTCCAATCCCGAAAATTTCGCGCGCTCGCATCGACCCGGAAGCCGCCATCCCGACATAGACAAGGTTTACAAAACCGAAGACGATGCTGACCGCCAGCCAGCGGCCATCGTCGTTAAACTCCCACCAGCGCGGGTCCGATGGCAGCAATTCCGTTCGCGGCCGCAGCCACATATCAACGATCCGCACGACCGGCAGCCAGACGTAATAGCGAAACGGCGCATTCCGAACCCGAGTTGCCGCTAAGGCCGCGAATCGCACGTCCAGTTCCCGGCTCATTTCGTGATCGTTGTTGTATTCCGCGAAGAGGGCCGTTGTTTCTTCTCTCTGCTGCGCGGAGTCGAAAGCACGGCCCGGCAATCGAGTCACGTCAATTGCAGATCCCGGTACGTTCCAGTAAATCTCCTGCACCGACACATAATCGGCCATCCAGGTCTTGACCCAGCGATTGAAGCCGGTCATCACCAATTCGTCAGAATCATTGGCATAGCGCGGCGCTAAAGGTTCGAACCGATGGAGTGTGAGGAAATTCCGTACCGTCCACGGAAGCAGCATCGCAGTTACACCCGCCGCCAGAAGCGCTCCAGCGAGCAGGATCGGACGTAGCGTAGCAAGCGTCCCCGACGCATTCGAGCGCAGAGAGCGATAAGCAAGGATCAGCAAATATCCGCCCACCGCAGCCAACAGAATCCCCCCATCGGGCCGCAGCAAAATGCCCGCGCCAACGGCGAGTCCGCAGCCGAACCAGACAGCTCGCCACGGCTTCTGCGTATCGTCGTCGGGCACGGAATGCCCGGCATCGAGTCTCAACCCACGGACAGCGAGATCCAGCGCAAGCGCGGTAAAAAAGATTTCCAGGGTCTCGGTGAGCGCCGCCGCGGCGTAGTTGGCAAGAAACGGACAGATCGCAGCCAATACAAACGCCGCCTTGGCTGCCCGTGCCGAGAGCAAACGCCGCGCAAGGTCTGCAATCAGAAAACAGGACGCTAGATCGAAGAGCACCTGCACCAGCAACACAGCACGAAAATTGTCCGTTCCGAAAATAGCGAAGATGGCTGCGAGAAATGCCGGGTATCCCGGCAGCCGCGAAAGCGTCGGCACAATTTGCCCGGAGTTAGTCACGCCGTAGACGCCGTGCTGCAGCCAGTTCTTGGCAATATCAGCGTAAAACCGCGAATCGTCTACTACCCCAGGAAAGAGGAGAACGAAAAATATCCGCAGGCCCAGCCCCGCCAGGCCGGCCAAAAGAAAGAACCGAGCATTCCGCCGCACCAGCTC